>Ga0123355_10012027_pt1 | contig 13385 bp, 6 predicted proteins | sample TergutEmb28metaG_3_FD_89872 | JGI IMG/M metagenome (GOLD analysis project Ga0123355, IMG submission 89872) | Embiratermes neotenicus P1 segment gut microbial communities from Petit-Saut dam, French Guiana - Emb289 P1 | ecosystem: Host-associated > Arthropoda: Insects > Digestive system > Gut ...
CTGAATAAAGAGAGACCAACTTGATATCACTTGCTTTATTATTTCTTTATTTAATGCTCAACATGTTTCGGATGTTAATACATCCATCCTCAGGAGCTTGCGACTTATTTGTTGAGTTATTTCTTGGGTTGTGTTGCTCTGGTTCGATGTGTGTTGGTGTTATGTTGTGGTTTGGCTGTGGAGGTGTGGTATCCGTATGCAGGCTGAGGCACTAGTACAACCCATGAAATAACTCAAAAAATAAGTCGCAAGCTCCTGAGGATGGATGTATTAACATCCGAAACATGTTGAGCATTAAAGCTTATGGGAATGTCTACATTTACTCACACTCCGAATCAGTGTAGCAGGAAACTATACTGTCTTCCGTACCCGTTTCAATGTATCTTTGTGTTCAGCTCCAGAAAGCAGCACAAATATTTTGTCGAAAAGAATGACGCCTTTTTCCCTGGACGCTGTATTCGTGCTGTAGCTTGCAACTCAGCGATTACCGCTGGATTACGACTTTCATTTTCATTAAGTCGGAGAGATTTCAGACATTAACACTCTATTCTGGTTATTGGTTTAAGCCATTCATCTCAGTAAAATTTAAGAATTCACTCCTATCTCACAGATAATGTACTAATTCTCTTTTAGAAAGACGGTCGATTAATGCCATTTCAGAAATAATCACCTTTTCCCCACACATTTTAAAATCCTTTTTCACGTTGCGCAAACCATAAATAACATCTGTGTGTGAAATACAACATTTTAAATATTAAAGCACACAATAAAGAAGGTAAAAGGCGAAGCAATCCCTGTACAGGACTGGACAGGCCCTGAGGGTTCCAGGAGATTGAGGCTACCAGATTTCATGACAGTCGGCAAATGAAGGTGGTAAGGTTGTCAGTCCTACGCACCGGCTGCCTTTAACCCCCAGGAAATATTGCCGGTACTCATTTTTGTTAAAAAGTAACTTGATACTGTATAATTGTACCATCAAACAAATTGACTACATCTTTACCGAAATTAGTTAAATATTTGTTTGCTACTCTGATATAGACTTCAAGCCCTCATGTCCATTATCATGTTTCTCTTTGTTTGTTCGTTTCTTTCTTTAACTCCATAACACTTTCCATGTTAGTAAAATTAGTGCTGAATTTTTATGCTTTAGGCCAGTCACTATAAAACAAATAGCACCATTACGAAGCTTTCAAATAGGCCAAGTATGGAGGAGTGTTATGCGTCAGACACTGAATATATTGTTATGTAAGCCAGGATAGCGTAGTCAGTATATTGACTGAAATACAGGCTGGACATTCCGCGCTTCGGATCTTTGCAGGGTCAAGAAATTTGTCTTGTCTTCAATATGTCCCAACAGCTCTTGGGACCACACAGCCTCCTTTCAAAAGGTTGTGGTGGCTTCTTCCGCGGAGCTAAATCGGTCCACTCATGGAGGTGACCTCTCACTTCCATTTAGTGCCGCAGTTAAAAATGAGTGGAAGTACACCTCCACTTTCCATATGTGCTGTTATAGCATGTTTAGGGATAACTTTATATATATTTTTTACTCATAGTCATATAGCTAGTGGAGGGAAATATTTGCCCTTTTTTGCCCCAATCCCACAAAAGGAATTCTTTTTGAGCCAAATCAATTCACATCCTATCCTTCATATTTGACCGATGTTTCTTTCCAGGATTTTCTCTTCTTCTTCTTCTTCTTCTTTTTTTCTTATTTCTTTTTTGATCTTAACCTCGGCCTGTCCCCCTTCATATGTGTAATCCTGTGCTATCTAAAAGCCACTTTTATCTCACATGATTTTCACTAGGCTAAGACTTACTTAGATTATACTTTGCTAATTAGTTTGCTGTTGTTTTTATTCAACTTCACGCACAGACGCCTCTAATGATTCAAGTTTTAAAATCTCTTATACATTTTTCGTTCCATATATATTCCCAAAATAGTGTGACGCTTTGAAACATTCTAGTGTTTCACAGTGAAAGATTATTGCCCGACGTCCAGTTCAAAACTTGAAGGCAACTTCCTTTCGGCCTTCCACGACAACTTATTCGGTATAGTAGCTGCTATTCTCAATACATGCAGAACTTAGTAACAAAAATAGTTTATTATTTTTAGTCATACTTGTGTAACCTTACTACCCAATCTCGTTGACCTTAAATGTAATATCTATTACACAGGTACAGACACATATAACTACCAAATACTTCTGATTCAGTACCACCACTTTTACAATAAGCTATTATTGACCATACTGAAGATCCTTCTTCTTTCAAAAAAAAAATCTTCACCGCCATACATTAGAAATCATACAGAATATACTTCGTCAAGAAAAACTTCACCTCCGTATTTTAATAAGAAAGACTCTCAACCACTGTTTACCCCCGTAACCACACCGTCCATTTTACTTTATTTGTTTTTAAATGCTTTATTAATGCTTGTTGTATGAAAATATCACATTTGAATTTTAACCTGCAGTTTTTTATATAACATAACACAATTATTTCAACCAACTCCTGTAGCTCGAGATATCTTAAATTGAAAGCATTATCAATTGTACAATCCACCTACTCAAAGCTCAGCCTGAAGATGACCTTACAATTGGGCCGAAACATGTAACTATCGTAACCTAATATAATCTAATAAAATATAAAGTTGTGTATGACTGTATTATATATATTTTATATTACATTTTATTCATACTTGTATACAGTTAACAGCAAAGAAGTGTTTGCGAGTTCAGATACTTGACAGTGATTTCCCAGCGGGCTTTAATTAGTAGCACATGACTACCTTTGAAATCAGTAACTCTTTGCATGGACCTTGTTCCTTTGTCTTTAGGTTTAATTAAGCCATTTTGTGCGATAATTAACCGTTCCTCCAATGACATTTTGTACACCACTTGGGCAAATTGAATTACCTGCCACATGAAAAATCTGTAATAAGCCTATCAACACTCGTATATAATTGTACGTTTTTATCCACTATTTTCGTGGCTTGGGTTGTTTGAATAGGGTTGTCCACAGTTCACGCTTACGAATTTGTGGTAAAAATAAAGCAGGAAGTGAAGGTGAAATGACTGTCTCTTATGATGGAAAATATAGGGTTTTCTAAACATTATGCTTGTTATAAATAATATTATGCCTTTTTGTTTAAATTTAGGACTTGGTGAAAATGCTTCATAAAACCTAGGATTGATATACTTCTCGCAGATGAAAGAGACCACTTGGATATCTTCCCAAATTCCGCTACTGTCATGTCTGTGAAGCTGGTGCCAACATAAATAAATGCTATGTGTATGACTGGTGATGTCTGCAGTGAATGTATTATATTTAACGGCGCCTTTTTGGTTTTTACTGGCGAGTTTGAAACACACGAGTAATATCGCTGCTCTCATACAAACACACATGAAGTAGAACGTGTTTAAAAAGAAAACTGATAATTGTGCTTCAGTGCAGAAGTTGAGGCATTACAGAACAGGCCGTAGAAATATTATTAGCGGTTAGTTGGTATTTAATGAGTGCGTTTTAACAAAATTTTCCTTTTTTTTATAATACTTCTAAACTGTAAGGTTTCTTGCCACATTCTTGGCATTTCTCTTCTTTATCACTCATGGTTTCCTTTTTATGCGTCTATTTTTATTTGGTTTTCTTAATTTGTTATGTAACATAAATGAACAATTGAAGGCAGAAGTGAAAAATTACCAAGATAAATTACGTATACATGTTGGAGATATGGCCGGAGCGGGCAGCAGAAGAAGTCAGGGAGAAAGACGGAACGATGAATCACGAATGAATTTGGAATGGCAGGGAAATCCTTTGAGAAAAGATTGAGAATTATGCAAAGGATATTGTTAGGTGACACATTTTAAAAGAACTTAAGAGAAACCTACATAATTTCAGGAATAAAAACGATTTCGAAAAGGGCAAATAAATATTTGCAGAAGTTTACAGAAGGGTTAAAGACCTGTATGTAGGATTTTTGCGCTTAGAACTTGGTGTCTCAGATTGGAGGAAATACATATTCTAGAGATATTTGAGAACTGAGTGCTGCGGAGATTAAATGTAGGTAGGAACAGGGTGCTGGAGAGAACTGCGTAACGAGAAACTTCAAAATTTCTTCTCCTTGCGAAGTACTCTTAAGACAGTTCAATCAAGGTGTATGAAATGATGGAGAAGGTGGCAGGCATGGAAAGGATAATTCATACAATTCCTTTGACTGAACATTTGAAGAAAGGGGCCATATAGAAGATAGAAGTTTAGATGATATGATGATACTTAAAAGGATTTTAAAACAGAGTGGATAGTCCTGGAGCAGATTTCTTTGGGCGTCAGGACAAAGATTAGTGGGTGGCTGTTTTGGAAGTAAAATATGGGAATTTTCTTTCCTAGCTGGAGAAATATTAGCTTATCCAGAAGGATACTGATTCTTGGGTTTTATTAATTATTTATATAGAACTTGACCTAAAAGGCATTAGAAGAATCACTGAAGTTTAGCCATACAGAAGTTTTGTAAGAAAATCATTTGTAATAATGATTGAAGAATTATGTGCAGAATTTATGTGGAGAAAAACTGATGAAGGAGGATGAATGAAGTGTGTATAGAAATCAGATGAAAATCCTGGCAAATTGGAAATAAATAAATGCATGGATGGATAGAAAATTTCATTGCAGATGGGGCTATTAACAAAATTTTAGTAGGGAAGCCTTATTGAAAACAGAAACTTCTAATTCTTTGAAAAAGAGAAATGAGAATATTGAAATGATTGTGAAGGAGAAAGTGTTGTTGCTTGCCTTACCCTAAACTACGAATGTACCTGAGCTAAGCACGCGGTAAAAGTCTGTATGAACACAGTGTCTCAAGCGAAGAACCAGAGAATTCGTATTCCGTAACGTAATAACAAATTGCAGTGTTTACAATGGGGAATTTAGGATAAGGATTGTTGTAGCATGCTGTAGTAAATCTAACGTACACAAAAGCCAGGCTGACGACTTCAACAAACATTTTGAGAATGGCGCAGATATCTTCATTACAAATCCCTATTATGAGCGAAACCTACATTAAACCTTGAGACAGATTTGCTTTTGAAGGTATACGAGCGCTACACATTTAGTCTTCCAGCAGATCGGACTGTAAGACTGGCTCAAGGAAACTGCATTATATCAGACTTGACTGACACTAAGGTAAAACATTCTAACTATTCTTACAGCATATCTGATGACTCGAGTAAAGGTGACATACGTTAACTTCTATTTACGACATGAACAAATATATGTTTTTGTGTCGTAAAATCCTGTGTAGGTAGAGGCATTGAGACGGGATCCGACCCCTGCCAAAAGGGTCCCACTAGATGTCTGAAAAAATCAAATTTTAAGAATCCTGTATTGGGATAGACCACAGGGTAAGCTAAGGAAGATATTGATAAATATTCAATGTGTAAGATATGGTAGATTTCTTTTTTATTGCCCTATGTGTAAAAATGCCGGTCCCAGTGGCCGCGCGGTCTAAGGCGTAGGTCTACGGCTGCTCGCCTGCTGAGATTGTGGGCTCGAATCCCACCGAGACATGGATGTCTGTCTGTTGTGATTGTTGTGTGTTGTCAGGTAGAGGTCTCTGCGACGCACTAATCATGCGTCCAGAGGAATCCTACCGACTGTGACGCGTCGTTGTGTGTGATCTATAAACCTCAAGAACGAGGAGGCCATGGCCCGCGTGGGGCCGCAGCGCCACAGGAAAAAAAAGTGTAAAAATATTTACTTTGCGTTGAAGTTACCGTAAACATGTTCTTAACCTGCTTATGGAACTTAAGTAAATTCAGTGCAGAAGCTGTAGGACGTAGTGGAGGCAATCCTGCTTGTTTGTCCGTCTATTCGGAAACTATGTAGGAAATCTTCCGTTACACTGTGTAAAGGGATAGAAATTTTATAATGTTACCGGACGAATTTAACTCTGTTTCGTATCCATGAAAGTTACGTCTTTCACCATTACGAAAAATTTAAAACGAAAAAGATATTTTTTTGCCGGAAAATGTTATGGTGTGCAGAATTGATGCATTACGTTATCTGTCATTCATGTACTATTCAAAATTTCGTGTTTGGAATGCCATTTTGTACGGTGAATATTTCATGAAATTTAAGAGAAACTAATTGAAGACTTTACTGGTCTGCGGGTGCACATGTGTGCATGCGTGCGCCTGCAGGTGTAATGCAAATATTTTTCAAGCACTCTATTTGTAACCACTACAGATGATACCATAAGTCAGTGAGTTAAACAAAATAACAAGAAGAACATTTGTAACAACATTAGCGTGCAGCGTTGCTCTCCTCCTTATCAGAGAGCAATTTGATATACATGGGCATCTCATGTTACTGTGACATTTATGCGAAGCGTGTAAAGGTATTATTATTATTAATTAATATTATAACTGTTAATGCATATTAATATAGGTGTAATTAATTCTGTCTTTGCATCCTGTAAGTGTGCCTGTTGTCATCTCTTCTGGATGCATAAAGATTATAGGAAAAACTATAAATTACTTATTTGGAAAATTATTTGTAAGATAGGCAACCTCACGAGAGTTACAGAATGTGCAATAGGAAGAGGGACGCAGTTACGACGTGCTTTAAAATATCACAGTAATCTGAACGGTGCGATAAAACCCTTAAACCCTTGGTCATAACACCAGTAGTCCCGGCTAAGAATCTGTACCATAGATTGAAGAATTTATTCGATAGTAGTAACGAATCCAAAAATCGATTCACACGTCGACTTTATGATTTACATGAGATAAATGACACTTGCAGGCATCTGATATTGCCTAAATGTAACTGTCATAGTTGCGATTTGTTCTCATGAAAAAGCGAGGTCTTTACAACAAAATAGTACATCTGTGTATGATCTATGACATCGATAACCGGGCCCGCTACTCCAGTACAGGCAGGTCGTAACCCTTAAATTCTTAGTGGTTAGTACAGGGCATTTCATAATGTTCTTCATGATTACAAACATTTATAACAAGAAAACCAAAGGACCTACCTCAATGGAATTGCTCACAGCCTCAGCAAAACTAAAAAAGTTTTTCTTAACAGCCAGAGATATTCGATGTGTATAACATGAGTGACACGGCACACACCAATACGATATTCAAGTTCTTGCCAGACACGCGTCAATACGGGTGCATCGATATTCTTCACTGATGCAATGATCTGTGTCTCTAGGTCATCGAGGTCACCTAGCAATGGTACTTTGCGTACTTTGCAAGAAATGCACGTTGCGCAGTAACCACAGACTTATTCGTGTGATATTCCAACACAAGAAACGACTTCTCCCCCGGAACAGCCATTTTCTCACTACATACACTCGCATAACCTAGCGGCAGGAATGTAAACTACGATGAAAAACAACTTACTGGGAAAAAAGTATTGAGTTGTTCCTTCCATCTGTACAGGTTTCGTAAATACGTGTCCTACGGTTTTCCTATAATAAATTTTTGTAATCCCGGAATACATTATGAAACACCCTGTATTTATACGCCTGGTTTAAATCCGAAAGGTTTGCGTTTTGCGACGAGTTGTATTTATGTATTCCGGGTAATTACTCAAACAGCCGTTACTTCCCTCATCGGCATACAATGATTCATCTTCTCAACGGAGACTCTTTTCTTTGAGGCAAGAAGTGAAGTTTAATATATAATGTAGTTTTCAACGCTTCAATGAAAATCGGAGATAAGAAGTCGTAACAAGAGAAGCTGTCTCGCAGCATTTCGCAGTGTACAGTATGTACCATAAACATTGCGCATGCGCAGGCTGCACTATCGCGAAAAGAGACGTAAGTGCTTGCAGTACATTGAAGCTTGAAACCCCTCTGTCCTAATATATTGCTAATGAGGCACTCGAATATAACGAGGACAGAGAATTGGCTAAGGAGGAGGGTTTATTAAACAAGTATAAGGATTTCACTTCTGTTGGAAATTGAATGCAGGTTGCGAAGGGGCGCTTTATGCCTGCGGTTAAATGGGAGAAAAACTCAGAGAGGTACTTGCGGTTAAGTGGTTTAGCATTTTCCATCTTGATGTTTAATTGACCGATCAATTGGGTGTTATCAAAGGCCTGGTTGTTCGTTCCTTACTCCAGTTTGTAGTAACACAACATTTTAAAAGCCGTTGCTTGTAGAAATGAGAACGTTATTGCAATATGGATAAAATACGTGCACTTCGGTGTGCCGGATATTAATTTGTACATAGCGTTTGGCAAAATCATGAAAGTTAGCAGCGGCATTTGGTGAAACTACGCACTTCAAGTTTCTATTTAACAGGGGTTATGCAATTTAACTTGAGAACTGACCTCTATATCAATACCGAGGGAAACCACATGTCATTAAATTCCCTGTTCATACAAAGTTCTTTGAATTATAAGTCTCTCACAAAAATAAAGGCACAATTGAAACAGGAACGAACGTATTCAGTGTTATTTGCATTCGCCTTAACGGTATTTTAAGATAATTTTCCTCTACTTGTGCTGTTTTAATTTAACACAGAAATGCTTTCCTTCAGTTTATATATAACGCCGTATGGAAGAACGCCAGCAGGATATTGTACAATGTGTTGCGCATCAGCTCTTTGTAGAGTGACCAGATTTTTTTAATGATAATTATTGCTGCGCAAGACAGTGATATATTTGTTATTGAATTAAAATCTTAAGGTAATCCGTAGGCTAAAATTGCAGGAACTTTGTGTAACATGGTTTTGTTTTTGTAGATTTTTTTTGTTTTATATTAAATTATGAAATGTCAAACTCGCGAGGTGTTTTAAGTGCAGTATCTTGCACCTCGCTCCCTGCACCTTTGCCAGCCTGTGTTATTTGCTGGTGACTGCCGAATATGGCACAGTAATATATTGGCGTTTATGAAAACACACTTCTTGCCCTCCCTATCAGCATACCTTTTATGTGCTCATCCTATTGTTCTGTTTTTAAGATTAATTTCAACTTTCAGACACCCGAAGAAATAAATTCTAAAACAGACGAATTTCGAAATAACACACTTTTAAAGTTATGATTGGGGGACCGCGATAGCACAGTGGTTAAGGTGCTGTGCTACAAATCGGAAGGTTGCTGGTTCGATCCCAGCTGGTGCCATTGGATTTTTCATTGACATAAAATCCTTCCGATCGCACTATGGTCGACTGAGCCTCTAACAAAAATGAGTACCAGTAGTATTTCCTGGTGGTAAAGGCGGCCGGTGCCTAAGACTGACAACTTTACCAATACCCTGTGCCGTTGTCATGAAATTTGGGGACCTTAACTTCCTCGAACCCTCTGGGCCACTCCGGGCCTCTAATGGCACTGCTTTACCTTTTTACAGTTATGATTGTTATTATTGTTCCTATCTACTCTAGACTTCACAACATTCGTCCTGTTCATCTCCGCGGAGTGGAGTTCCTCTCTAGAAACCGTTAGTCAAGAAGGTTGCTACTTTTATGGAACACGAACGTTCCGTACGGTCACATAGGATTAACTTATGTAAAAATCCTTGTGCATAATGTAAACCACCATTAAATACAGTTACCTTGCCCGCAGTACATGTTCCCACCATTAACAACGACCATCATTAAGTAATCTCATACTCCAAGTGTCACAGAACTTGAAGATCTAACTAAGTCTTCTGGGATTTTATGCCGTGACGTCTGCCAAATGGCTATTGGCGTTCAGAAAAGTCGCAGTGCTCTCATCTTCTGAGTGGAGAGCTGGCTATTTGACCGTCAAGTTAACGTTCTACAATGCTTTGGAACTTCGGTAAAAAGTACCATTCTGCAAGTTGAAATATCTCACAAGATTTGAACCTTGCAACACGACTGTAAGAACCTCAAGGTTCGCGTCACAGAATTTCACTCAATTACACTGCTTCTTTACTTTCACGAAGGGTCCTTTGGGAAAGTTTGGAAATTTACAGAATTTGTTGCTTTATATATAATAATATAAGCCTTTCCAACTCAGGGTAATTACATTCTGATGCTAATACATTGTACTCTATTCGTTATCTTTTACTTAAATGTCAACAAAATGTATCCTGGATTAATTTTATTTATATCAAGTTATTATTTCCTTCAAAGTTAGAAATATATTATATATTAAAATCTGACACTAGGCGTTCAATTAATTAGTTATTTTTCTAGAAGCATTAAAAATAATTTTATAATTGTACTTAGGTTTACTTTTATCGCAGCTGTAGAAATTTTGTGATGACATAATATTGAAGTTACTTAAAAATATATATTACTGTGATGTACCTGTTTTGTAATCATGTGCAAAGTTTCCTGACATTTTTCTACATCTCAGTTTCTTCTTTGCCTTTATTTATCTTCTTCCTCTTCTAATCTTTCCTTGCACATTGTCTTTAAACGTTTTCCTTTACCGCTTCACTGCAAACGATGTGGATTGCCATCTACTTATTAAAACGCATACAACGCCCATTCATTAGTTACTTTTGGATCTTAAGTGTATCGAGTGAAACCTTTGGATTCTATAGAACTTTTGCTCGCGTGTGGCTTTCTCTCGTCTATGTAATTTGTAATTTTTACCTACTCCATTTTATTTCATTTTCTATGTAGTTTTATACCACTACTCGGCTTGCGTGTGGCATGTCGCTTGGTTAAGCTCCATTACGTAAGCTCTTATAGTTTTATGTCCCTCCATAACCGCCTGCTCTCAACGTCGTACCAAAACGTATAAATTTATGTTTTTAAGGCTTGCGGGTGCCTGAGTTGTGTTGCGATCTTAGAATTATTTATACGACTTTATGGATTCATTTCTTTGTTGCCTCTCTTATTCTTAAGCACCTTTACTAATACCGCACACAGTCAAACCCCCCGCACCGCTGATTTTTCAGTACAATTTGTGGCATTACATATAAGTTCTGTACGTCAGGGAATTTATGCTCACATGATTTTGTGGGGGCTATTTGAGGGTGGCTCTATACGGGGATTAACTGTAATATTTCTCCCTTATAATCACCCAGTGTCCTTTACTGCCATTTGTAGTATCTTGAACGTATCTTCGGTTTTCTTGCGTGTGTGTCGAATGTCTGGAAACTGCTGTGCTCTTCTTGAGTTACGTATACTTGTTGTTATTGCTGTTGTTGTTGCTGCTGCTGTTGCTTTCCTGTTTCCTTTAAATCTGGCTTTTGAGTTTGTGCCTATCTGTCCATTGTGATTCAGAGGGACGTTATGGCAGTATTAACCATGTGCACAAAATACCGTCACTGGCACATATGCCGAGGCAGTTGAATATAGTCCTCTTTATCACTGCTTCTGTCTTTAAAATTCATTTTAGTATTCCCTTCGTTTAAGAAAGTGTCTTCCAAGTGATTTCTACCTTTCAGATTCTGCGACCAAATGTTAATGTACTACATAGCTGCTGTTTGTGCTACAGGTTTGAAATGTAGATTTGCAGAGAGAGGACGGCAAAACGCGTTATTCTGAACTAAATTGTAAAAATACGGTCTGGAATTGAATTTTGTCTCAATTTATTTGCGAACGTGGAGCAATGTAACTGTCATGTCTTATTCTCAGAAAAGTAGCACGGTTTATTAGTAGACAGGTATATTCGGATGGTTTCCACATAGATAAGAAGTCGTTCTTTACGCAGATAATGATGTGTACACTTATAGTTTAGAAAGTTTGTGAATGTATGTTTTTGGCTATCACTAAAACATTACACCTTAAATACATATGTGGATTTCAACGTAAGAGACCTTCTATTGATCACACTTCCCGAATTCTTCAAATGCCGGATAGAAATAGGAATAAACTGGTACAGCATATCATTTCGAACAGCCTATGATTCCTTGAGGAGTGTGATTATTTTTAGAATTCTTCTTGGGTTTAGTATAGTCATAGAACTCGTTAGGATAATTAAAATGGGTTCAATTCGAAAGTATAATGAAGTCCAGATAGCCAGACATTTGTTTGCTTGGTCCACAAGTAGGCCTGACACAGAGAAGGCTATTGCATATTCAGACTTAACAGAACGTAAAAAAAAATTACAACATGGAGATAGCTTATAAATCTTTTGAAACCGTCGTAAAATTTATGCGCGTGGGAATAACATGAATGGGAATCACGTACGACGAAGTTAAGAGCAGATTAAATTCTAGAAACGCATGTTAAATTTCGACGAGAATATTTTTTCCTGGCGGTGATTATTTAAGAATGTATGATTGAAATGTAACGAACTATAATGTTGCCTGTTTATTTGTGTAGGCGTGAAACTTGGTCTCTCACGTGAATAGAACATTGGCTGAGGAGACGATGGGCTTAAGATGGATTAAGTAACAAGGGGCTGAAGAAAATTACCTAACAGGAGCTTCATGATATGTGATTCTGAACAAATATTCATTCACCACCATCTAGTGTCAAGATTAAGAATGGATGGATCTATACCGCCACTCCCCTACGTACTTTTGTGACGTTTATGGGGACAACTTGACAAAATATTGTTAGATGAGCAAGTGAAGGACGATGAGTTGGGTGGGGCATGTGGAACATGTGGCGTAGAAGAGAAATACATATCGTGGAGAATCGCGAAGAAAAGAGATCACTTGGAATACCTAGGGGTAAGTTTAGGAATAATATTTGTAACGCTCTTGTAGGAAGAGACTTCTCGGGAATGATTCTTCTTCTTGCGTTAGTGTATATTTTGTACCTACTTAACGCCAAAAAATTGCAGGTCCCTGTTTTTCGAATTTTTAAAATAAATGCCACTGTCCTTTCGATTTGAAAGCAGAGAAATAAAAAATCTCTAGAAATGTTTTGTAAAATCTCCATGATTTCTTTGTAATTAACCAACTTAATGTACAAATTCTTGTTTTATAATAAGATTTATTGTATGCCTCTACATGTTTCGAGCACTATGTGCTCATCATCAGGAGGTCAAAATTGTATTATACAGCATCTGGTATCATCACACTCTGTAGGTGTGATGATACCAGATGCTGTAGCCTATAATACAATTTTGACCTCCTGATGATGAGCACATAGTGCTCGAAACATGTAGAGGCATATAATAAACTTATTATAAAACAAGAATTTGTGCTAGTTGAGTAAAGAGAGACCAACTTGATGCCACTTGTTTTATTATTACTTTATTTAGTGCTCAACATGTGCAGTGCTTCAGCCTGCATACGGATACCACACCACCATAGCCACACTGCAACGTAACACCAACACACATCGAACCAGACACAACCCATGAAGTAACTCAACGAATTAGTCGCAAGCTCCTGAGGATGGACGTATTAACATCCGAAACATGTTGAGCACTAAATAAAGTAATAATAAAACAAGTGGCATCAAGTTGGTCTCTCTTTACTCAACTATCAAGATGATGCACGGTCC
>Ga0123355_10012028_pt1 | contig 13385 bp, 10 predicted proteins | sample TergutEmb28metaG_3_FD_89872 | JGI IMG/M metagenome (GOLD analysis project Ga0123355, IMG submission 89872) | Embiratermes neotenicus P1 segment gut microbial communities from Petit-Saut dam, French Guiana - Emb289 P1 | ecosystem: Host-associated > Arthropoda: Insects > Digestive system > Gut ...
GGTCATCAATCCCAATCCCATTTGCGCCGCCCAATTCATTCAGTCGCGCAATCAAGCTCACGCCGTCCATCTTCTCGCCATCAACCGAAACCGGAATTCCCTGCTCAAATCCAATCGTGACATAAGTCGCTTTATCCGGCGCATCTTCGGGTCTAACACCCATCTCTAAAAAACCCGGTTTGCCAAGCGGCGCCTCATTCCCCGGGTCTTCCAGCTCCAAGCCTTCGTGTGATAAATGCCAGATGTTCTTATCTTTCGAATAATTCGTCTCTCTGCAAATCTTCAGCTCAATCCCGTGCCGCTCGGCATAGGCAATTGCTTCATCGCGGGATTTAATCTCCCAGCTCCGCCACGGCGCGATGATCTTCATGTTCGGCGCGAAGTGCTTTAGCGTCAGCTCAAAGCGCACCTGGTCATTTCCCTTGCCCGTGCAACCGTGGCAGATTGCGTCCGCACCTTCTTTCGCCGCGATCCCCGCTGCCCCCTTCGCAATCACTGGCCGCGCAAAGGCCGTGCCCAGCAAGTACTCCCGTTCATACCTCGCCCCGGCTTTCAGCGTCGGCCAAATGAAATTCTCTACAAACTCTTGTTTGAGGTCAAGCACAAACACTTTGCTCGCTCCGGCTTTCAGCGCCCGTTCTTCCAAGCCGTCGAGCTCCATGCCCTGCCCAACATCGCCCGCAACCGCAATGATTTCACAACCCGGGTAATTCTCCTTCAACCACGGAATCATCACCGACGTATCCAGTCCGCCTGAATACATCAGCACAATTTTTTTGATCATATCAGTCCCTCCACCCTAACGTCCAATCCCATCCATCCAGCAGCGCGTCCACCGCCGTCACATTCTCGTCCGCTCGGAACGCCGCGAACAACTCCTCAAGGGCCTGCTCAAAAGCCTCGCTTTCCAATATCCGTAAACACTCCGCGCGGTGCACCAAATAAAATTCCTCAGGACTCTCGCGCATGTCCACCCCGCGCGCGATAATTAGCCCGTCGTCGAACTCCAGCACACTCACCCGTTCCGGCGAAAGCCCGGCAACCTGCTCAAATCGGTCTGCGGGCATGTCTACCACGCGCATCACCATGTGCATGGCCGGTGTGGCGTAGCTCATCGCCTCGGCAAAGCGGTCCTGCTGCGATGCCTCGAAGAAATCCGGTCCCTCTTCACGGTTGACCTCGCTGGCCAAATCCCTCGCCGCCTCCAGCAGCGCCAAACGCTCTGTGTTCGTCATCATGCGTTCCGTGCCGTCCGGTTCCGCCGCCGTAAAGAACAACTGCATCCCCTGGAACGCCGCGTAGTTCCCATAGAAAAACGCCTGAATGCGCTCCTCCGAAGTCTCTCGGCTGCCGCCCGTGTCATACAGCGCACGGAACAGCTGGTCCCTTCCCGCAAGGCCGCCTTGCACAAGCGCTATCGTCTCTTTGCTCACGCCAATCGCGGTGTAGTAGTTTCCGTACACTCGCCACAGCGCCGAAGTCCGTTCGGCAACCCGCGCTTTCATCAGCTGGTCCAGCGTCACCCGCCTGTTATACAGCTCGCTGTTGATCGCCACCAGCGCCGCCGCGCGCGCTTTCGTCTCTTCACGCAGCGCCTCCATATCAATCGGCACACCGCTCTCGTCGCGCTCCGCCTCAACCAGTGCTTCCGACAAAAAGAAGCTGTACAACTCCCGCGAAATCGCAACACCCTCCACCTGCAACAGCCAATCCTGCGCAAGCGAAGCCGAATACGCGCGAATGCCCACCAGCGTCACGCAAACCGCCGCCAGCAGGATTGTCGCCTGTTTCGCTAAATTGGATCGTTTCATAAGATCTCCTCCTTGTTACTTTTCTTGAAAGAAAAGTAACCACCTGCGGTGGGGCTCCGCCGCTTCTCGGCATTCTATCAAAGTCTTATTGTCATTGCTCGCCGCAGGCAGCGAATCGCTCCACCGCTTTCATCGTTACCTCTGCAGCCTTCTCAATCGTCTCCGGCACCAGCATCTTCGCGTCATCCAGCCTCGTGTGGTAATACCGCGGCGGTGTCGGGTCCATCGCCGCGAAGCCCGTCGCGTCAATCCCGGCCTGCGTAAAAGCCGCCGCGTCGCATGCCCCCAAATAGATCGACGAAAACGGCAGGTCCAGCCCGCAGTCTTTTGCCGCGTCATACATCAGCTGCTGCATCTTCACGCTGTGCCGCACCGTGCCGCTCATGTCCCGGTTGTATATCGCCATGTGCTCCATGTCCCGGAAGGTATCCAGTCCAATCGCCGCTGTCTCAACGTTCGGGTCGTGCAGCATCTCTTTGTGTCGCTTCACAAACGCTTTCGCGCCTCTCAGGCCCGCCTCTTCCGAGCCGGTTAACAGCGCCACTACTTCCGTGTCATCAAATCGGAAATCCCTTGCCGCCATGTCGCGCAGCACGCTCATCGCCACATAACACCCCGTTAGATTGTCGTTCGCCCCCGGCACGCTCTTTTTGCGGCTCTGAAAGAACAAAAACCCAATCATGCACGGGAACAACGCAAACTGCACAAAGCCCATCACAATAAACAGCGTGTGCAACACAAGGGAATCTATCATCCCCAGCGCATCAAAGAAGATCACCCGCAGCAAGTTCGCAAAAAAGCAGATGATCATTCCCACCACAGCGGGCGCCAACACCAGCTTCATGCCCATGCCGCCCAGCTTCAGGTTAATGATCCATTCATACTGCGAATCCGCATGTCCAATGAGGTAAATGCGCTTCTTTGGCGTTTCGCTTTTCGCCTTTCGCGTCGCAATAATATTATGGCTCGGTTGCGCTTTAAAAAACACATCAATGAACTGCTTATACATCACAAATTCAAGGATCATCGGCAGCGCCGCCATTATCACCAGCACAAGTCCCGCAATCGCGAAATTAAACCAGAACAACACGCTTGCCGCCATGGTCAGCACAACCGTAAACGGGATAAAACCCATGAAGGCCTGCCGCTGCACCGCAAACCCCTCCGCCATAACGCTGTCGGCCCATGGCTCCATCTGTTTGGCCATGTCCTGCTGCGCGGCCCATTCGGCCTCGCTGCCCGGCGCACGCGGTCCATACTTTTCCAACAACCGCGTGATCTCTGTTTTTGCCCATTCTTTTACACTTGTTGTTGTCTGCATGTAATACTCCTTTCCACTTCTTCAGCCTCTCGGCTATTGCGGCGAAACCGACTGCTCACCGCAGGCATCTCGGTAATACTGCGTCTTCGGCCTCGGGTGCGGATTCTCCTCCCACAGCCGTTCGGCTACGGGATGCCATTCCGCAGCATAAGCATCGCACTTGCCGCATAATTCCTCTACCGTTTCAGGCACGCGGTCAGTCGAGCACGCGCCTGTGCACTTCACCATTTCGCGCAGTATCTGCGGATTCTCCAGCATCGGGCACGGCTTCAGATGGTTATCGTTGAATGGCTGACCTTTGTAAAACGCCTGAAACATCGGCCTTTGCAACGCCTCCAACAGCGTATGCTCCCGGATATTCGAATCCGAGTAATGCACAAACACGCAGGGCTCCATATCTCCCGCCGCATTGATGTGGAAATAATTCCGCCCGGCCGCAATGCAGCCGCCAACATATTCGCCGTCATTCTGGAAATCCATCACAAATATGCCGTTGCCGGCTTTGCTGTTGCGCGTGCGTTTGAGCCAGGCATACATCTCTTCGCGCTGGGCGGGCGTGGGTATCAAATCAACATTGGCCCGCACCCCAACCGGCATATACTGAAAATACAACCCAAAGCGCACACCGTGCGCAATCATGTCCTGCATAAACTCGTCACTCGTCACGGCTTCGATATTATCCCGTGTATAGCACACACTGATGCCAAACAACAGCCCGGCTTCTTTCAGTCGCTGCATCGCCGCAATTGAGCGCTTGTAAGCCCCCTCGCCTCGCCGAGCATCGTTGCTTTCGGGTGTGCCCTCCACGCTGATGGCAAAGGTGATGTTCCCGCACTTTTTCACACGCTTAAGCAAGTCATCGTCAAGCAGAGTCGCGTTGGTATAAATCACAAAGTAACATTCGCGGTGCTTGCGCGCCACCCGCAGCACATCATCCGCGCGCATCAGCGGCTCTCCGCCCGTCAGCATAAACATTCGTGTGCCAAGCGCCTTGGCCTGGCGCACAATGTCGTCCATCTGCTCCAGCGTAAGGTTGTCATGCTTATCATATTCCCCCGCCCAGCAGCCTTTGCATTTGAGGTTGCACGCGCTGGTCGGGTCAAACAAAATCTGGAACGGGATGTTACAGTTATACATTTCGCGGTGTTTGCGCACAAGCTTCGTGCCGTTCATTACGCCCAGGCCGAGCGTCATCAAAAATCGCCGCGTGTGCGCTTTATCTGTTTCGCGCAGCAGCCGCGTCACCAGTTGCACCCACACATTCTCCGGATCCATGGCGCCCGCTTTGAATGCTGTCATCGTTTTTTCTGGGAACTCGCGCCTCGAAAGCCTGTCCACCCAGTTAACGAGCTTTACAATGTTCTGTCCCGGGTTCTTCTCAATATAATGCAGCAAAGGCCGCAGCGCAATGCCCGCCCCGGCCCGTTGTACATGCTCTTTGAAGGTCATAGCGTTTTCTCCGATACGTTAATCTTACACGTTAGTCGATGCAGGCGGCGCAATTTCCTCTTTCATTCCCATGTACGGCCGCAGCACCTCGGGAATCCCAATGCTCCCATTTTCTCTTAAATGGTTCTCCAAAAAAGGTATCAGCATCCGCGGGGGCGCTACCACCGTATTATTGAGCGTATGCGAAAAATAGTTGGACCTGCGGTCCGGCTCCGCCGCTTCGCTGTGTCCTTTGTTGGGCTGTGCTTTAATTCGTATCCCCAACCGTCTCGCCTGCGCATCTCCCAAATTCGAGCAGCTGCCCACCTCAAAGGCGTACTTCTGCTGCCGGGGCGACCAAGCCTCCACATCAATGCTCTTTACCTTCAAGTCCGCCAAATCGCCTGAACAACACTCAAGCGTCCGCACGGGAATTTCCAGGCTTTGGAAAAACTCCACCGTGTAACCAAGCATCTTCTCAAACCAGCCCATGCTGTCCTCTGGCTCACAGACAACAACCATCTCCTGCTTCTCGAACTGGTGCACGCGGAACACGCCGCGCTCTTCAATGCCGTGCGCGCCAACTTCTTTGCGGAAACACGGCGAATAACTCGTCAAACACTGCGGCAAACATTCTTTCGCATTGATCGTGTCAATAAATTTCCCAATCATCGAATGCTCGCTCGTGCCGATCAAGTACAAATCCTCGCCCTCGAGCTTGTACATCATGCCTTCCATCTCCGCGAAGCTCATCACGCCTTCCACCACATGTCCGCGGATCATAAATGGCGGCACACAATAAGTAAAGCCCTTGTCAATCATAAAATCCCGCGCATAATTCATCACGGCGGAATGCAGTCTCGCCACATCACCCATCAAGAAGTAAAATCCGTTGCCGCTGGTTTTGCGCGCGCTGTCGAGATCTATACCGCTGAGTCTTTCTAATATATCCACATGGTACGGCACCTCGAACGCCGGCGTTTTCGCCTCGCCGTAGGTCGCAACCTGAACGTTCTCTTCGTCACTCTTGCCCAATGGCACGCTGTCGTCGATGATCTGCGGCAGCTTCATCATCAGGTCTTTCACCTGCGCGGCAAGCGTTTTCTCCTGCACGCCAAGGCGCTCGAGCTCCTGCCCCAACCCAGCGATCTCTTTTCGCTTCGCCTGTGCTGCTTCGAGCTTCTTTTGCCCCATGAGCATGCCAATCTCTTTGCTTCCCGCGTTGCGCTGCGCCCGCAGGTTTTCCGCCTGCCCCAGCACAGTCCGGTGCTCCGCGTCCAGCGCAATCACTTTATCCACCAGCGGCAGCTTCTCCTCTTGGAACTTCCGCCGAATATTCTCTTTCACAACCTCCGGGTTCGCCCGCACAAATTTAATGTCCAGCATGTCAAATCCTCCAATGAAACTATTACTGCTCCATCCCCTCAAGGGCCTTCGCAATCGCCTGTAAGTCTTCCTTGTTGAAGAAGTCAATCACCAGCGTACCACTTTCCTGCTTACCCTGAGTCATAACTCTCACCCGGCGGCCCATAGCGCTTTCGAGGCTCAGCTGCACCTCGTCGAAAAACGACGGCCGCCGCACCTTCGCTTCGTCCGCTGCAGGGATCCGGTTCTGCTTCTTGATCATCCGCTCCGCTTCGCGCACTGTCAGTTCTTCGTCGATGATCTCATGCGCAAAATGGCCGGCAAGCACTTTGTTGTCCAAGCCCAGCAGCGCCCGCGCATGGCCGCTGCTCAACCGCCCGTCGCGAATGAGCTCGGTCACGTTTTGCGGCAGGCTCAGCAGCCGCAGCGCATTCGCCACCTTAGGCCGGGATTTCCCCAGCCGCTGCGCTACTTCGTCCTGCGTATAACGAAAGGTGTCGATCAGTTGCTGGTAACCCAGCGCCTCTTCCATCGGGTTGAGGTCCTCGCGCTGCAGGTTTTCAATCAACGCCGCGGCCATGGCGTCTTCGTCGCTCAGTTCGCGTATCACAACCGGCACTTCCGAAAGCCCCGCCATGCGCGCCGCGCGCCAGCGCCGTTCCCCCGCGATGATCTGGTATGCCCCATCGGGCATTGGTCGCACAAGAATCGGCTGCAACACTCCATGTGTCGCAATCGACCGGCTCAGCTCCGCCAGAGCTTCTTCGTCGAAATCCTGCCGGGGCTGATCGCGGTTGGGCTCCATGTCCATAATGCGCAGCTTCGTCTGGCTATGCGCCGCGGTTTGTTCTTCGAGTCCCCCGTTGTCTTCGAACAAGCTGTCGAGCCCCCGGCCCAACCCGCCTTTTTTCACTGTAGGCATACAATCCCCCTATGCAAATTTGATGTAGCTCGATTAGCACACAGCGAAGCGACGTAAATGTTTCACGTGAAACACTCCTACGGGGTGCAGTCGTTTCGCGTGCCCTAATCGAGCTACTGCCCCAATCGCGCATTATTGTTCGCCAAAAACTCTCTCGCCAACTCGCTATACGATTGCGTCCCGCGCGACATACTATCATAGTACATTACCGGCTGGCCAAAGCTCGGCGCCTCGCTCAGCCGCACATTGCGTGGTATCACCGTGGAATACACCCGCCGCGGGAAAAAGCGCTTCACTTCGTCCACAACTGCCTGCGTCAAATTCAGACGCCCGTCGAACATCGTTAGCGCAACGCCTTCCACATCAATCAGCGGGTTCCACAAGCGCTTGACTTGCCGCACCGTGCCCATCAATTGCGAAAGCCCCTCCAGCGCGAAATACTCGCACTGAATCGGCACCATCACCGTGTCGCAGGCACATAGCGCATTGATGGTAATCAACCCAAGCGTCGGCGGGCAGTCCATGAAAATGAAATCGAAGTCATCCCGTACCAGCGCAAGCGCGGACTTCAACCTGGTCTCGCGCTGCGGCTGTTCCACAAGCTCGAGCTCCGCGCCCGCCAGATTCATGCTGCTGGGCATCAACCACAGGTTCGCAAACTGCGTCGCCACAATCGACTCCGCAGCCTTCATCCCGCCAATCAGCACCTCATACGACGAAGCCGTCAGCTTCTTTTTGTTGATCCCAAGCCCCGTGGTGGCGTTACCTTGCGGGTCGATGTCCGCCAGCAACACGCGGTAACCCTCCGCGCCAATCGCCGCCGAAAGGTTCACGGCAGTCGTGGTTTTCCCTACGCCGCCTTTTTGGTTGACGATCGCAATTACTTTTCCCATTGCACAGTCCTCCCACTTTTACTAAAGTTTATTATAGCATCCTTTGCCGGGAATTACAATAGATAATATAAAAGTTTTCATTTATATTCCTTGAGAGAAACAAAATGTTTCACGTGAAACACTCCTGCGGGGAGCAAGTCGCTTCGCTGACGCCCGAACAAAGCGCCATCTAAACCCGACAAACGGGCAAGCAACAAGTGCCTGCCCGTCTGCCGGATGATGTGGGGGTGTGAAAGAGAAAGAAGATATCAAATTTACCGCCTGCGGCGGGGCTCTGCTTTATGAACGCTAAGGCATCCAAAAGCCGCTTCGCTGTTTTCTATCATAGCCTCTGCAAATGTTTCACGTGAAACATTATGTGGGCTTCAATGCCGAGGAGTCTTTCGGAATTCTTACGGTGTAAATCAGGAACTCATCGTTCTCCGATTTTTCGCTCACGGCATGAATGCCCGAATTGCGCATGGCGTCCACCGCGTGGTGGATGCTGTTGACAAAGATACGCACGTCTTTTACCACACGAATATAACTGCGTTTCGCAGGCAACTCCTCCAGCGTGGCAAGGGCGGAATCCACCAGCGCGTCGGTCTCCTGCACATTGAAGTCCCGCTGGATCACACGTTGCAACACATCGCGCTGCATATGCGGGTCGCTGATGCGCAACAGCGCTCTGGCGTGACGTTCAGTGAGATTCGCGGCGGCAATCTGCTCCCGCAGCGCGCCGGGAAGCTTCAGCAGTCGGAGCTTGTTCGACAGTGTGGAAGCCGCCATACCAAGCGAGCGCGCCGCCTGCTCCTGCGTGAGACCGTAGATCTTCATCAGCCGAGCGATGGCCTCCGCCTCCTCGAAGAACCCAAGGTCCTGCCGTTGCATGTTTTCCACCAGCGCAAGAATCGCCGAACGTGCATCGTCCGCGTCACTGAGCAGGCACGGCACCTGTGCCACACCTGCCAACCGCGCCGCCCGCAGCCGCCGTTCCCCCGCGACAAGCTCGTAGCCCGCAGGAACTTTGCGCACCGTCAGCGGTTGCAAAATCCCGTTTTCGCGAATGCTTTCGGCCAAGCTTTGCAGCTCTGCTTTACCAAACTGCCGCCGTGGCTGATTAGGGTTAGGCTGGATTTCGTCAGCTGCCAGGAGCAAAACTTTCTTTGTCTTCCCAAGCATGTCAGGCCCTCCCTGTTGCGTTGAAAACATTATAACACAATTATAACTGTTTGTCCAGAATTTTCCATCGCAAGTTTCGACACCGCCTGCGGCGGGGCAGTCGCTTTGCGGCAACAACTTAAAGCCTCTGCAAAATGTTCATTTATAGCGCCTTCTTTTGTATCGCACTGTTCTTCCTTGGGTACTCCTCCGGCGTGGGCTTCACTTTTTTGATCATTACCAGCGTGCGTTCGCCCATCGCGGAACTCGCAACCGGACACAGCGAAACGAATTGCGCGCCGCAAGCATCGATTGCGCCGGCCGCGTCAGCGAGTTCCTGTTCCGTTTTCTCAAGTGTACCTTTGTATGCCACGAACATCCCACCAACTTCTACAAAAGGCAGGCACAGCTCGCATAGCATCGGCAGTGCCGCTACTGCACGAGATACCACCAAATCGAATTGCTCACGCAATGCAGCATCATGCGCAGCTTCTTCCGCCCGAGCGCAGGTAACCTGCAAGTCCAGCTTGAGCTCCCCCGCCAACAGCTTGAGGAAACCACACTTCTTTGTGGAGCTTTCCAGCAGGGTGAGATAAATATCTGGCCGGACGATCTTCAGCGGCACACCAGGGAAACCGCCGCCGCTACCGATGTCGAGCACACGGCTCTCATTTGGTATATCGTAGTGCGTGAGGATATTCATGCTGTCGGCGAAGTGCTTTTGGCGGATCTCCTCTAGGTCAGTAATGGCCGTAAGGTTATACTTCTCATTTTCGCGCAGGAGGATTTGTTCGTAGCGGTTGAATTGATTCATGATTTTATTCTTGACTTTCTGTTTGGCTTTGTCTTGCAACCATTGTTTCATATCAGAATTAAAATGTTTCACGTGAAACAATTCCTTTCACACAGAGTAACAACACCTGCACGTCCGCGGGGTTTACGCCGGAAATACGCGCAGCCTGACCCAAGGTTTCAGGGCGGGCTTTACCGAGCTTTTCGCGGGCCTCCAGGCGTAGGGCTGTGATGGCTGTGTAGTCCAAATCCGCAGGCAGGGCAACCTCTTCCAGGCGGGCCATTTCGCGCACCTGGGCCTCCTGCCGACGAAGGTACCCTTCGTATTTGATGTCGGTCTCAACGTTCGTTATCACTTCGCGGGGGAGTGTTGGGCGGGTTGGATCTAAATCAGCCAGAGCCTCATAGCTTAACTCGGGGCGGCGCAGAAGCTCGGCGAGAGAACACCGCTTCCCCTGCCAATCGATTTTCGTGGCTTGCGCACGCCGCTTTTCGGCTTCAATCATCGCCTGCTTTGCCTGAAACACCTCATAGCGCTCCCGCGATACCAGGCCAAGCTCGTAGCCGTAAGGAGTCAACCTTCGGTCCGCAGTGTCGTGCCGCAGGAGCAGGCGATATTCCGCGCGGGAGGTCATCATGCGGTAGGGCTCATTCGTACCTTTGGTGACGAGGTCATCAATGAGAATACCAATGTAGGCTTCATGGCGCTTGAGCATAAAGGGCGGGCGGCCAAGCACTTTGTGCGCGGCGTTGATGCCCGCCATAAGCCCCTGCGCAGCGGCCTCCTCATAGCCACTGGAACCGTTGAACTGCCCGGCACCGAACAACCCCGGCTGCTCGCGGAACTCGAGGGTCGACTTGAGGGCAAGCGGATCAACGCAGTCGTATTCAATCGCATAGGCAAGGCGCATGACCTCGGCGTTTTCGAGGCCGGGGATAGTGCGCAAAAAAGCATGCTGGACATCTTCTGGCAGGGAGGACGAAATGCCCTGGAGATACATCTCGTTTGTGTTTAGGCCGCACGGCTCGATGAAGAGAGAATGCCTTTCTTTGTCGGCAAAGCGGACGACTTTGTCTTCAATGGAAGGGCAGTAGCGCGCGCCAATGCCGTCAATTTTGCCGCTATACATGGGGCTGCGATGCAGGTTTTCGAGGATGACTTGCTTGGTTTGGTCGGTGGTAAATGTTAAGTAACAGTTGGCGAGCTGCTTACATTTTGTTTGTGTAGCAAAGGAGAATGGAACTGCCTCTTCATCACCCGCTTGCGTTTGAGTCAGGAAAAAATCCACCGAGCGGCAGTTGACGCGTGGCGGCGTGCCGGTTTTGAAGCGCTGAAGGGGGATGTCAAGCGCTTCAAGAGACGCACTGAGCAGCTTTGCCGCGGGAAGGCCGTCCGGCCCGCCAACGTGGTTATGTTCACCGATATGGATGCGGGAGCGCAGGAAGGTTCCTGTTGCAAGGATAAGACAAACGCAGGTGTAGGTTGTTTGGGTTTTGGTTGTGACAATCCATTGGTCTTGTTTAGAGTTATAATGTTTCACGTGCCCCTGCGGGGTACAATCGCTTCGCGATCCTCTTTTATGTTCCTGATCAGAATTAAAATGTTTCACGTGAAACATTCCGGGTTGTATTGCGACAATTTCAGCTTGCTTGAGCTCGAGATTTGGCTGGTTTTCAAGCCGGAGTTTCATTGCGTCGGCATAGGCGCGGCGGTCGACTTGCGCGCGGGGAGAATGCACGGCGGGGCCTTTGCCCAAATTGAGCATGCGGCATTGAATGGCGGTTTCGTCGGCGACACAAGCCATTTCACCGCCAAGGGCATCAATCTCGCGGACAATGTGCCCTTTCGAGCTGCCACCAATGGATGGATTGCAGGGCATGTTGCCCAGGGCATCAAGACTTTGAGTGAAAATCGCCGCGCGGCAACCGAGGCGTGCAGCAGCAAGGCCAGCTTCAATGCCTGCGTGGCCTGCGCCGATGATGATGATATCAAAGTGAGTTTTGTTCATTTAACTCTCCAAAAGAATTATAATGTTTCACGTGAAACATTATAATTCCGATACAGAATATAATAGATACTCTTTGCTCGCATCATTTACCCACACAGAAGGATGCGAAGACTTCGTCGATGATGGAATCTGCCGCTCGTTCGCCAGTGAGAGCATAGAGCGCCTGAATGGCATCCTCGAGGCAGACAGAAATTGCGTCGAGCGAAAAAGCAACAAGGGCTTCCTCAATAGCAGCGAGAGCGGCAGCGGCGCAGTCGGTCTGACGGCGGTTGGCAAGGATGGCCTCGTGTGGGGAAAAGCTCGCAGCATCTAAGATGGATTCAATTGCGGAAGCGAGTTCTTCAAGGCCGTGACCAGTCAGTGCAGACATATCAACTGCGGGGAATTGCTCCGGAGACTTCCATACGACATCCACGTCACATTTGTTGCGAATCAAAATCGTGCGAGTTGGGTCGCAGGCAGCGAGAATGGCGTGGTCTTCTTCGGCAAGAGGGACGGAAGCATCTGTGACGACAAGAAGGAGTTCAGCCTGAGCGAGGGCAACGCGGCTACGTTCAACTCCTGCGGCTTCGATTGCATCGGCGGTTTCGTGGATACCAGCGGTATCGGTGAGGCGAAGCTGCAGGGTGCCAAGGTTGACTGTTTCTGTAACTGTGTCGCGGGTTGTGCCGGGAATTTTCGTCACAATCGAACGTTCGTAACCTGCGAGAAGGTTCATGAGGCTCGACTTACCTACATTTGGCTTGCCAAGCAAGACGGTGTTCACTCCCGAAAGCATGAGTTGATCGCGCGGGGCATTGCGGAGGAGCGTTTGGAGATCGGTAGCGGCAGCCTGCAACGTTGTGGTGAGTTGGTCGGGCGCAAGGGCAGGAATATCGTCCTCGGGGTAGTCGACCCAGGCGGCGATGTGCGCCGCAAGCGTAGTGAGCCGGGCGCGGATGGTCTCGATGCGTCGGCTGAGTGCACCGCCCATTGCGGCAGCGGCAGCGCGGGCGGCCTGCTCGCTGGTGGCGGAAACAAGTTGCATAACAGCTTCCGCTTTTGCGAGGTCAATGCGGCCGTTGAGGTAAGCGCGGCGGGTGAACTCGCCGGGTTCAGCGGGGCGGGCCCCGGCAGCAAAGACGGCGTTTAACGCGCGGCGCAAGATGGCCGGACCACCATGGCACTGGAACTCGACGACATGTTCGCCAGTGTAGCTATGGGGAGAAGGGAAGATGAGGAGGATGCACTCATCTATAGAATTCCATTTTATGGGGTTTTTTGTGGTATTTTCGCCCTCATTTGGGGAGGATTGGAATTCATGTAGCATACCATAGGCCATGTGGTAGCGTTGTAAAGCGCTCCAGTCTAGCGGTTTTTTAGGGCGAAATAGTGATTTTGCGATAATAATTGCGGCAGGGCCACTGACACGGACGATACCGATGCCGCCGGGGGACTGAGAAGTGGCGATTGCGGCGATGGTTTGGTTCATGGGTTTGTCCTTTAAAATGAAATGCGGGCGGATTTGCATCCGCCCCTACAATTTAGATCAAATTTAGAGCAACACGTTTTCACGCAGAGGGGAGGCCATTTGATCGAGGGAACCGAAGTAGAAGTTGTAAACATCGCGGACGACGGGGAGCACGGGCTCGGAGGAGCGGGCGCCTTCACCGACGGCGATGACTGCGATTTCTGGGTTGTCATACGGCGCGAAGGAAATGAAGA
>Ga0123355_10012029_pt1 | contig 13385 bp, 8 predicted proteins | sample TergutEmb28metaG_3_FD_89872 | JGI IMG/M metagenome (GOLD analysis project Ga0123355, IMG submission 89872) | Embiratermes neotenicus P1 segment gut microbial communities from Petit-Saut dam, French Guiana - Emb289 P1 | ecosystem: Host-associated > Arthropoda: Insects > Digestive system > Gut ...
ACAACCAGTTAGTCGCAGACTCCTGAAGATGGTCGTATTAACGGCCGAAACATGTTGAGCACTGAATGAGTATTGAATAAATAATAAAATAAGTGGCATCAAGTTGGTTTCTCTTTACTCAAGAATTAACTGATTCAACCATGTAGTATCTCACAGTAATATCTACAAATAATGGCATATGTGGCAATGAACCAATTAACTTCTCAGTTAAACTGAATGTGTTGTTACGGGGCTGTAGTTTGTAACAAAATCAAATGTAAGCCAAAAAAAAAAATTACAATACAAATCTGAGGTTCTCACAGACCTCCTTTTGAAGAATCAAGTCTTCTGGGCTGTTACACTGTGTTGCTGTGCATGTTGCTTTGATCTTTCAATGGACTGTAGTGCCTTTTCTATTCTCAAGACTAGTTAAGCCTGCAGATGCAGGAATCAAAATCCTTTCAAATATAAGACTACCTATCCAATGACAGCCTAACATCTCAAAAGAACTGTACCTTCAATAGCAATGCGCTATCCAGGAATTGGCCTAGAAACCCATTCTAAACCTCCTACGTGTCCCCAAACTGGAACTAAACAGGTACAAACATATTTTTGTACATAAGGTTACAATTATATTTCACTCCATATACAATTTTTCTCGTAAACAAAACACGTCATCAGCAATAGCTGAAAGAGCATGGAAATACTGTTGTTTTTTACACTGGTTTATAATTTTACTTCCTCTTGAACCTTCCCAGCTAGACAGCTAGGACAAAAAATGAGACCCTCATTATAAACAGTAACTTGGCAGCAAAACAAATCTAAAGTCCCAGGATGAAAGCAGCATTGTAACATCTGACTACAGCTAACATGGGTGGCTCAAATAACTGATAAGTGAATAACACAATAACATGATCTAAAAATCTCAATGGATGCCAACCTCTTCTTTCTCTGTTCGCAGCTCTCCATCAAGATGCTGCTGCCTGAGTCGGCTAAAATCAGGTGCTGCAAGATCAAGTATCTCAATGCTAGTATCATGGAATCCTGGTTGAGGGCGCTTTTCAAATGGGACCTCTGCATTATAATCTACACCACGCTTCTTCTTCTTCCTTGGTGCCAACTCAATACCAGCAGCTCGCAATTCTCTCCTTTTCTGCAAAGCTGCCAACCTACGTGCTTCTTCTAATTGCTTCTCCCTCGCTTTACGCTTTGCTTTCTTTCCCTGGGTATTTGCAAGTCGTGCACGTGCTTCAGACAACATCTCCAGTTCTGCAAAAATGCACCCATTATTTATACTTGATGTTGACCACGTCTTTTACACAAATACACATGCATGCACACATAATTTCCTCCATTTTCCATACTAGGACTACGGAACTACAGAAGAAATGAAAGTTGCAGCATTACTATTCCTTACCATCTTCATCCATATCCTTGGGGTCAGGACGTGCTGGTTTTGTCTCTGGATTGGGATCTATTTCTCCAGGCTTCAACTTGCGTGGGTCATCTGCAGCATCCTCACCATCTTCTTTCTTTTGGGCCTGATCTCTGTAAATTTACATTTAAAAAACTGCAGATTAATTTTAAAATATAGTTTTCTATAAATTCAAATTATACAACAGGCAAATTGCTCTGTTCTCTTCATTTTGAACTGTAAAAGTAATTAGAAGTCTATAAATTAAAATCTCATGGCTAGCAATTTGTTTTGTTCCTTCTGCCTCAGCTGCTGGAGTAATTACAACATTAGACCAAATTACAAAGAGTGTAAGTTTCCATCAATTAAATTACACAGCAAATAATTTGCTTTATTCTTTCCACATACACATATATATGGAAATGTACACATAATTAAGCCACAAAGATTGAGATGTGCCTGATACAAGGCAAGCATGGTAGTAAACTGTAGCAAAACCTGAATGAAAGAGGCCACCCGTGAGACAACAGCAAAGATGGGACTATATTATAAAAATGAATCTGGGTGAAAGAAGCTATAATAATGTGAACTGGCCAGTGTGGCACAACATCCCACAGAACTTAAATCTTCAACAATAACAACACCTTAAATTTTGTAGTTCTGTTGATGAGTTGTGCTCTACATGAAAGAAAATTGAATTGGCCGCACTCTGAGCATTACACCTACTTCATACAAATAAACTGGTCATATTTTCTACAAATGAACAGACTTACAGCAGGTATTCATAACGTTCCAAACATTGTGCTGCTGTCCGTCCAATGATGGGTGCAATGGTTCGCCACTGCGTTGGCATCAGTTTGGCTAGATGTAAAAGCTTTTCATCTTCTTCACGACTCCATTCTGTTTTTTTGATACTTGGATCCAGCCATTCATACCAGCGAGCTTTACATTGTTTTGCTGACTTTCTATGTAACAGTGATGCAATACGGGACCACTGGTTTTTCCCATATTTCATTACTGCTGCCTTCAAGATCTCATCCTAATTTATATAACAAAATTTTGTATCAGGGAATACATATTAATACGTCAAAATTGGATTCGAACAGAATATGCATAACCTTAAAAACAAATTCACAATACTTATTTCTTACCTCCGTGTTCCTCCATACGCCACCTTTTATCATTATACGCGGCATGTTTTAAGTTAAAGTTTAAAATGAGTAAATACGAGTAAAAATGACAGCAAATCACTTAAGATTTGACACTCCAAAATCTAGTTTACTCAACACATTTGCATCCGTAGTGTTAACTTATCTGTGAACATACACACCACGGATTAACTCACTTTCACCACGGACATGTATCAGACCACAAGCTAGACAGGCACCTTGCGTCATATATGATCTGTGCCTTGCGTGGTGGTGTATGCAAGGTACTTTACGGAACGATAGCATTCTTCCGCGAAGTTGATTCACATTTGGCCTCAGTCCTCATCCATTACAACACGGATCATCCAGTATGTAGATTAGTAAGACAATGATGAGAATAGGCAACGTGACTGCCCTGCCATTTGTGTACTGAGATCTCGTAACTAACATGCCTAGGACGATAGGGACGACTCCTCGCGGCAGACCGTTGGTACTAATACGTGTCTTAAGGCATGAATCTGTACAAAAGACTGACTACTATCGAAACTTTAGTATTTTCTTGTACTCACAAAATCACCTACACGTACTGACACGTTTCGATGCTAACTATTACATTATCCTCAGTGTCATCCTAACACACAGCCATTCATAGCACCCTGTATTATATGCACACGTTTCCATATTCTTCACTGTTTTTTTCCCTTGTTGCACTTTTGATATGCATTTCTGTTCCATTTATTTCCTTCTTTGTAACTCACTCCTGTAAAACTGTAATTTTCACTTATTGGTTGCTGTACTGATTTCCGCGACAGCAGAAGCAACAAGTGAACAACATACAATGAAATAAAGTTATTGGGCTGCCGCACGTGATGCAGACCATGGGTAGGATGGTGTGATGTGTGCAGGGTTGACAAGAGTGGGTTCGGTCACCGGTTTAAAAACTTTTAACGTCCCCCTCCCCCACTCCAGCAAGTGCGAGCAGACTAAATGTTTTGACGCGAAGTACAAAAGACTCACATCTGCAGAGTGTCTTGGGCTTGGTCAGAAAGGGGTAATTTCTGCAAACAGCAACAAATACTACAGAGGAAGACAAAAACAAATGCAACTTAGTCAGGCCTGGGAATTTGTAACAGCTTCCTTCCCACCCACTCGCTGACAATGGATGTGCAAATGAAGCTAAATGTGTAACGATAGTCAATGGTTACAGGCTTACGATCCACGAAAATATTGAGCTCGAGATTGGCCAGCTTCACCATGAGGCACACAGTACGCCACACAGAAATGTACTTTTATGCGCAAGATGACACTCACTGCATCCCTGACTACTTGAATCCATGTTCCTGAATGAATGTTATTAGTGGAAACCCCTTACCCAGAACTGTGTCACACCCCTAGAACCTGAATCCTCACCAGTACCAATTAGACAACCTCACTTCTCGCATTACATTTCAATTATTGGACTTCATTGGTTGTGAACAAATACCACAGAGGAGAAAAGAAGGCGTGTTGCCACTTTAGTCTGCATCTTGATACATACACTTTATTATTATTCCTAACTGCCTACATTTCCCGACTGCAGTCTTGTACGTACTTCCCCACGCTCCCCATCCACTGTATTTATACAGACCCAGTTATGCTGTTATGCCTGATTAAATGGCCTGCATATTTGGTGAAGGGTACAAATTATTAAGTTCTTTACGCATACTCTGTTTACTTCCACTGTCTTACAATTAAAATATTCTCTCAGCACCATTTTCACCATCAACCACATTCTTCTCTTATGGTAGTAAGAGACAATGTTTTGCAACAATACAAAACCAGGTAACACCTATGGTGTTTGCAAGCATACAGGAAGAAAACATTTTGGACTGACTCTTGCATGGCAGAAAGTATACCCAATATTTAATCTACCCTTCATTTCTTCTTGTTACAATTACATGCCAGTAATTTTATGGCATTTTAGAAATAGGGAAAAATAAGAAAAATAACACAATAACCATTCTGTGCTATCACTGGTTTTAAACTCAGAGATACAAGTGAAGGCAGGTACAGAAACTGGAACAAAGTCTAATAAAGAATTTTTTCTCTAAAAACATAATCTCATAAACAAGTGCATTCTTACTATGTTGAACATTTTGACACACAAATTTTTACACACTTACAAGCACGCACATACACAGATATCACCCTCAGCCAGACAGGTTTATTGCATATGTCAAACTGCAAATATTCCGCGTAGGCACTAATTACTAATTTCGGTTTTACTCAAAATTAATTTCAATAAAAACTTGGTAATTTTAAGAGACAACATAATACAAATTGTCACGAACCTATATAGAATAGTGCTAGTTTTACTTTTATCTAAAAAAGTGTGCTCGACTGCTATGTTAAAATCATGTAAAGCAAGGGTTTAAAATGCCAGGCAGTTAGGTGAATCCTGCAATGAATAACCATTTATGTGAGTTCCATGAACATTAATTTTTCACAACAGATACATACAAATAAAATCGCTACACTTGCAGTGTTGATGCAAGGTATTTGCAAGGATAAGATAATGTAACCAAGTTATATGTACAGCAATCAATACAGTTACTAAATTACTTTCCTTGGCATCTTTAATTAAGGATTTAGGGCAGAAATTATAGCATACATTAAAACAACAGATTTTATAACCAACTAAATATGCTATAAAGCCTTACATATTTCTCAAATCAGCCAATCTTATTTTTATATATTCTTTCTACTACTGTACTAAAATATATGAAGGTGAATCAAAAAGTAAAGGCAATTTTTAAATTACGCGGTAACTGGAACAAACAGTAGCTGGTGCAGTGCGCAGTATTGACAATTCCTGTTGAAGAGTTCAGCCACGTGCAGTACAGCGCTCTGCCTTCAGTTGAGTGGCAGCAACGAGGGCAAAAACATGGCCGCTCCTTTGCAAGATTGCACCATCGAAGAACGTGGCGCAGTGCGGTTTCTTTGGGCAGAAGGAGTGAAACCTGTGGAAATTCACTGTTGTATGTTGGCTCAGTATGGACAGAGCACCATGAGTCAAAGAAAGGTTTATGAGTGGGTGGAAAGGTTTAAATCGGGTCGAACACGTGTTACTGATGAAGGTTGTTGTAGTCGGCCATCAACATCGCGCATACAAGACCACAAGAGCAGCCGAAAAGCTTCTTCTCCGCAGGAATACAGGAACTAGTTGAACGACATAACAAATGCATTGTGCTGCAAGGGGACTATGTAGAAAAATGATATGTAAAATTCTTCACAGTTACTTCTATTAAAGCCATTATATGTATCTTGCCTTTACTTTTTGATTCTCCCTCGTATATTACTGAGTATCATTGTTAGTACATCGTGTACAAAGTTTTATCAAATTCTTTGTCAGGTGTGTTGAAATTATAGTCACAATAAATAATTCGGTCCTGGATTTGGCAAGTACGTTACGAGTTTCATAATTTTAATTTTCTCGGTTTATAACCCACTGCATGCTGATCCAAAGATATACAGCTACATCTGAGTGTTTCTGTAAGAATTAACAATAATATTGTGTTAACTTTGATGACACTGCTGTGATCTGATTAAGACTGTTTACTTTGTTCACTAATTCACAGTATTATAATATGTTTAAGGTTTGAATAAGGAAATAAAATCCAGAACTAAAATACTTTCACATATATATATATCACTGTTGTTATGTTGGGTATAATTACACAACAAAACAACAATGATACAGATATATGTTATTTCAGTGACACCAAACTGCACAAAGAATATTTTAAAATGTAATGGTTAATCAAAATGTAAAACCTAGAACAGCTTCCCACATTTGCATGTGTGTGTGCTGGCAATAGTGGTACTGTGATCAAAATGAGCTGGGCTAATTTGTGAAATCCATAAAATGACACAGCTACTGCATAAACACTAATACAATTGTACAAATTCAGACATAAAAGTGTAGTCTACATGTACCCCACTGTTTTGAGTGTGATTTGCCAACAAGTAACATTTATTATGAAGTATCATGAAAAACTACAAAAATAGAGACTACAGCAAGAAAGAAAACAGAATAAAACACAAGAATAACAAAAAGCAAATAAATAAATAAAAAATCGAGAAAACTGTCCTTACCAAATTAAACTTGTATTAGCAATCCCATATATAGGAACAATGGCATTTTTAACGTTATTTTTGCATGATTTACTTTATTCTTAATTCACTTATTTTGAAAATAAACTTTTAAAACATCAAACCTGTTACTTGTTGCTGATAATGTTATAAAGAATGATCTAAAATCAAAATAAGCACTGTGTAAATTCAGACATATAGGCACCATCCATACATCACAGGGAGAGACTTATTCAACAACATGTGAACAGTAGGTATGATGCCATTCTCTTGTGATACCACATTAAAGGAAATGCTGTCTTCAGTTTCATGGAACTTAGACAAACAACTTTAAAAATGGCTGTTTTTAAAACACTATCTTTTCCATGAATGTTTATATCGTAATTAAACGCTATTCTGACACTGAACAGGGCACCTTTAAGTTAAACTATTTCAGCTTTCAAGTCTGCGTGACTTACAATACTTATGATAACAAGCCATGTATATTACTCTCAGCGTAGGTGCACTTAGCCCACACCAGGCACTCTCTGCTACTAAATCACCACACTGTACAAAGCGTCATGTTGAACAATACAAAAAATCTATGACTAAATATAAACTATGCACTTTTTGATGCCTTGTCAAAGCATTCTGTGTGAATCATACTTTTATTTTTATGTTAAAATACTTCCAGCAAAAAAGTACAGATATCTTTCCCAGGACTTGCAGCAATATACTCTTCACATCTTGGTCCCAACATTACTGTAAACACTCTACAAACTTTCTAATTTCTTAACTGGCCAACTGATAAATTTGATTAATTTTAAGCACCAGCTATTTAGATTTACTAACACCAATCACATCCTGAGAAAGAATGAATGAATGAATGAACAGATAATCTCTCTGAACAAGGCATCTCATTTGGTTTACAATCTACTAATTAGGCATTCTTATTTATAATAGTACACTTTTGACACATGTTATGTAATGCTGTTTCAACCCTCTAACCACATGATTCAAACTATTTTGAGTTGATTATGCAAAACTGGCTCTACTCTCTGCCCTTCATACCTGTCCCAGAAAAATATTTCATGCATATATTGTTAATTTCTCAAATATTAAAGTATCAATCATGTACCAGAATGTACATGTGTATTATGTGGCCTTAAAGATACATAAAAAAATTGTCATTTACAAATGTAATTCAAATTGAAAATATGACTACATATATATAAGCATTATGTCTTGCATTTGGTGTAACTGGCATGTCTGGGTATTACAAAATGGAATTTTCCCATGTTTTTTTAGAAGTCTCCCTCTTATATTATTACAAACAAAAATCCACCAAATGTGGATTTATCTCAGATATTCTAGTATTGTATACAAACAGTGAAATTCTTAAGTCTGTCATTATTTCATAATTCATTTTTTCACCAAACACTAAGGCTCAAATGTGTTAGCCAACAGTGATTTCACACTACATGGAAGTATGTGTGCATGCATGTGTATACACACACGCTCACATATGAACACTATGTCCTATCAAACAACCAAATAAAATAACCCTTTCTCATCTGAGTTGGCATTGTAAGTCCCATATTTTATGAGAGAGTATTAAAACACAACCTCAAGCAAATAAGGGATCTTGTTTCTGGACCATACAAATCATGCTCAGTTGTAAGGCACACCTTATAGTTTTGTGGTTGGAAGATTTTTTGCTGTTACCAATAAAACTTCAGTTTAAAAGACAATAATGACAAAACTGAACACCAGTTAAAGACATTCTGGTCAGGGACAAACAGCAATCATGTAATCTATTAATGTCAAAAATGAACAAGCAGCGAACCAATGAAATGGAACAAAGATTTATATGTTCTGGGATATGTTGCTGTGTTGACTGATAATAGTTACAGACGTCTCAATGGAGCTTGCTGCCTCCACCTACAGGGTCCAAATAATCAAAGAAGAGTCTAAAACACTGGAAATTTCTTATCAATCCACATGTCATAGCCCAGAACACCAGGATCATCATCAACATTACTGTAATGACTTCAAACGTCAGAAATGGAAAGAATATAAGAATTGGGGTAGCTCAGTTGGAATAGTGATTAGGCTACAGGGTGGATGATCAAAAAAGCAAGTTCAATTCTCAGCAAGGGCAAGAGAATGCATATCTGAGTTCCTTTTCTTGAACCCAGAGGACATTAAAATATAAGTCTGGGGGCCAGCTAGAACTTTAGCAAAGAACAGGGCTCCCCTGAGCTGATATCAGATTATGGGGCACAAAGGGTCTAAGGCCTAGGCTCATTGGGACCGTAAAGGCTCAGACCCAAATGTTAATCTAAACTAAACTAATCTAATCTAATCTAATGTGGCTGAAGTGTGAGTCTGACTGCTCACCTCCATCTACTGCACAATGTGTGGCAATGTATCTCCACTCCCCATCTTCATTCCATGGTACTTAATTCAGGACAGACACAAATTTACCTCTGCCTTAAAATTAAAAGCATATTATGTATAAATACATCCATGGTATGTTACGGAATACACTTCCATGGAGGGAGTTTATTTTGTAGCCAGAACATACTGGTTCTTAAACCAGGGATCATAGGTCCTAGTTATCATAATTCTCAAACATAAAAGCATCAAAAGAGTACTAGTACACATACATTTGAACTCTATTAAATTCAATTAACTATCTCCATGCAGCAATGTTCTTGAGAAGCTGACAATCACCTATCTGATTAAGAAATGCTTTGCCTCTAATACTCTATTATCATACAAAGGTAATGTTGTTGTAGAAATCTTGAGACTGAATTCATAAAGATCAATCACGTGGTTTAACAGCTGTCAAAATTGACCAATTCTGAGATACATACAGACCGCATCTCTTCAACAACTGGCACTATGGTAATACAAACAATTTAAAAACAGGTAAGAGGGTTAATTCTGCACCATAACACTGCTCAGAGCTTCAACCCTGTGTGATGACATCAACTTGTCATTTACCTTTTTCAAGAAACAAGTCAGCTTTTCTCTTTTGCATTAGTTTTTGAATGTGTTAAAACCACTTTTAAAATGGAAAGACTTCAGGTTTCTGTTACTATTCATAATCCCAGGAATCTCCCAGACACAATATCACCACACCATGACATCCACAAATGCTACAACACACCTTTTAAAACTTCTCAGTGCACTACCAACATAATCTTACTGTGCTGTCCATCTACAGTGAAAGATTCCACACCTACCCAGAATAACAGTATAGCTGCCTAATTTCCCTCCATTATGTTTGAAATAATACATTAAATCTATTCAACAATAACAATGTTGAGGATATGTTCTGTCACTATATTTAGAACTAGCGCATTTTTGTAATTGTACATACAGATTCAGAAAACTTTAACTTTGTTAGAAAGTGGTTACATTTTTGCCTTCACATACATGTGTAACACTCTGCAACATATGTTCATTACCTTACAGAAAACAATGAATCATCATTCACATCATCAGAAGTTTCTTTTTGAACCACTTAGAAGAAAAGTCTAATTAACTGTGGTCATTAAAGTTCTCCCAACGTTACAAATAAAGGCACAAACTAAACAAAAACAGGCTCAAATTTGAGTTTGGTAGCAGAAGTAAACTAATTCTGAGAATTATGTTGATATCAGTGGAAAAGGTTTATTTATGATACACAGCATGAAGATGACACAACACCAAAAGAACTTATTCAGCAGACACTGAAGGAAGTCCAATTTCCAGTAGGGACAAAAGAATTTTCTCTTCACCAAAGCATCCAGACTGGCTGTGTGGCCCACCAAAACCTCCTATTACATGGCAAATGAGAAGTACTGCCTCAAGGGTAAAGCAGCTGGAGCACGAAGCTGACCACTCACAGACACATTCTGTCAAGGTTGAAAATGAGTGAAATGTACCTCCTTTACCCCATTTGCTTTCATGGTGTGCACAGGAATACTGTACTGTTACATAAAAAGATCAGTGAAACTGTAAACTCAAGACAAAAATTATTCTACAGCAGCAACCAGACTGCCAGGTCAGTAATGAGATTAATCCTTTTCACTGTATTTTTTGTGAAATACAAAAAAATTAACATTTCAAAACACTGTGCACATGTACAGAATTAAACCCTGTACATTACAAGGAGAAAGCTAATTTCAGCTTAAGTGAGAAAATATTTTATGATGGGTAACCCAAAATAAATTGCAGACTGAAACTGAATAAACATTCTGGAATTGCGTTAAATAATGCACAATAGGTACTCTCTTGTAACATGCACATTATCACTAAAAACACTGCAGTTTGTCCACAAAGCATATTTATATGTTTTGTGTGATGCTCACAATTAGCAGCAATTACTTCTATACACAGAATTAACCAGCTGGTCTTTATAACAGAGATGCAGCATATTTACTGTCAGGTACAAAATGATTCTTTAAATATAATTCAGATGAACACTATGATTCAAATAGTTTTCTTTGGTGTAACCATATGATGGTATGGTTTATCCTCAATGAACTTATTTTCCCATGCTTGGCTTTGGCAGATTATCCCTTTGACGCCTAATGACCCCTATAATGGTTGTACCGCACTGCTAACCTCTAAATGTTGCATTTTATATATTTATTCAACAAATACAGGTACTGAATATTTTAAACATGGTATATACTCTCCGTTTTTTTTCTCTTCAAAATGCAGTATGTTTCATAAATCTAATGTATTTGGTTCCTGTTTTATTCACATTTTATATACAGTGCGTGCTAGAATTTAAAAAAATAATTCCGGCGACAAACGGTTATATGAAAAAAAGTCTCACTCTTTTCCTTGTATGGTCCCACCATATGTGTTAGTATGGAGCATGTCATGGGTTACAGTTCAAAAACTTATCTTCTTCATATGTGTGCACGGATACCACTATTTTATGTAAAATATTCCAAAAATCTTTTTGACAATTTCAAATTTCCCAACTATCAGTTGAACACAGCAACATTTTTTGACAAACAGGAACACTGCTGACTGAGATTTTGACGTGTTAGTTTAAAACGATGTCAAAAATTTTTTGGTATCATTATCCTGTTGCATTTGTATTCAATGTCAAAGCCAACGAAACTTTCAGAACACTACACATACAATTGTCATCTACTGCATGTTTTGACCATTTTTAGCCATCATCAGGTAGATTTTGCAACAACATACATTACAGAGATGAAGATCTCCCTTTCACAATTAATACATTGAAATATATAAAATTTAGACTCCTATTCCAGATACGTGAATAATGAAATAAAACAGTAGTTGAAACTAGCTAAAAATTAAAATATAATTACTGTTGAATAGTTAGATAAAAGAGATTTCATTATAGGATAGTACAGCAGAGAGGACGTGGTTCAAGTAATTCGCAGTGTTTGTGGCAATCTTAGTTATTGTGTATCTTTATGATGTGTTGCACAAATTTCCATGTACAAAAGTTTTGTTAGACATACATACACAGCATTCCTTGCTTGGGAACACCCTATGCTGGCAATGGAGGTTAATGCACTCTGTGGCTTGTTTTGTTGTATATTGGGATCTATACGTTCATCTGTTCCAAAGTATGTAAAGGTCATGGTTATTGTATGTATAAAGTAACAGGTGACCCATGTGCCATGTAGTTGTTATAAGTTAGGTGTTCTGTCCAAAACCCTAAGAATCCAGTCAAATTCCAATCTGCAAACCAAACAAATCACAGTATACTTCATACCAACAAATTCAAACTGATTGTGACAACCTTCAATGTTTCTGATTACACGTTCTTTTGATGTTCTATCAACATAAAAGTGTTTCATCACATTTAACACTTCATATGTGAATTTTTCCAGACACGCGGATATACCAGGTTATTTCCACAACCAAAAGAGTTCTGCAGCAAAAACGTTTTGGGAGTACTGTACTAGTGTTATCTTTCTTTCCATTACATTACACAGGGAAAGTACTAGAAACATCTTCATTCATTCATGCAATCATTCATCAAACAGTTGTGTCTTCTGCTGTAAGAAATACTTACTAACCCTCAGAGAGGTGGTACTGTGACTGTAAAAGGATTCATATATGAGTCCAGAGTAGTTTGGAAAGGATACGTAGTCAAACACAACTATGTAGATTAAGATATTTTAATGACTATACTAGACAACTACATGTTTCGGCCCCTACTGGCCATCTTCAGGTTGTCTTGAAGAGAACTTAAGGTCCTACTATATATACTACGGAAAGTCATTAAATAACAGGAATTTTATTCTAAAGTGCAAGGAAAAGTATGCACAACAAAAAATCTTATTTCGGGACATAAAATGGCTCCTTAGCAATAGGTCATATAGGGGTCGTGATGATCAAGCAGTTTGAGCCTGCGCAGTAGGCCATACAACATGGTCGCTCCACTGTCAACTTGCACCGTGGAAGAGCAACGAAGCGTTATTCGTTTTTTGTGGTCAGAGGGTGTGAAACCTTCTGAAATCTACAGAAAAAAGAAGGTTCTGTATGGCGCCATCGGACTTTCACTTGTTTGGACCTATGAAAGAACATTTGCGGGGCCAGAATTTGCAGATGACGACGAGGTTATGGAGGCGGTGCAAAGTTGGTTAAAGGCCACGCCAAAAAGCTTTTTTCTAGAGGGCATCCGCAAGCTTGTGGACAGGTGGACCAAGTGTGTTGCGAAGCAGGGGGACTATGTCGAAAAATAA
>Ga0123355_10012030_pt1 | contig 13385 bp, 7 predicted proteins | sample TergutEmb28metaG_3_FD_89872 | JGI IMG/M metagenome (GOLD analysis project Ga0123355, IMG submission 89872) | Embiratermes neotenicus P1 segment gut microbial communities from Petit-Saut dam, French Guiana - Emb289 P1 | ecosystem: Host-associated > Arthropoda: Insects > Digestive system > Gut ...
GTTTCAGAGGTTTATGTAGTGAGTAGAAAATGGGTGGGGGTTGTAGGTGTGAGTGTGTGGGAGGGGAGGTACATTGTGAAACATAGTTCCTGACATGACACCTGAGACCAAAAAGCATCTATAATGTGGAAATGTCCTTTATTTCCCCCAGCAAAGAAGTGTGAAGCAATACCATCAGTAGGGAAGAGACTGCAACTCTCATTTTGTACCTTAAAGGTGTCCTTGTGAATTTTGTTAATTGTGGTGACACTAACTGCTGACCGTTATTGTGGTACACCGAGAGGTTATGGCAGGCCATTTGTTGCAAAAATGTTTGGTTCGCTGTGCCAAGGCATCATCATTTTACACAACAATGCTAGGCTTCATATTGCCAACTTGACCTGCAAAGCACTGTGGCTATGCAGTTACGGACCAAGCTCCCTACTGTTCCAGTCTCATGCTTAGTGATTTCCATCTTTTTGTCCCCTTAAGAATCACCTTAGTGGCAAGTTATGACATGCAGCAAGCATTTTACACCAACATCTTCTGCACCAGATACAAGCCTTGGTGCCATGAAGGGACAAATGTTGAAATGTCAGTGGCGTTAATATGGAGTTCTGAAGTTTGCCTTCTGCTACCTACATGCCATCCCAGTCAGAATAACATTCTTGGCATCAGAGTGTTTGTTACCTTATTTTTTTGAAACTCCTTTGTAATGTTAAAAGAGAAACATACAGTGTTATGTGTGCATTCCATGAAGGCACATAGGGTGGGTAAAGGTATAGCTCCACTCATTTTTAACTTCAGTACTAGATGGATGTGAGTGATCAGATTCATGCTGCAGCTGTTTTACCACTGGTACCAATTAAATATAAGACTGGATGGGCCCCAGAGATAGTCTAGACATTTTTGTGGAGGAGAAAAATTCCTTGTCCCTGCCAGGAATTGAGCCCCAGACCCTCCAGCCAGTTGTTAGTAATGAAAAACCTATTGAAGAACTAACAAGAAATATTTGAGATATGAGAGTATGGAAATGTTGAAGTTGTCTGATGCTTAATGCCATCTGTCGCAGAGAGTCTGTTGTGGCTGAAAGTATATACGAGGTGGTATCCAGAATTTTCCAGACTGATGCTGTAAAAATCGTAAAACTCACAATAAGGCCTATCAGCCACCGTCACCCTCGAAGAAGTTCCCTTCCACATGTAGACACCGGTCCCACCGTCTCCTCCATTTTTGGAACGCTTCCTGGGAGTCCTTTTCTATCAGAGTGTCAAGCACTCTCTGCGACTCGGCCTGTATCTGTTCATTGGTATCAAACCAGCGTCCTTTCAGCTTCAATTTCATTTTTGGAAATAGGAAGAAGTCACAGGGTGCCAAATCAGGGGAGTATCTTGGGTGGGGGATGACAGCCTCTTGTTTTGTGCCAGAAACTGGTGGATGAAGGCGGAAGTGTGAGACAGGGCGTTGTCATGGTGAAGCAGCCAGGTCTGTTCTCGCCAAAGTTTGGGGCTACCTCTTCGCATGTTTTCATGCAGCCGCCGCAAAACATCACAGTAGAACCCAAATTTCACATTTTGGCCTGCTGGCACAAATTCTTTATGCAAAGTCCCCTTGATGTCAGAGAAAGTGATGATCATGCTGTTGACATTGCTCTTCACCTGACTGGCCTTTTTTGGCCTTGGTGAAGTGGGGCTTTTCCACTGGGAGGATTTTTGCTTTGTCTCAGGGTCATAACTGTAAACCCAGCACTCATCACAAGTGATGACCCTGGACAAGAAGGTTTCATCATCGGAGGCGAGCTGACAAAGTTCAGTGCAGACGTTGACGTGCTGCTGTTTCTGGTCAGCTGTCAGGATCCTGGGCACAAATTTGGCTGCGACATGGTGCATTCCCAATTCTTCTGTCAGAACCCGTTGGCATGTCCCATAACTAATTCCCAACACCTCAGCAATGTCGTGAATGGTCTGACATCGATCTTGACGAAGGAGCTCTTGAATTAATGCAAAAGTTTCAGGAGTTGTGCAGCCTCTGGGTCTCCCTTGTTTTCATCACCGTCAACTGATGTGCGACCGGTCTTGAACCGGGCATGCCATTGAAACACCTGTGCACAACTCAAGCTTTGGTCCTCGAAGGCTGGTTGAATCATTTTGAGGGTCTTCGTACCTTTTTTCCCAAGACTGGCACAAAATTTGATGCACACTCGCTGTTCCTCTCTCTGATCCACCTCATACATGTACAGGTTGCAGCCTTCTGATGATTAGCATTGTCTGTCAGACACAAAAAGTATCTACATTTCGTCCAAGTGTATAACACTTCGTCCGACAGTCATGAACCTTCTCCTCTTGTGTAAGGACCATGTTATACTCCACAAGCGAGGCCATGAATTTCACATAAACATATGATTGCAAGTGCTTTGTTAGTGAAAATGGAAAGCATTAGGAAATCAGATGAGACAAGGGAATGCATTTTTTGCAGTGGTTTTTACATATGGAATGTTTCAACATGACAGCATCGTAATGATGAAAAAAATTTTACAAATGTTGCTGAAAATATTTTCCGTTACCGTTAATGCATAACTGGGACCTGTGATGCCAAGAAATCCTGATATGCTGAAAAATTCTAGGCGTGTGTGTGTTGATGCAGCTGCTTCAATCAAATTCTGAATATTCCTGCATGGCCCCAGGTTTTTTGGTGTTTTTGATGAGATCCCTAGACGATACCAAAGCACATAATTTGACATGTTTCTGAACCAATGCCATCCTGTGGTAATATTCATAACATTTTCTTGAGAGCCATTCTTTTATTTTCCCATTTCATTCTTAGCCCTCCAATTGGCACTGTATTGTAAGAGGCTTTCTGACCAAAACTCTGTACATATTATTGAGTCTTCCTATCATGTGAATCATATTGTGGGCCTGCTGTAACCTTTTTGGCTTCTCTACATTAGTAATCACAAAGATTTCTTATACTTAAACAGATGATATACACCACTTTCTTTCTCCACCAAAATCTCCCTTATTGTGTTCAGTACCAGTTATGACCAAGTAATCCCAGATGCAAGGCTTTCGTTCGTGTGACTGTTTCTACAACAAAAGTTAGATCAAATCACCACATAAACCATAATAAAACCAGAAAGAGTCAACCAAGTAGAAACAAAACGGAACAGATATGTTAGTACAGTAGAACTCCACTTATCCAGATTAATTGGGACAGCGAGCCATCCGGATATGCATAAAATCTGGATTATTGGATTTTTCTTTGAAAATGTGTTACAATGGCAGTTTGAAGTCACCATTTACAGTATGTACCTGCGTCTTTGACCACGCCTGATTCTAGAAGCCATAACAACGTACTGTACCTGACCCGATAACCGGTAATTTCAAGGCAAGTTAGTTTTATAGAATTCTTGACAAATTTACCCAAAGGGCCAAGCCGATCCAAATAACCATCTTCTGGATAAATGGAGTTCTGCTGTATATTTCAAAGAAACTGTTTCCAAAATAAGCCGTTCAGACATTTGTGTAGAATTGGCGTTAATTGCAGGTGAAAAAATACGTCGAAAAATTATCCCATTGTTATGCAACGTTGCAGGAAGTTTCGGCGACCTGACATACTCTGCGTCGTTGGCGAATAACCCTGCCCTTCGTATTACTGTGTACAGTTGGCAACTACCCGGTTTTAAACGCCTCGTGACATCAGAATCAATACTGCTGACGGTTATAGTGAAGTATTGTGTGACGTCATCGTAGCCAGCTGCCGTAGTGAACGACAGCACTTGAACGCGTATTAAGGGAAGGCTGTTACCCGACTCCCTCCTGTATCAAACCAAACAGTGGCGACAGGGCGAAGAAATAAGTTTTACCCATACCACGACGGTACATTTTGCTGACTGTCGAACAAGGGGTATATGTAACTGCCAGATACATTTTGCGATTTTGCGTAATATTGCGCGATGTCCATTTGTAGTTGGTACAGTCTGATGGCAAGACAATTGAAATGTGTCATGTCGTAAAGTGTGTAATGGACTCTGACTTAAAGTAGGGATAGGATGTAACTCGGGACGTCAAGGTAGATAAGTCATCAGAGTGACTGTGTTACTGACTGAACATTCAGAGAATCTGGGTTCGATTCCTTGCAGGTATAGAGATCTTTCTGCTTATCACAGCTTTCAGACCGACTGTGGGCAGATGGAGATACAATTTTATGGGTAGTGGGGGCCATTTTGACTGGAGTAAAGCGTTCAGGGCGTGAAGGTGACCACTCGCCTCCAGCTATTACCGAAATTGAAGATTGCATGGAACTATACCTTCATTGCCCTATACGTCTTCATGATGTGGTGCTTAATTTAGCAGAGGGACGACTGTATATAGTATGTCTGTGTGAAGTGTTTGCTTAACCTTATTCGTTTGTCTTTTGGTGGATGTATCTTTGTGAGAACTTAATCTTGTTTGTTTGCCTCTTTTGTTGCTATTTCCTTTCATCATTGATGCGACCTTTGATGTACATTATACAAGGATGCATTTAGTATGTATTGAAGCATTAAATTGCACTGCTTTTTGAACAGACCTGATGTAAATGCCGAAAATAAATTAACATTTAAGAAGGCGTACGTAACTGTTTGTTTTTAAACAAAGGAAAGAACAGTAAATGATTGTCAGATTCTGTACGTTGCCGATAGGCGTACGTGATTCTTTTGAAACAAAACTATTCGCGTTGCTTACAGTCATCAATTTTTTTATTCCGTTTTAGTGACGGGTGTGAGTTGGATTCGGGTGGCTCAGAATAGCGACCGATGGCGGGCTTCAGGTTCCATACAAGACGTAAATTTTCGTTTGACGTCTGTTAGCTCCTTAGTAAGACCTCTGTTCAGTCAAGTTACCCGATGGTTGACGTGTATCTTATTGATATCTAAGCGTGAATTTTATTCTTTGTGTACAGAGTGGGAGGAAGGAGTGCTATGAGCTGTTTCTGAGAAAAGTCAATATGAATATTTCGATTTTAACTTCACGTAAGTTAAGGTTTATGTTAGATGTATAGGCCTACGAGTGGGCCGGGTAGCTCAGTCGGTATAGATATTTTATATCTATTTTCCTATAGTCTGTCGAGAAAATTCAAGTTTGATATCTGACTCGAATAACGGGTACTTTACATGAAGACCTGTGCACATTTTTGATCATATCTCGCCCAGTTCTTCTTAGAATGAGAAATGTTTCAGACAAAAGTTGTAGAGAAACTCAAAACACATTTTATGTTCAGTAACACGTTTTCCCGAAAATCCTTCCGTTTATGAGACAATGTGGAAAAATGTGGTACAGCCAGAGAGGCTACAGAGGACAATACACTCTGCTCATGCGCTTTGCATGCTGAATGACTAAGACTACAGACACAGAATATTAATACTTATTGCATTTCCACGGCAACAAAGGTTGGTTACGCGTACGTGCCAGAATGTTACCTTATAGAACATTGCGTATCTTGCTTTAATTGTAATTGAATTGCTTATTTCGAAAAGGTAGCATGTGACATTTTTTGGAATTTTTTTGGTTCTGTCCGTCATGGTACTGTCTCGGCCTTGCTTGTTTCTGTCCACGTTGAAAAGGTAACTTGTGACGCCTGTTTCGTCTGTAAAAACATATGTGAGCCTACTGTTTAGTTCTGAAGGGCCACATGTATGGCCTGTATGTGTTACATTTTCGAAATAAATGATTCATTTGTGATCAAATGAGGTGTGTTTTGTGCCAGATATTCTAAGAGTTAGTTCAGTCAAAACACAACTAATTTATTGTCAATCACAAATATTGCGACATGTTTCGACTCATAGAGTCATCATCAGGCCAATTCTTGAACCATGTTTAATGTACATCAAGTAAAAGTGCACATTTTTGGGATCCCAAAATGTTTCCAACTGTGAGAGAACGTGGCTACAAATAAAGTTGGCATTACTACATTAAAATTCAAGTTAAAAATCACATGGATGATTTTTAACTTAAATATTAATGTAGTAATACAAACTTTATTCGTATCCGAGTTCTCTCACAGTTCGAAACATTTTGGGATCCCAAAAATGTGCACTTTTACTTGATGTACCTTAAATATGGTTCAAGAATTGGCCTGATGATGACTCCATGAGTCGAAACATGTAGCAACAGTTGTGATTGACAATAAATTAGTTGTGTTTTGACTGAACTAACTCTTACAATATTTAGTGAAAACACATGGGGGTGGCTCCAATAAAAAAAAGCGTTTTCTGCCAATTCTGCGTTTTTCTGAGGCACGCTTGCAAAATAAATTGTATTCAAATAACGCCCTATACTCTCTGTTTTACGGTGTTCCGAGGTATGCTTTCTTCAAGCTGTGTTCAAAGGCGGCGTGTATCCTGTCAGCTTGATGGTATTTTGAGGCATTGACGTTTGTTCAGGAAGCATGTTTTTTGTCAGTTCAACAGTGTCCAGCGGACTCCTGTTTTTCCTGTAAATCGACTCGTGTTGATGGGTGCTGCTTGCATTTCTTAGATGTAGAAAACATTACATTAAGAGCAGAGACTTGTTAAACGGACATGTTTGTGCTTATGTGGCCTTGGTGGCCCAGCAGATGTTCGAACAGTGGTGTTAGCGGCAACTTTACCAATTTGTGACACATACTTGTCGGAATTTAGCATGAATTTGTTTTACTTACTGAATCGTGCATGTGTAGGACACTTACAGGCCTGTCTGCACCCATTATGGTGTGAATTGCTGGCCGTGTTCACAGCCTTCAGCTGGAGCGGGTGTATTGCGGAATAACTAATGTAGAGTGTTGTATTGCGGAGTTGTGGAAGCGAACGAATCATTTCGACATGAGATTTGCGTCAGTTACCATTGCCTGTTTTTCACTTCAGTCATATTCGCTATAGGCGTTTCGGTAGAGGATTATGTCAAATTGAGTCATGGAGCAGAATACTTTTTGAAAATCTTATAGTCGTATTATTTTCATAATAAAATTCTTCTATGATTTCGTGTATTGTACTTGGCACAGCATGGTTCCAAGTAGCGTATTCTTTTATAAAAGTCTTCTTTGGATTCTGTTTGCAGATTGTGGGCCCGGATATAATTTCTGCAACGCGTTAATTAAAAAGATAAGAAGATTTGTACGTTGCATGCTGTGCTAATATTGTTGTATTACGGTATGTGGGCGCCCCACCTCCACCCTGTAAGTACGAAACGCCGTCGTTCCAAGTACCGATGTGTGTGGGAACTGTACTGTCACTTCTTTTACTACGATGTGTAACCCCTTGGAATTTTCTACTGATAATGGAGCATCCACCGTCTTCAGAAAAGGCATTTCCAAACCCTAGGTGTAATTCCTCAGGTAGTATAGGCTGCAATTCATCGGTAGATTATTGGATTGAACCCCCCCCTCAAAAAAAAGCTTGTATTTTTCTTGGCCCTGGCCATATTGTATTCAATTCGAAATGAATCAGTTTGGGTTAAACTGCAGAATCGGTAGTGCAACTTGTTGCAGCTGTCGACTGACTGTATCGATTTACCAAAACCTTATTCTGTGGGTAGGCCTACGTTAGGTCAATTTTTGACCCGGTCTTCCTCTGTCATGCCTCCCCTTTAGAATATCTAATTCGATTCTGTAATACTTCGGCTTACTTTCGAGGCACGCATAGCCTACAGAACTGTTGAACTGGGTCTCTCTGCCCCTTTCCGATGATAAACGCGCACGTGTTCAATAGCATATTATATTCTTATAATACCGGGGGAGGGGGTAAAGCGGCCGGGGCGTAGTGTTACCATCCGACCCCCATCTAGCGCCGAGGTTAATGGTGACACTGAAAAGAAATGTTGGGAAGGTCCTCGGTTCTAATCTCGGCCGCGTTATCTGCTTTCACGACGTTTTACATGGCTTCCCTTACTCGGTCTCGGTAGTGTGTGGTGCATAGCTTGGAAATAATCACTGACTCCTTCCGAACTCGAAGACTTGCATTAATTCATAAACAGGTTTCTATCTTTTACGAAGCTGGTTAGAGCCTGAGGTTGAATGAATTCCATCAGTTAGACTTGATAGGGAGATGATTCATGCTTCGTTTAAAACAATGTTCCGGTGCTGACAAAAACTCTTCCTTACAAAGACCGTCGGCAGCGAAAATGGGTCGTGAATTTGGTTAGCCCCTTGTCACGTTGCGAATGCATCCACGCGGCGGATAGTTCGCGTTATTTTAGGCCGAATGTGTTTATTGTGTTAAAAGTAAAGCGAATTTTAAAATAGCCCATTTGTCAGTGTTTTGTTTGAAATAATCGGTTTTTTGCTAGTTGTGTGAGAGCATAAACATTAACACTTATAAGTGAAACCTGGAAACAGTAACAGCAAACGCGCCTGAACTGTTACGTTGCGAGTAACTTCTAATTTGTGTACGCGTAATTTGTATTATGTATAGTATATATAAAATGTTACATTATGTATATACAAGGCGAATTATATAATATGGTACACTTTAGATTTACGACAGTAGTTGTAACTTTCCATGATCTTAGATGGTCACAAGTTTGGGCAGTGCGAGTTCACTGTTCAAGCATGAAGGCCATGTGAAGTTGAGTGCGTTAGTATGTATGTGTGTGTGTGTATATATATATATATATATATATAATAAGACTTTAAGATTTCCTGTGGGCGGAGTGGGTTGTTATAGGGTGCTTACAAATTTCTTGTCACGACGTGCTCATCGTTTGGATCGGTTTGTGCTTGTAGCGATGTAATCAATGATGGATCTGTTGTGTACGTAACGTATACAACGTCTAATGTTCGTGTTTTGTTAAAAAAAAAAAGTATTTAATGCAATTGGCGTGAATATAATAGTTCAGGGTTTCGAAGGATTTGATGATGTGGGTTTTGAAACCACTTGGTAGGTGTTTTATATCTTGTCACCGTACACATTTTAGAGGCCTCGTCTTTATGTCTTATTGTTCTGAAAGTATACATATTTTACTAATGGTTTTCGGTTTGTGAGAAATCTGTCTTTCGAAACTTGAGAACTTTGATGGACCAACTGACTCTCCCACCTCACAAGTTCGCACGATACGCATGAAAGATAAAAATATACCGAGGCATGGCTGTAAAAAGTGGCATGACGTATTTTCGTGAACATGTCCATATTTGTGTGGGTGTACACACACACACACACACACACACACACACACGTGTATATATAAGAACCCAATTTTAACGGCATCGGTTTATGCGATATCACGTTGATAGCGTCAGATATTCTGTGGCACCAATTAATTCCCCACTGTTAACCATAACATTCTTCTCCTCGGTTATAACATCGCTCATTTGTAGTGACACAGAATATTCAGTACCTTCTATGACTTTTTTTTTTACCGAGTTCAACTGTATATAGTTGGATATGGGATGGCTAGACAACACACAGACACGTTGCTCGCTAGCAGAATTCCTTCGGACACTTAAAAGGAACAGTCTGTTTACAATAAATTTCCGTCAGCTCCCTTTACAATTTACTTTTTTCCGCTGACAACTGTAGAAGAACCCTCGAATAACGCAGTTATTATATAAATGAGAGTTACAGTTATCGTATGATAAATATGTAGCGAAATCGGACGTCGTGTTTGTTGAGGAAAATTGTTATTTTACTGGACAAGAAGGGAACAATGCGAATAGAATTTGAGATATTTTGCTATATTAAATAGGAGAAGATAGGGTTGGTCAGAAAATTAGCCTGTATGCATGTACAGTCTTTGTACAGGAGCGACGTCAGCAAAAGTAATAATCCGAACTATGGTCTCCCCCCAATTTCCGGAAGTAGACCTGTTCAGTCGTTTTACGTAAGTAACGAGTACAGGACATTAAAATCCCGCCTGTCTGTGGTGTGGAAGGATCTAGGGTTTGGAAATGTTATGCGTTGCATTTAAATGATTGATTTATTTGCGTTTTACGAACTCAGTAAATTGTCTTTAAGGTTTTTATTTCACGTTATTTTACATGTACCAAGCACTGTTGAATCAAGAAATTTGTGCTCGGTTGTAGTGTGACATCCATTTGAGAGTTCTCTGTGTATTGCGAGGAAAATGCGAAAGTGGAACTTGATATAGAATTTGGTTGCGTTGGGTCAATATAAAGTCTAGTTTAGAAAACTTGCGAAGGCTGCAGTGTGCTGCGGTTTCAGAATTGCTCTCTCGTAGAATATAACTCCTATATCTGTGGACAGGGGCCAGCGTTCCTCAGAAATGTTTTGTGTGTCTACCAAAGTACACGGCCGCACATCCGAATGTCCTGGCAAGCTGAACAGCAACCGCTCCTGGAAGACAATGGGCTTGTTAGTAGTGAATTGTTGCTGATCTGCCGTAGTATTTTATTGGTCCTGCTATACTAAGCTCTGTGATCCAGGAGATTATTCACCGGGTTGTCACCCCGGAGTGCCAAGTTCGATCCCAGACTAGTACTTGTGAGATTTGTGTTGGGCATAGTGACAGTGAGACAAGGTTTTTGTCCGGGTACTTCTGTTTTCCATTATCGTTGTTCTGCCAATGCTGCATGCTCATTTATTTGTTTATTTGTTTATTTATTTATTTATTTATTTATTCATCCGTCACCGCTACTACAAAATCTCAGTAGTCGGCAGCGTCGGGTGTATAACACGTACGCATTACCATACCGAAATTATGACGTATTTTATTGTAACTGATCCATTTGAGCAGAGCCGTTTTTGAGAAGCTGATAGTCGCGCAGCTGGTCGAAATAAAGCCATAAACTTCGGTTTATACTTACAGCTTTCAGTGTGAGAAGGCCTACGCGTTTTGCGAAATTACCGGAACTTACTAAATTGCGTTACGGTGCGGTCATTTTCGTCATCAGTAGCAATTAACAGTCAGGATTCATTGAGGGTGTCGGAAACGTGCACGCTTATGTTTCCATTTAGCTAGTCATTGCCACCAGATGCGGTTTAACTTCTTCAGTCTAAAACGGAACATGCTTCTACCTGAATCATTCTTGTTGTTCTACTACTACTAATACCACTACTACTACCACCACGACCACCTCCTCCTCCTCTTCACATTATGATTTACGTGCCTTAACATATGTAGGCTTACAGTAATTATATCTTAAAAGTTTTGCATTGGTTCTGTGTAGAATACAGGTTTTCATTGTAACTGGTACTGTCATTTAAAAAGTACCGGTCCATGCAGCAGTTGCCTGTAAGTAGCGTAGCGACAATTCAGAGAGCCCGAGCCCAGTGAGAGCAGAATCAGTGAAAGATTTTAGATAGCCTTTAAGTCACCTTCTTACGATAGGTTCGCTGTCATTTGTTTATTGCGTATTACTGACAGTAAGATACGTTGACAAATTTGATAATATTTACTTACGTTTCAACTGTCTAAAGGTAACACTCGGGCCTTTGAAGTTCGGGTGCAGTTGAGCATCCCGTCGCTATAATACTACTACTACTACTACTGCTGTTACTACTACTCTAGTAGTAGTAGTATTGTTACCACGAACAGTCCTACATACTACCAGCGACACTGGTGTCTTATTTTCACTGGCCTGAGTCAAAGTAGTTCTTTGACGTTTGCGATGTCTGATAGGGTACGAATATGTAATATTCTTTCGGGACGATTACAATGGCAGACAAATGTATTGTTCTCTGTATATCGTACTTGGTATTTATGCCACGCATGCTATATTTCTTCTATAATGATACGTAATTTGTTTTGTTGCTTTTTCTTGGTACGGTTTTCCTCTGGTTTTGTACATGCACTTCCATCATGTGCTCCCATGCTTTTTTAGGAGTTTGTTTACGTGTTACTGATTCGAATAAGTACTTCATGGTCACAGTACAATGTGATTTGTGGTAAACATTTCTGATTGGTGGTGTATCCTGCTGGAGTTCGTATTTTACTGCTAACTGTTGGTGAATATGCTTTCGTACGTTGTTATTATTGTCCTTGATATTTTGCGGCTGACACGAGTCACGTGTATCTGTTTGTGAAGCACCCAGTGTATGTTTCACTGCCCACCGTATGCCCACACGCACTATACACGGTACTTCCATTTGCGTCCCAAATTGTGTAAATCCCACTAGAGTTGGTAGGCCTGTTACTGAGGAAGGTCCGACCGGCATTGATTTGGGGGCGATGCGATCTGCTACTACGAAAGTTGGCTGACACAGAGACGGATCTGACGTTAGTGAAGTGCAATTAGAACAGTGATTGTGTGCTAGGTAGGTGTTGATGCTACTATCACAGACGTGAGAGTTAGCGAGATACTAATTTCAAAGAATATCTGTATCGTTGAAATTTGTTAGATGCCAGCTCCTTTTCTGGAGGGGATACGTATTGTATTAAAATGAACAAATTTCAGTGCAGCAGATTTTCTCATGCCACAATTAATTTCATTCAGTTAGTTTGCGCAATTAATTTGCGTCATGGGCTTCATTATTTAATTTCACAAAAGCTGACGCGTTTGAAATTTGACATTGCTGTTTAGGCTAATTTTATCCGTGTTGCGTAAGTGATGTTCACTTTTTACCTTTATAATACTGAGATATTGAAAATAAAGAGAGGCAAATCGAGTATTACCGCCTGTATGTTTGATAGCACGTAACATTCCAGTGTCGGAGAAGTTGCCTGTACAGCTGTGCGTGCAGTTTGCGTGGCAACCGTGTAGCGTGATGGTTTCACTTTCATTTTACACATGTTTTATCCTGCGTTTGTTGTAATAATGCTTTCATAAGTTTTAACGAAGTATAAAATAGATTGAATTTTCGTACGACTTTGCATTTTTCGCAATGCTGCGTTCAGCAGGATGACAGTGTATTACATTTTTAAGATGTGTACCAACTAGGTGTGGGTGGTTGATACTAAGGATTCCAGAAATGACTGTGAGTGGAAATACACTTACTAATTCCAAGTTTTAACGGTGAAGTAATACTGATGTTTATATGGTCTTCTGATGCGATATTTGAAGATCTGAAGTTGGTGTTGCTGAAGATTCCAATCGTATGGGATGTTACGCAGTGTCGGCTGTTAATAGTTGTGTCTGTTTCGAATATTTGTGGTACCTTCAAAATGTGGGTAGCTATCGGTCAATACGGCTGATACCTTCTTCTTCTTCTTCTTAGATGGTATCACAGTCCAGTGCGGACATTCGCCTCCTTAGTAGTCTTCCCCCAGTCAGCTCTTTTTCCCCCCCTCTCTTGTCTGTTTTCAATTTTGCATTTTTAATATCTGTTTGTACACAGTTCCACCATCTGCTTTTTGGTCGTCCTCTTAGAAGATTTCCCCATTAACCTTTTGGCGCCGGAATTATTTTTTTAAATTTTAGCACACCCTGTATATAAAATGTGAATAAAACAGGAACCAAATATGTTAGAATTATGAAACAAACTGCATTTTGAAGAGAAAAAA
>Ga0123355_10012031_pt1 | contig 13385 bp, 7 predicted proteins | sample TergutEmb28metaG_3_FD_89872 | JGI IMG/M metagenome (GOLD analysis project Ga0123355, IMG submission 89872) | Embiratermes neotenicus P1 segment gut microbial communities from Petit-Saut dam, French Guiana - Emb289 P1 | ecosystem: Host-associated > Arthropoda: Insects > Digestive system > Gut ...
GAGCTTAGATAGATTACCCTACACTATATATGCCGTCAATACACTTTTGCGGATTGTTTTAAAAAATCGCTAAACGGTACAGCAAAGTAAATGCCAGCATCACAAATTTGTGATGCTGGCACTCTTTCGAACTGCAAGATATTTTGTCTAACTGCTGTTACTATTTGCTGCTATCGTTACCCTACCAGGTATCCCCTACAGTGACATTTACTTCAAGGGGTATCACAAAGTCAGGTGCAACACCTGTCATTGCACCTGCAATAAGCTCGCTTAGCTGGTCGACCTCCTCCGCAGGGGCTTCAAAAACCAGTTCGTCATGCACTTGCAAAAGCATGCATGCATTAAGGCTAGAGCTTCGCATGCAGTCATCAACGGCAATCATGGCGATCTTGATCAGGTCAGCGGCAGTCCCCTGCATAGGATGATTCATGGCAGTGCGTTCACCAAAGGCTCGCACAGACCTATTAGAGCTTGTCAGTTCAGGGATATGGCGCTTGCGGCCAAAGTAGGTCTTGACCCAACCTTTTGATTTCGCCTCTTCAATCGTTTCATCAAGGTAGCTTTTTACCCGTGGGAAGGTCGCGTAGTAGCGATCAATGAGATCTTTGGCCTCGCCATAAGGTATTTCCAGTGTTTGAGAAAGGCCGTGAGGGCCTTGCCCATATATGATGCCAAAGTTAACCACCTTTGCCCTGCTGCGCAGACTAGAATCTATGTCGCCTTGCTGTATCGCGTCTAGCCCAAATATGCGCGCTGCAGTTTGTGCGTGGAAGTCTTCGCCTGATTTAAAGGCTTCAATCAGACCTGGGTCTTGCGATAGTTCTGCAAGTACGCGTAGTTCAATCTGGCTGTAGTCAGCAGAGACCAGTTTCCACCCAACACGGGGTACAAAGGCTTCGCGTATGCGTTTGCCCATTTCTGTGCGGACAGGAATATTTTGCAGGTTCGGGTTTGAAGAGGACAGTCTACCTGTTGCAGCAACCGTCTGATTATAGTGAGTATGAATACGTCCATCTGCTGCAACCAGCTTTGGGAAGGCCTCTAAGTAGGTGTTCTGCAGCTTTGTGAACTCACGGTATTCGGTAATTTTTGCTGCGATGGGATGATGTACCTTAAGTTCAGTAAGTACCGCGGCGTTTGTTGATCTGCCCGTACGTGTTTTCTTGATCACCGGCAGTTCTAGTCGGTCAAAAAGCACCTCTGCAAGCTGTTTAGGGGAATCTGGATTGAAGTCGCTGTATCCTGCAAGATCGAAGATTTCTTCGCGTAGAGCCTCTATGCGTTCACGTCCGTACTGGGCGAGCTCTGCCAACTTATCAGTATCTACGGTAATGCCCGCGTGCTCCATGCGTGCTAGCACCGGAATCAGTGGCAGTTCAATACTGCGATATAGTTCAAGCAGGTCTTCTTCTTTTAGGCGTTGCTCGAGGATTCCTGCAAGATCTGCGACAAGTCGCGCCTTTGTTTCTGCACGCTGGACAGGATCGTCGCCGTCTGTGGCAGCACCTTTCCCTGCAGATGTCTGAGCATCAAGGTCTATCTCTGCGTATTCAAGGGCAAGCTGCTTTAGGCTAAGATCACTTTTGTAAGAAGCCAACAGGTAGGCAGCAAGGGATAGATCGAAATCATCTGCTGAATTTAGCTTTGCTGGATCAAGCAGGGGGTTAGACAAAGGGCCTTGACCGCCCTCTGACATAATCAGTTGCGAAAACAGTGCCTTGAGGTCTTCTGCTGCAAGCTTTTGATCATCTTGCAAAAGTTTTGCAAGCGCGCTAAGGATAGACGGTGCCTGTGTGATACTGGGCGCATCTTCCTCTTTGCTGGATGCCACGCCATTTGCATGCGCAACAGCTAAGATTTGTTCGCTGTCAAACAGTGTTTCGCCCGCATGCTCAATGACGATCCCGCGGTAGGAGAAATTGGCTTTAGTAGGTTCGAGTCTTAAAGAAGCAGGTTCTGATTCTTCTACCTGTGTATCTAGGCGTTGTGGCACCTGATCCGATGTCTGGGTACCTTGAGCTGCGACATCAGTATCAGTGACAGTACTGGAAGCCTCAGTTGCGACAGATGGATCACTTGCACCTATGCTGTCATCCAGTTTGGCAAACTTCGCCATATGAGATAGCGGCGAGCGCAGGGCATAGCGCATAAACGCAGTGTGAATGTCTGCCGCTGCGTAGCTGCCAAAGCTAAGAGATTCAAGGTCGATATCAAGTGGGACATCACAGACAATAGTTGCTACCTGCTGTGAGACCCTAGCGCAATCTGCATGCTTTACAAGGTTTTCCCCGACCTTGCCTTTGATTTCTCCTTCTGCAGCCGCTGCTAAAACTGCTTCAAGAGTCCCGTATTCTGCAAGAAATCTTGCGGCAGTCTTTTCTCCTACGCCCGGTACTCCTGGAATGTTGTCGCTAGTATCCCCTTTAAGCCCTAGAAAATCTATCATCTGATCGGGAGTAACCCCATAGCGCTCTTTTACCTCTGCAGGCCCTATGATGCGTGGTCCGTCTGATCCGCGACCTTGAGAAATAACTTTCGTGTGTTCGCTAATCAGCTGATAGGCGTCACGGTCACTGGTCGCTAGATATACCTGCAATCCTGATTGTTCAGCGCGGCGTGACAACGTACCTAAGATGTCGTCACCTTCAATATTGGGTACACAGGCAACAGGCACGCGCATGGCTGCAAGCAGTTCTTTTATGATGGGGAATTGTGCTTTCAGGTTAGGATCAGTAGGCGGGCGCTGGATCTTATATTGCGCCAAAGCTTCGATACGAGCTGTTGGCTTGCCCTCATCAAAAGCTACCACCACTGCATTTGGCTGCAAAAGGGTTAAGGTTTTTGACAGCATCAAGAAGAAGCCAAAGACCGCATTAGTGGGTTGGCCATCAGGTGCTGTCATGGGCATTTGCATGGCATGGAAGGCACGGTGCATCCATGAATGGCCATCAATTATTAGAAGCGTTTTCGCAGGTATTTCTTTTGACATGTTCACATCACATTCAGGTGGAAGGATCAGTATATGCAAAATAGGATAGCGTATCTGTACTTACAAATGCTAACGGAACAATAAATCTTGCCTACAGATAAGAAATAGCCTCAGATCACCCAAAGTTTTCTCACGCTAAAAAATCTATGGAGTAAACATGTCTGCTGGGGATACGCCGTAGAAAAGGTGCGCTTTTTGAGCGCACCTTTTCTACGGGTAAAGTTGTGGCTAAATCTATGTGAGCATATTTAAGCCACGGTTACATATGAGTCACGATTAGCTTTGCTCTCTGGTATGAACAAGACCTGCAATCGCAAAGGTTGCTACCAGTGCTGCTGCAAGGGCAAACTGCATGAAGTTAACAGCAACGTCACCTGTTTTTGGTCCTGTTGCCGGCCTTCTACTATCGGCAGTAGCGCCTCTATTGGTGTCGGTAGTAGAACTGCCTGCACCTGTGCCTGCATCAGCACCAACATCAACACCTTTGCCACCTGTATCCTCTGCTGTATCACTGTCATCAATAGGCAAAGTGGGCTCAGTCGCCTGGACAAATACTCTGACATCTGCAGAACCACAGGTGCAGAACACTTCGTAATCAAAGTCGAAAGGATCTACCAGAACAAAGCCTCTGGGGGCAGAAATTCCTGATTCTGCCATGAGTTCTTTAATGAGATCTGCCGTAATTGGGGTACCAGGCTCAAATTCTTCCGTATAGTAGGGGCCACTTACCCAGTCGCCGTCTTCCCCTTGTGTGTAGAAATCGATGAATAGGAATGGTGGGAAGGGGCAGCAGTCACAATAATCTTCGCCGCAGAGAGGGCAGGGATAATCACAATAGCCCTCATCGCAGAAAATGCAAAAGCCATCACAGTAACCAGTGTCGCTGCCAACATCGAGCGCAGCATTGTCATTGCCACTGTCAACAGCAACAACGTTGTCGCCGCTGGCATAGTCGGCAGTATCACTGCTGTCAAGATAGGCGTTGTCACCACTATCTCTGATATGGCTAATGTAGACAGCATCTACATTGTCATCTGGATAAGCATCGTCGTCAGCGTCACTGGAGTAACCGTCAGTGCCGTCAAGGTGTGTCGTATCATTGCTATTGCTACTATCGCTACTGTCATTGCTGCCATCATCTACTGCGGCAGCGCTGTAATATGTCCCTCCAGATAACTCTGGGGCTACTGCCGCTGCAGCAGGCAGAACAAATGAGGGTGTCATTGCTAAAGCTATCACCATGGCGATACATCTCAAGTGCATAAGCTTGCTGATATTTTTCATATAACTTCCTTTCATCCTGGCTAGAATGCAGACTGATCTTTTCGGCAGTCCTATCCTGCAAGCACTTTGGCTGCAAGTTTTCCCAGAGCAGAACAATCCGCCGCCTGTTTTTGCGGCGATCTGCAGACAATTGTTACATATGACCCTTATTTAGTCGCAAATATATTGCTGAATTGCATTTATATGTGATAAAAATCATATCAATATGGAATTATCGTGAACGCTACCCTAACTAAAGAGTGCTAGCCTGCCAATCAAGACCCAGTACAAGCCCAGGAAGCCTAGTGCGGAAAGTGCAAGGGCAAAGGCCCATTCGTAGACTTTCATGATAGGGCGTACTCCTTTTTTCCACTGATGGTAGGCAAATACACAAACAGCTGGTACAAAGAGCAGGCAGGTAAAGGCCATGTAATCAAGACCTGCACCATAAAGTAACCAGATAGCATAGATGCTTGCCACAGAACCAATGGCGATCTGTAAGATGCGACCCTTACTGACCTCTTTTGCGCCTAACATGTATTTGACTTGAAAGAAGGCACTGAAAGCGTAGGGGAACAGTATCGCGCTTGATGCCATGGTATAGCCAAATTCATAGGCATTGTAGGCAAAGAACACGAGGATCAAGAAGAATTGAACGATCAAGTTGCTAACGATAAGTGAAAAGATAGGTGTTTCATTTTTATTGAGCTTTGCGAAGGCTTCTGGAAACAAGCCCTGCTTTGCCGCTAGATAAGGGGTTTCTGCCCCAAAGAGTGTCCACGCAAGCCAGGCACCACTAATCGAGATGATAACACCTGCATTAATAACAATAGCACCCCACTGCCCCACCATAGATTCGAGAATAACTGCTGTGGCGGGAAAGGTTCCAATGGCCGCAATATCTGTTTGTGCCATAACGCCCAGCGAGCAAATGGTGAAAATCATATACAGGACAATAACACCTAGCAAACCGATGATAGTTGCACGTCCAACATCTTCTTTCTTGCGGGCACGAGATGAAAACAGCACGGCCCCTTCAATACCAATAAAGGCCCAAACCGTTGCAAGCATAGTAGAGCGAACCTGATTGAGAATGGATGGGATCTCTCCCGCGTCACGCGCCCAGGAGATAGTTTGAAGGCCCCCTAGAAACGATGCACTAAAGGTGTCAAAGTTAAACATAATCACAACAATGATGGCAAAAAGGATCAGCGGGATGGCCTTTGCGATGGTGACAACTAGGTTAACTAAGGTCGCGCCCTGCACGCCGCGCACAATAAGAAAGTGTACTGTCCAAAGAATCGCAGAGATCAGGATAATCCCTAGGATAGTAGGTCCTGTACTTCCAAAGATACTTACGCCGTCTGGCAAGAAATACTGAATGGCAGATATAAGACCAACGCCGTAGGCAACATTGCCCAGGAGCGCGCTGAGCCAGTACGCCCAGGCATTGTTAAAGCCCCAGTATTCGCCAAAGCCTTCACGGGCATAACTAAAGACGCCCCCCTCAAGGTCTGGCCTGCGATTGCTTAGGTTTAAGAACGAATAGCCCAGCGCAATCATACCAATGGCTGTGACAATCCACGCGATAATGATAGCAAGGCCGCCTGCCTCTGCCGCCATATTACGCGGCAAGTCAAATACGCCCGTGCCGACCATCGATCCTACGACAAGAGCAATCAAGCCACCTAACCCAACTGCTTTGACGGTCCCTTTGTTGTCTGACATGGCACTTCCTCTTTCTTTCTGGCGGACTAAGGTTATTAATCCCCAACAAGCTTCTGGAAATACCTCACTATTGTAGTGTTTTATGAATATTTTGTAAAGATATTATGTAGCATTTGAGAAACTATCCCGCATTCCAAGGCAGAGCATGGCTTAGCGTGCCCTAGGTGATTAAGATTTGTGCTGAAGCTGACAAGGGAAAGCGGAGCGTGGTAGCCCACGTGAGCATTTTTCTTGTCAGCTTCAGTGTTGAGATTAATCGCCTAGTGTGCGCTGAAGTCTCCCATAGTGGCTGCAATCACTGCCTTAATAGTATGCAGTCTATTTTCAGCCTGATCAAAGACCAGCGAGTTAGGACTTCTGAATACTTCATCAGTTACCTCCATGGCAGTGAGTCCAAACTGTTCTTCGATCATTTTTCCGTATTCTGTTTCAGTGTCATGGAAGGCTGGTAGACAGTGCAGGAATATGGTCGTATCTTTTCCTGTCTTTGCCATCATGTCTGCATTGACCTGATAGGGGCTAAGTAGCTCAATGCGATTTGCAAACTGGTCTTCTTCGCCCATAGATACCCATACATCTGTATAGAGAACATCGGCATCATTAACTGCCTTATCGACATCGTCAGTTACCAGTACTTCCCCGCCACCTTCAGTAGCTGCGAGTTCTTCTGCTAAGTCAATGACCCACTGTTCTGGCTGCAAATTTTTTGGAGCACAGATGCGAATATTGAGCCCTAGTTTTGCACCGGTCACGATAAGTGAGTTCGCCATATTGTTGCGCCCATCACCACAGTAGGTAAAGGTAATGCCTTCAAGACGACCGAAGTGTTCTTTGACGGTCAGGAAGTCAGCAAGCATCTGGGTAGGATGCCACTGGTCGGTAAGACCGTTCCAGACAGGAACACCCGCATGCTGTGCCAGACCTTCAGCGTCTGACTGCCTAAAGCCACGAAATTGGATTCCATCAAACATGCGTCCAATAACCTTAGCTGTGTCTTCTACCGATTCCTTTTTGCCTAGCTGCACGTCAGCAGCACCCAGGAATTCTGCGTGACCACCCAAATCAATGGTCGCTACCACAAAGGCGCAGCGGGTACGTGTCGAAGATTTTTCAAAAAGCAGGGCAACGTTTTTGCCTTCACAGTAACGATGGGGCTCGCCAGCCTTTTTCATCGCCTTCAGTTCTGCAGAAAAATCTATAAGTGCCTCGAATTCAGCCCTTGTGAAATCTTTTTCAGCAAGGAAGCTGCGTCCTTTGAAGTCTTTACGAACGTCTATCATTGGGGGGTTCTCCTTTCGGTTATGCAACCGATCCGCAAGAATCTGGTGCTTTCATTGGCTTTAGCTTTGGCAAATGCTCTGGTGTTACCACAGCTGCACGTCTAATGGGCTGGCTCATACAGCGCGGACCACCACGACCACGTGCCAGTTCTGATCCCGTGATTTCAATTACCGTCAAACCGTGACTGCGCATGAGTTCATTTGATACATAGTTACGTGAATAAGTCACTACTACACCTGGGGCAATAGCTAGGGTATTCGATCCATCATTCCACTGTTCGCGCGCAGCGACTAAGGGGTCGCCACCACCACAGGGAATCAGGTCGAGTTCATCCACTCCTAGGACAGCTTTGAGTGTGCCCACAAGATCACTGCTGTGTGTGAAGCTTAAGCCCCGTGGTGAATCAGGATCTGCAGCAAGTTCGTAGATGTTGAGACCGCCGTCATCGTTTTGGATCGCAGGGTGAATGGTGAACTGGTTATAGTTGACCATCGTGAAAACGGTATCTAGGTGCATGAAGGCACGTGTTTCTGGGATTTCAAATGCCAAGACACGCGTGATGTTTTTTTGGCGGGCAAAGAGGCTGCGTGCAAGGTTTTCAATCGCCCCTGCAGAGGTTCGCTGGGACACACCAATGGCGACCGTATCAGAGGTCAAGACGAGCTCGTCCCCGCCCTCTATCCAATAGCTTTGATTGCGATCAAGCCATATGGGAACATCATGCCCCGCAAAGCGAGGGTGATAGGCTAGGACGTATTTCATGAACAGTGATTCGCGGCGACGCGCTGTCGCATACATGCGATTGAGCGTCATACCATGTCCGATACTTGCAGCGGGATCGCGCGTAAAGTAAAGATTTGGCATAGGATCCAAATAGAAGGGGTACCGTCTACCCATCAAGTCTTGCAATCCTTTAGTTTCTGGATCACCAAGGCTACATTTACGAATGCCGCACATGACCTCATCAATCAATTGTGTTGATGGTAAAGAGAGCAGATATTCACTAACTATATCCTCATAGCCACCGACGGTGTGTGCAGATTCGCACAAAATGTCTTTGGTAAACTTTTCGCGAGTCCCTGGAACAGCATCAAGCGCCTCTGCACTGAGCTTCTCTAGGTACAGTACCTCTGCCCCATTGTCTGTCAAGACTTTGGCGAACTCATCATGTTCTTCTTGTGCAACGGGAAGCGCGGGGATGTCATCAAAAAGAAGACGCTCCATGTGATCTGGCGTTAGATTTTCCAATTCACGGCCAGGTCGTTTCAGCAAGACTGTTTCTAGCTTGCCGATTTCCGAAAAAACACTAATCGGACCACTCATTATTCCTCCCTACTCTCTTCACACTAGTATACGCCCTTTGCAGGAAACTGCCTAGCGCAAGTAGCAATTCGCTGCATAATTTCTTCAAAGTCTGTAACAACTTTAAGGTTTTTCCCCTGAGTATACAAGGACATAGAAATGGTGCTAATACCTTGCATGAATATCGTTTGAGTGCCGTTTAAGAAGGTGAATGTCTCGCCGTCTGAGGACTGCTTGCAAAATTCCCTTGACAGAGCACAGGTGCTTTACTAGACTTGCCCCTTAATTAAACTAGGGGGAAAGATCTATGGACGCACCAAGAAAAGGGATCGCCGTCGTCATTGCTGCAAGTGCAATCCAACTGACAGTTGGCATTGCCTACATCTGGAGCCTCTTTCAAACAGGTGTTGCAGAAAGCATTTTTGATGGAAACCACGCAGCAGCGGGGCTGACCTTCTCTATCCTACTTGCGATTCTTAGTCTGGGCAGTATTGTAGGTGGCAGACTAGCTACGATGTTTTCGACACGCCTTGTAGTCTTTATTGGTGGCCTTATCTTGTCCGCTGGCTTTTTCCTTGCATCTTTTGCTACGGCAGACTACCCTTGGCTGCTATGGGTTACCTATGGCGGTATGGGCGGCATTGGTATGGGCTTTCTGTATTCGACCACTATCGCCTGCGTGCAAATGTGGCACCCTGCTAAAAAGGGTATGGTCACAGGCATTATTGTCGCTGCCTTAGGTCTGGGTGGCGTAATCTTTACCCCGCCTATTGAGTGGCTGATTGCCTTCTTTGGCGGCGAAGGCCTAGGGGAACCCAATACCTTTATAGTGCTAGCTGCCCTGTTCCTAGTGGTGTGTACTTTGGGTAGCCTGTTTATGTATGATCCTAGTAGTGCAGACGATGCGGAGGAGCCTGCCCCAGCATCCCCCGCTAAAAGCGATGCTGGTGAGGCAGCTGCTGCGCCTGCGCCAGCGCAAGGTGCACCGCTGCGGCACAACTACACCCCTGGTGAGATGCTTAAAACACCACAGTTTTATATGACTATGGTCATTATGATGCTGGCTTGCATGAGCGGGCTTATGATGATTGCCTTTGCCAGACCCATTGGCGTGGCAAAAGGACTCGAAGCGACAGCGACTATTGCGGTGCTCGCTATTGCGCTATCTAATTCTTTGGGTCGTTTGTTTTGGGGCTTTATTTCTGACCGACTAGGGCCTTATACGACTATTATTATTTTGCTGGGTGCGTCAGCTGTTTGTGCCCTGTTTATGGACGCTGCACAGGGACTGTGGGTGTTTATTCTGATTGGTATTATCGGCTTTTTCTACGGCGGAATATTGGGAACGTTCCCGTCCCTGGTCTCTGATCAATTTGGTCCTAAGTACATGGCAACCAACTATGGTTTTGTACTGATGGGTTTTGGCGCAGGTGCCATAGTCGCATCCCAGGTAGGAGGCTTTTTCAAAAACCTTGCCGCTGATGCTGGTGACATTGGGTTAATGCTGCCCGCCTTTATCATCGTGTCAGCAGCAGCTTTGCTGGGGATGGGGATGTTGTTCTTGCTGCGCAAGCTAAACGCCAAGCGCACACCCAATGCACTATCTCCGAACTGATTTCTAAATTCGAAATGCTCACGTAGTTACTACGCTCCGTTTTCAAATTTAGAAATCAGCGCGAATCTAGCACATTGGGAGCACGCTGCAAACTTTACAAGACTTACACTTTGTATCTAAGCCCGCAAAGTGGCGCCTGTTGTTTTCTGTAGAGTGGTCAAAATCTTCTCATGCTGAGGTTCTACTTCTTCTGTAGTTAGTGTTCTGTCAGCACGGTAGCTCAGGTTGAAGGTTAGTGACTTTTTGCCCTCAGGCACTCCCTTGCCATCAAAGACGTCAAAAAGGCGCACGCTATCGAGGAAAGTCTTTTTGCCAGAAGATTCTATGCGCTGAGTGATGCTTTCTGCAGTAACATCAGCATCTACCAATAGGGCAATGTCGAATTCGATTCCGGGGAACTTTGAGGGCATGTGAACTTCTTCGATGTCTTTAGCTGCTTTGAACAGTGGCTTACACTGCAACTCGAAGCACATCACGGGCTCATCAATATCGAAAGCCTCAAGTGCTGAAGGGTGAAGCTCCCCCAGAACACCAATGCTACGCCCGCCCAGATGCAGTTCGGCAATACGTCCAGGCTGCAAGTAGGGATAGTTTGCATCTTCGGGAACAACAAAACGTCCGCGCGTAATACCTAGTTCGCGCAGCAGAGTTTCAACGATGCCTTTCGCGTCAAAGAAATCAAGCTCTGCCACAGGCATATTCCAACCTGGCTTATTCCAGGAACCACAGAGTACAGCACAGACAGTTTCAGTTTCTTTGGGCTGCTTGCGCCCGTCTGCCATAGAAAAAACAGTACCTATTTCGTAGAGCTGCACATTGCGTGTTCCACGCTTGCGGTTCAGTGCTACCGAATTGAGCAAGTTAGGCAAAAGCTGTGCGCGCAAAGCGGATTGATCCTGTGCTAGGGGATTATGCAGTAGGGCAAAATCGTGTTGCGAATTAAGCTTTTTGTAGTCCTCAAGGTTTGCAAAGGGCAAGGTCAGTGTTTCATACAGACCACAGCTGCGCAATGTTCGTTCTAGTTTACGGCGCAGCTTCTGATGAGCCGTTAAGCCCCCAATACGCTCACGCCGACTTTCAAATTTTTTGGAGGGAAGAGTCACAGGAGTATTCTCCATGCCATACAGGCGTAAGATTTCCTCTATGATGTCTACGTCGCGGCGAACTTCATCGCGAAAACCTGGCACGGTAACCTTGATCTGCGTGTCCCCACAGGCCATAGCTTCAGCCTCTAGTGGGAATTGCAGACTTTGCAGTATGTCCTCACAGGTTTTTGCGTTTAGGTCAGTACCTAGAAAAGCGTTCACTTTTGATATAGCTACTTCAACTGTGCGGCGCGCGTAAGGCTCAGGATATATATCAATCGTGCCTTCTACAAGGCTTCCTTCGCCTAGTTCTGCAATAAGTTGTGCACAACGATCCATTGCCGTGAGCGTACTTTCCTTATCGACCCCGCGCTCGAAGCGCAGTGATGATTCTGAAATTAACTGAAATCCGCGACTGGTACGGCTGGTAATCGCTTTGTCAAAATTTGCCGCTTCAAGCAAGATATTGGTCGTCGTGTCAGTGACTTCAGTGCTCGCAGCACCCATAACGCCTGCTAGGGTGATGGGACCTGAAGGATCAGCGATAAGTAGGTTTTCTGCTGTCAGGCTGCGCTCAACTTCATCAAGAGTTGTAATAGTTTCGCCTGCTGTGGCGCGGCGCACAATAACCGAAGCGCGTGCTGCATTGTCTTTAGCGATAGTGTCTAGATCAAAAGCATGGAAAGGTTGACCTGTTTCAAACATCACTAGATTGGTAATGTCGACGATGTTATTGATGGAACGTGCTCCGCAGGCTTCGACTCTTTGAGTCAGCCAGTCAGGGGAAGGTCCGACCTTGATACCGGTAATTACGCGTGCAGCGTAGCGCGGGCACGCCGTGCTGTCCTCGACATTAACAGTGGCATAGTTGTGAACAGCTGCTGTCTTTGAGCCTGCGCTTGCAGGCGAAAGCAGATCTTCGCCGTCCTCAAAATTGGGTGCAGGAAGACCAAAGACTGCTGCGAATTCACGAGCAATGCCCTGCATTGAAAGACAGTCAGGACGGTTGGGGGTGATTTCTAGGTCAAGTATGGTGTCACCCAGATCATAGTAGTTGGCAAAGGGCATGCCTACGGGGGCATCTGCTGGCAGAATCAGTAAGCCGTCTGCGTCTCCCCCAACGCCAAGTTCTTTGGCAGAGCAGTTCATGCCCATGCTGACTTCACCGCGCAACTTCGACTTTTTGATCTTGAAGTCACCGGGAAGCACTGCACCTACCGTTGCAACAGGAACTTTGTCGCCTGCTTCAAAATTGTCAGCGCCACAGACGATTTGTAGTAGCTTGCCGTCCTCTGCACCAACATCAACTTTCGTCACCCACAGGGTGTCAGCCCCTGGATGCTTGGTTTTCTCAGCAATGTGACCTACGACAATTCCTGCCATAGATTCACCCGTGGTTTCGACTGCTTCAACAGCAGTGCCCGTCATATCTAGGGTATAAACGAAGGTATCGAGGTTAGCGTAGTGCTTTTCGATGCCTGGCAATATCTCTTTAAGCCATTTTAGGGAAACACGCATGGATCTAGCTCTCCTTAAAACTGGCGCAGAAAGCGCATGTCGCCTTCGACCAGTATGCGAATGTCGGGAATGTCATAGCGCAGGGCTGCAATACGGTCTACACCCATGCCAAAGGCAAAGCCAGTGTATTTTTCTGGGTCAACGCCCGAGTGCATGAAAACATTGGGGTCAACCATGCCGCAACCTAGAATTTCAATCCAGCCTGTATTGCCACAGAAACGGCAGCCGCTACTATCGCAGATTCCGCAGCTCACATCTACTTCAGCGCTGGGCTCAGTGAAGGGGAAAAAGTGCGGACGAAAACGTGTCTTGCGATCTGCTCCAAACATCTCGCGGACAAAGTAGTCCAAGGTCCCGCGCAGATCAGCAAAGGTAATACCTTCATCAACAACAAGGCCTTCCATCTGGGTAAACTGGGGCAGGTGGGTAGGATCTGCTGCGTCACGACGATAGACCTTACCAGGGGCCAAGATATAAATAGGTGGCTCTTCGCGCTGCATGGCGCGTACCTGGACAGGGCTCGTATGTGTGCGCAGCAAGACTTCACTGGGCTCTGGGCCTGTGTGTTCATCCCCACTGCGATCTACCAGGTAAAAGGTATCAC
>Ga0123355_10012032_pt1 | contig 13384 bp, 11 predicted proteins | sample TergutEmb28metaG_3_FD_89872 | JGI IMG/M metagenome (GOLD analysis project Ga0123355, IMG submission 89872) | Embiratermes neotenicus P1 segment gut microbial communities from Petit-Saut dam, French Guiana - Emb289 P1 | ecosystem: Host-associated > Arthropoda: Insects > Digestive system > Gut ...
TGGGAAATGTATGAAAAAAAAATTTTTTTTTTTTTTGTATAAAAAAAAAAAAAATAACACTATTTATCCCTGGAAGTATGTTCCTGAGAGAAAAGGGGGGGGGGGGGGGGGGCAGGTTCCTCCGCAACGTTGCCAACTGGAATTTTTAGAGGGTCAAATAAATGGCGTTACGAAGAAGAGATGGTGGGTCCACGTTGCTGTGCGTTGCTTCAATGAAAGGAACAAGAAACGATTTCTTATTTTCGGAATACCAAGACAAAGAATGTCGAAATGGATTGCAAATAGGTCTAAAGTGTTTTTACAGTGAATTTCTACTCGTTTGCTCAGTATTGGATACAGATGTTTTAGCCGTGTGAACGTTATGGTAGTTCTAACACTCCAATCTCTTTATTGCTGGTGGGAGATTCCGTGACCTCCGTCGTATGCAGGTTGGATGGGGGTTGAGAGAGCGTTGCAGTGGTGAAGAGGTCCCACGAGGCTGTGGGATTCGTCACGCAGATGCGGACTTACTGTAAGCACCTCGTTCTCAGAGCTCTGAGTTTGCTTACGTAGAGCAGACTAGGCTTGCATGTACGTGTAAAGGCGATATGGAAAGGTTCCATCTACAGTGAGTGGCTAATTACAGCATAATGTTGAAGTCCTGTTCGACCATGTTTGGTCTTAAACGCTGCCAGAAATTTGGTACCGGTGGTTCGTACTTAAGTTGTCAAAGGGTTTTGAAGTATGGTACAGTACGTGCCGGTCCACATGAAGCTCTGCCTGTAACAGTTTTATCAATTAATATCTCTCTAAGGAGGTCTCATATTTTGCTTGTTTTGAGATAAGTCTGAAGTTAACGAAATACTGAAGCATGGTGGAAATAATGGATGTCTGTTTGCAATTCTCGTTGTTGTTCCTCCCCTTTGCCATGCTTTGGCACTCCTTTAGAACTTCTGTAGAAACATTGAAGAGAAAAATGCCAATTCTTCTGTGTGGTACTAAACCCTTACCGTCCAACCAATAGTGGCTGAATCATAAAAGCTTTGCCGAATGTCACAACAAGTAACAAGGAGAAAACTTAAATAGTAAATGAGGAAATGTGTAAGAATAATGAGGCAAAGTGTCCAGCATATCACAAATAGGCGCTCTCATGAAGCTGTGCTTTGAACATTATGATTATTGTCTTGATTTGTATAAAGACGTTGAACTGAGGAGGTCGTTCATCGTCGAAGGAGATGGAAGAAAATCGCGAACTTGGAAGCAGGTAGTCTTGGCGTTCTTCCTGTTACTGTCTCGGCATCCGTCGGGTGAAATCGAGAAATTGCATGAAAATACTCGGGTAGAATGTCGTTAGCGCGAATACAGTGTCAGGGCATTACTGATGCGTTAACATGGTGAGTAACATGTATGAATGTGAAGCAACTTTTCGTTCATGTAACGAAGTTTTTATACACTATTTGGTGTGACTGTTGGGCGTAGGATTTTTTGATGTTGTTGAGAACTGAATTGAACTGGCTGAAAATGGTGTGCAAAGGGTGTAGTCCTTGTTGATTTACTTACCCCGTTAATATTAATTCAAACGTGAAAATTACTAATTTATGAGTGGTAACAATAATAAGAGGACAATGGTAATGATATGACGAAGATTGCTGCTTGTCTCGTGAGTTGTAGTGTCATTGGGCGTGTGTAAAAGCCAAGCAGGGAAATAAGCTCAAATGCATTACTATGAGCACGTAACAAAAGATGTCTGGGACGCGAAATACGTCATACTAGACAGAAGGAATAATAATTGGGGCAGTAAGACAGTTCGCCCATGGGTGCATTTCGCTTACGCGTAGTTGGTCTTGGCTTTGTCGCACACACTCGTGTAGAAGAACTCTGTTCAGAATTGTACAGACATTTCAAAGAAGTAAGTATATGGCCTATAGGATTGTCAACCGATCCCAGTGGCCGCGCGGTCTGCGGCCGCTCGCTTGCTGCGATTGTGGGTTCGAATCCCACCGGGGGATGGATGTTTTTCTCTTGTGAGTGTTGTGTGTTGTCGGATAGAGGTCTCTGTGACGGGCTGATCACTTGTCCAGAGGAGTCCTATAGAGTATGATGTGTCAAACTGAGTTTGATCGTGAAGCCTTGGTAATGGGGAGACCCTGGCCCATGGGGGGTTGTTGCACCATTGGTGGTGGTGGTGGTGGTGGTGGGAATTGAATTGTCATTTATTCGTAACAGACCGTTCCCCAATTATCATCACGTATTCTGTCTTCTGACAAGGCCTGGCCTCTCCAAAGACAAAGATTAATCACAGAGTTATGGTTGTTACAGAATTCTAGTGATCATAGAATAGTATGGTACACAACCACGATTTATTTGTTTATTTGCATGAGCATTTCCGACATGGGCTGTCTTCGTGGAAATCATATGTTAGTCAGTCATTGCCTTCCTGTTCTTCCTTTGATGATGATGATGATGATGATAGTGCTGTTGAATGTCAGCCCGCCGTTGTTAACCGCATTATGTTCCCTTTAGCGAATCTTGTGTAATGTTTATGTAAAGTACACGCCTGTTCGCCATTCGTACTGGAGAATGACGACATTTTGTACAGTTGTTTTTCGTGCAATATTTGCATCTTTTAATATAATCTCGCTTCCTCTGTATTTGATAGACTTTGTCTGACGACACGTCTGCGAAAAACATAGAGTATGTACGGTCGGTATTTCTGTTCGTAGTTGTGAACTCGGAAAATCAGGACAGGATCTAAACTTGCCGCTGCAGCATTTGGCATCACAGACAGTCATTCGGCTGTTTATACTTCCGTCAGTGTTGGTGTCTGGTGCCAAGAGTCAACGTGTAATTGCCTCTGTGACTTATTCTGTGTTTGTGTTACTTAAGAAGTGCCCGTTCTTCGTAGGCATGTGGTTGCTTTGCTTGCTGGTTGGACAGCATACCGAGTCTTTCACTGAAATGTTACCACTTAAGTGGAGACGTACATTGCGTATTTTTGTATGTATTTATTTTTTTATTTATGCCTGTATAGAATACAAGGCACGTAATGTTGAGGGATAACACATGAGGCTTCTCTGATAAATTATGACGTAAACAATTAACGTATACAGTATAATCTCCATGGCACATACGCTTTGTTGCTTAGTAACCCAAACAGCGGTCGCATTTAAGTGGTAACTGTCGGTGAAAGACCCTATACATAATAGTTAAACCTGAAGAAAGATAACGCCCAGATTAATGGATCGAAATGTGTTGTGGACCGGGGTGGCCCATGTCATTAAAAATAATTGGGAACGGTTTTTCAAATGGCATCCAGAAACTCTTCCCCAGTACCTATGCAATGTAGTGAATTTTGGAAACAGATTTCGGTTGTAAAACCTGACAGATTAAGTAATGTTGGTAACCTTGCTCCTCTTTGTAATAGTGTGACATTCTTACCAATTCATCTTGCTCATATCCTTGCACTTATGGCATTATTTACTTAAAAATCCGACTAATGCAGTAATATATGTTAATACCACCTTAGTGTAACAGTGTGAATAAAGTGGTATTAACATATATTTGTGCATTGGTCGGATTTTTTACGTAAGATAATTTTTACCAATGTACTTTATGTATTTGAATTAACTTCATTTACGGTTGCTCGCCTTCCCTGTCAGGTCTAATGCCTTCAAGCTTAGAGAAGGGCAGTTTTTAGGGCCCGATCTCTTGCATTCCCTGCTTTGTTGATTTGTATGTACGAGAGATGCTGTTGCTATCCCGGATCTCGTCCCCGGACCCCAGTTCGAGAGCCTGATTCGTGCCCTGTATTGGCGCAAAGACTGATGTTCCCATAACTAGCACAGAGTACTGGAAGAAGGTTGGAACCATTGCGTCAAAATAACCACCCTCGTCAACTTAATGTAATGCCTCGAAACAACTCTTTGTACTGCTCCTTCCGTTGGTCTGTGTACAGTCCATGCCACAAAATACAGACCCAACTAAAATTTATAACGTTCCTTTTTAAATCGTTTTTTATGCACATTATATTCATTCCGTTAAAAATGCAAACAGTATACGCTTCTGTCTGTGTTTATGATGTGAACTAATTATGTCAGCAAGATTCTGTTCTTGTAGTACGCCTGAAGATAGGTCTGCTCACTGGCGGACAATATTAAAAGTAATGTGAGGACGCAAACATAGACGAAAATGGTGTGTATTTGGTAAAGGTAAAGCAGTCCCCTTACAGGCTTGGAGTGGCCCAGAGGGTTCCAGGAAGTTAAGGTTCCCAGATTTCATGACAACGGCACAGGATGGTGGTAAGGTTGTCATCCCTACGCACCGGCCGGCTTTACCCCCAGGAAATGCTCCTGGTACTTATTTCTGTTAGAGGCTGAGTCGACCCCAGGGCCATAGTGCGATCGAAAGGATTTTATGACACCAGCTAGGATCGCACCAGCGACCTTCCGATTTGTAGCACAGCACATTAACCACTGTGCCACCGCGGTCCCCGTGTATTTGGTAGGTTCTGAAAAAAAAAGTACGAGATTCTGTGAAAATAGTGATTGTTCTTCGCGTTTATGGACAACTTGCATTTTTTTAACCTTGAGATTCTCGTGGCAGTAACTGGATGCATGTCTGCTGGTATGTGTAGTATAACAGAAATTTACCAATATATTTTTACACTGAAGGTGCAGGACGTTGGTAAATACCAGAATAAACGGCATCATATCCAGAAGGCAGTAATGTTTATAGGTTCTTATTGTTCAAAACAATAATCATCATATATTCAAGGAAGCGTGTCTTTGAGTCACAAATCTTTGTGTCTCACAACGCTGCAGGGAAATGCTGATGATACGAAGACTCCAAATTCGTAATCTTGACGCCCGCCACCACTGTTTCCTCAGCTACCAGCGGTAACAACGTTAAGTCAGATTAAGCAGCAAGTACTTTAACGATTCTGTGGAGCCCATATTTCTTCCCTTGGCCCCCAAATGTTCTTATTTCCGCTTGTCATCACCATAACATTGCCGATGCATCTGACCGATGCAGCAGCGGCTGGAGTAGCAGTTAGCAATTCAGGTGAACATTACAGCGAATTGCAACACCTGCGACACTCGGCTGTTAACTGGGTTTGCCGAAGCTAAATAAAACTACCAAATTGCAATGATGGATTCATGAGATTTCGAGGGGAGGAACAGAGACGCCACATGGCGTTGCAGTGCCACCAGGAATTATAATACTAAAGTCTTAGTGTTTCCACCTGAACCACGTGCTTATTGGTTCTTGTCCTGCTCCAGGCTTATACTACGTCCCTACGTGACAGAGGCTTTCTTCGGGACGACTAGCGGTATTTTGAAATCTAATTGTTTTAATACCGTTAGGCCTGTGTCTTTGTATTCGTAGACGCTTGGCATATGATTGAAGTCATATGAAACCAAGTTAAAGGGGAAGTTGGGTGACTCGCGCATGCGCACATTGGCACATCATTTGTGATGCCATCTTTAGCGTTCACAGTTTTATTCCCTTCTGTGATACGGTGTGTGTGTGTGTGTGTGTATGTGTGTGTGTGTGTGTGTATGTGTGTGTGTGTGTATGAAGGAATACGTCTGGAATATGGAACGGTGTAAAGAACGTAATCGAAAATTAATTGAACTCGTGCGTGTTAATGAAGCATCCCAAAATAATACATTAGAGCGGTATTATTTGTGCTCTTTTTCTTTGCAATTATTTAAGTAGATATGTATTAGTAGAGCATCCGTTTACTTCCTATTGTGAATATTTCTTATTTGTTTACGAATAAAAGACAGTTTATTGTCCTTCATTTTCGAGTCCGTCATTCATAACTGGTAAAGGCACCAACTAGTACCATCGTAGTGGTCAACTTGTTTTCGATGCATTTGTTCTGTTTGCGTTTTTCATGTTCATCGGTTGAGTTCTGCAAAGAGCGTGGCTTGTGTGTCGTATTTTGTTGCTGCATACAGACATGTTGAAAAAAAAATAAACTTCAATTTCTAGACGTTAGTAAATCCCATATTTCGTATTGTAGACAGATTTGTGTACGTTTTGGAGGACTGCGATGAGGTTAAATTTCATATTGTGCTAAGCAAGGGCTACTGTTAGTGTAGAAGCTACACACCAAATTTTGAATCTTGTGCGCACGAAGATAAATTTATGCATTTCTTACGTATAACACATTTGAGATGCCGTAATTAGTGCGTTCTTATTTCAGAGTGCAATGAAAACATACAGAAGAAATTTTCGCACCTTTCTTATCAATACCACAATAAATAGAGGAGTCTTTGTATCACTTATATTTTATTTAAACAGGCTTATTGATTGTTTGTTAGTGTATGAGGAGCACTTGGCCTCGGCCCTTGCAAGTTTATCTGCGTCGTAAAAAAATCCTTTTGTTTTACAAATATTAAACTAACACGGCACGATGTATTAGTTCCTCCATTTTGGGAGTTGGTTTGTTGATGGGTGTATGGTGCTATGAACTGCACAAATACGCGACTGCCAACGCACACAAAAAGCAAACAAGAGAAATTAAGATGTTATAAGGAGTTGCGAGCAAATTTCAAAAGCTCAACTTCCTATTTCCTACAGTTCTAATTACCCGAATGTCAGTATTTTCTCCATATATAGCATGTTGCCTCCACGATTTTATTTATTAAATTAGATGTAATGTTTGTATAACCTCGAGTCCGTTATTACAGCGTTGTTTTATGAAAAATGAGATGAGCCGCCGCAATGTGAGATTGACATCGTAGTGAGCTTTCCATCCGATAGGCCAGCATTCCGGAGATTGTGAAAATTTGCAGGTGATATTTATTTAGCTGTTAGAAAATAGGGGTTTTCCATTCCAAAATGTGACCCAGTGAGACGGCCTGTAACCCATCAGTGTTGGTACTTTGAATCTGAAAGGAATCGGGGGCGCACCCAAGGGGGAACGGTGGCTATCGTGCTGCAGCCCACCAAATCGAAATTTAAAAACATTGAATTTGTAGACGCGGTATTAATCGTTTTACATGATTTACCATTGAGCCGAAATGAGCCACTGAAGTCGGTTAATGACTAGCACATTTTGAATTTATAAAAATAAAAGAGAAACTTGGGATTTCTTAGATGAAAGTAAAAAACTAAGATTGGACACTGTGATTCGAATTTGGTGCGTTATTCGTGGAATATGTGGTTATATTTGTATGTCTGTAAATGCAGTAGCAGTGTTGTATTACAGTTTACTTACGACATGATTTTTATAACGTAATGTTTAGAATCAAACATAAATCATATATAGCCTCAGGGTCACCCCCCCCCCTCCCAGTGACAGATTCTGTGTGCGCACCAGAGAGGAATTGTTACTTTTGCGACATCTTGTTCGTGTTTCTATTAAATTAACTCAGGTGTAATTTTCTGCCTTGTTTTTTATTCAGTGTACTTGCAGGGGGCTGTCTGAACTCCATTTGTGGCATCCATCAGCTACATCAGACTGCCAACCAGGCTGACGGATAACAGAATTGACTGGTCAGACTGCAGCAATCAGTTCTGTGTTGGTAACGGGAATCGACATTGATTTGAAAGAAAACAGGTGTCTAAAAATGTAAGATAGAGCACAAACTGGGAAATTTGTGTGGAACGCCCTTATCTACGGATCTTATTATGTAACGTGAAGTTGTCTTAGTCATCTCAAAATCGAGTTTTCTGTAGCAATATGTACCGTTAAAAATCATGGGAACAATTTATGTTTTGTTGTGGGGATTTAATTGAAACCCTGGGTGAACTTTGAGAGCGAAATGTCATATATTATTAAGCCAAGTAACAATTATGATCACCACTGCCCTAAAAATTGGTAAATAGTTTATTCCGTCTATCTGTTCTGTCCACAGGCGCGTGGCAGAGCGATTAGGTCACGGGCTGTAATTTTACTATTGTTTCTTTCAACCTTATTAACACTTTATGTATTACGAACGAGAAAATCATATTGCTTTTACGTCTTTAATGTATTAACAGTGACAGTGAACCTCTCCTGCCATCTTTTGACAGTATAAGCCAACCATATGCAGAATATTGGAAATTAAATGCACATTACCACGAAGATGTAAATTAAAATGTCCTGCGGGAAGTTTTACCATGGGAATGGTTTATACAGCGGGATGTGGGATATCTTTGGTTCAGGGTCCGGTACTGTTGGTACCAGTGACGCTGTCCAAGCATTTTCATCTTGCTATCAGAGTGTATATAAATAGCAAACCCTAATATGTTGTCATTCCCACTAGTGGAGGTGACACTCAGCGCTGTTCACCTTAGAGCATCAGCCGGTGGCGAGAGGGGGGAGAGTGCATTCAGTTCACATACAGTAATTATAAAACACGTGGAAGTACGTTTCTGTGTATTCACGTGTATAAAACATGTACAAGTAATCAGCATGGCTGCAAATGTATTTTGTGCCATTTTCGAAGCCGTTCCACACTACACATGTTTTTCTTCAATTAGCACATGTTACATGATTTTCGGTATGGCCATGAAGTTTAATCCTTGTGTTTTGAATTTGAATTCTGGTCATAATGGATATGTGTACGTGCAGTTTCATGTTCACGCTCTACCACTGTCATGTCCAGCTTGGTTCAGATTTTATCAAAACTACAGAATTCGTCTAATGGTTACAAAGCTGTCAAAATCGAATTAACCACATTCATGTCTGTTAATGTTTCTTTTTCTAGTTGCAAGTGCAACATGTCTGCTTCCTTGTCTTACGTATTTTTAACTTCCATTTTGAATTCAATTTTGGATTCAGACATATAAAATAGGATAAACTAGTCAAACACAACTGTGGAAGTTTTATTAGCTGAGTAGTAGCATCACCAATAAAAAACTACTACTTAGCTAATAAAACTTTCACAGTTGTGTTTGACTATTTTATCATATTTTATATGATTGTAGTACACAACTGAGATGTCCCAACTTAAAATTATTTGGATTTATTTGTTAGAAAGAGCTTTTTAAACCGATAAAGCACCACCATAACTGCACCCACCACCTACCTCGACGTTATAAATCAACTCTGCAGTTTTCCCCATACAGTGTGCAGCATGTTTCATATTAGTCTCCTTATAAACAACAGTCTCTTTGAGGTCTTCGCTCTTCTGAGACGTTACGCAGCGTTGATTGGTAGTCAGTTACCCGCGTGTCGGGACAGCCTATCTTTCCTATCTTCAAAGGTAAAGCAATCCTTTTGGGACAGCCCATCATTCTTATCTTCCAGGGTAAAGGAGTCCTTCTGGGACAGCCTGTCGTTCGTATCTTCAAGGTATAGGAGTCCACTGCTTTACCCTTGAAGATACGCTGGCAACTGACTATCAATCGACGCCGCGTAACGTCTCAGAAGAGCGAAGATCTCATTTACACCGTGGCGGAAGCTTGAAATCACGCATAGAAGTCCTTCCCTAAACAGTATTAGCCTATGGGTATGTGTAATGTGGACCCTGTGTGTTTGCCTGGAGGCAGGAATTGACACTTTAACTGTGATGTAGATTGCCTTCGTGCTTTAGTCATGAGAGGGTATTCCGTGGAGTGCAGTTTACAAGCAGCGTCTATTCGGCTTCCCAGACTGGACTGTTTCAACAGACTATATGATGTGCTGATGCCGACCAAGACAACGGATGACGACTGTCACATATGTGTACTCTAAGTCACGGAATTAAGCGTATTTCTGTGTTGCTGACGTGTAATTCCATTTGTAAATAAAGCTGCAGCACACATATCCAGGCTATCTTGCGGGGGTTTTTTTTTCTTCCGACCTGCTGGCTGCAAGTGGTTGTGTGTTTCGTCACTGGATTTCTGGTTTGTCTTCAAGCAAGGACTGCGGTGGTTTCGTAATTCCAAGTTCCTACTGCATTTTGTCATGCTGGCCTCCCGGTTTACACTCGTCAGAATTAAATTCCTTTCCAAATTTTCCCATTAATCGGAAAATCAGAACTCCGTAATCCGTATGTCAAGGTATCTTGCTTCAAAGGTCTTGCTCCTTGTACGCCAGATCTGGTCTTGTCTGTACGTGCGAAGTCCTTTAATTTTAATTCCACTTAAAGATCTTGATTACAGTATCCTGTACAAACAGGGCTGTCTTTCTACCTATAACGGTTTGGTCCGTGCCATAGGTCAGGCGGTTGGTCGCCGGCCTTTCACTGCGGAGGCTCGAGTTCCATACCTGGACTAGTCCTTGTGCCGGATTTGTGGTGGGAAAGGGACAGGTTTTGTTCTTGAGTACTTCAGTTTTCCTCTGTTCATATTCCACCAATGCTCCATATTTACCGTCCATATATCATCAAAGGTACGTAATATTAGCAATTAAGGGTGTCGTTAATCTTTTAAAGCCTACTGGTTACTTGATGCACCAACAGGTTGAACATTAAAAAACTGTACATTTTGCCCACACGTATTAGTGTGTTTTGTATTTCTCTCAGAACAAACAGCGAATTTGTTCTATATAACATTAACTGATTGGGTTTTTTTTTTATGTTTATGGTTCCGTGCATCGCTGATCTGTATTAATAATTGTCCAACGAGATTTAACAGAAAGCATTCTATTTATTATTCTGCAAGTTCACTCTACTTGTTTCGGGTGTCAACCACACCCATCATCAGGAGTACACAAAACTGTAACAACAGCCTCCGGTACTGGTCATATTTTTTGTGCAGATACCTCCCTCCAACGCGGCCAAGCTTGGCCACGTTGGAGGAAGGTAGCTGCACAAAAAATATGTCCAGTACCGGAAGCTGTAGTTACAGTTTTGTGTACTCCTGATGATGGGTGTGGTTGACACCCGAAACATGTAGAGTGAACTTGCAGAATAATAAATAGACTGCTTTATGTTGCATCTCGTTGGACAATTATTAATATATGATTGGTTTTTAGAGCCGAGATTAAAAATGTTACTGCGCGGTATGAACGGGATTTAAATAAAACAGTATACACTGCATCTTTAAAGGGATAAATAAGACACTTAATACTTGTATAACAGTTTGTACTGTGGACTATAATTTGTAGTGTTGAATAATACATGTTACCGGTCCTCGGAAGATTCAGTGCTGTGTTTGACGGTGAAAGGTCGGGAACCCTGAAGTATGGCATGTAGTTGATAAAGGGCTTATATCAGACGACAGCTTTCATGCTGAGGGACACAATAAAAGGGACACTTTATTTGGCTTACATTAAATAGTGGACGGAATATGTTTACTGTCCTGTTTCTTTCAAGTTAATTTTTTCTGTTTCAAGTTAATTCTTTCTTACCAAACAACAAAGGAGCCTGGCCCAAAACCTGCAATAGTGTTATGCAAGTCACCGTTCTTGTGGTAATTTTGTAAAAAAAAATTATTATCCGTCGGTAAGAACTCTCAAGAAGGTTGCCCAGTCATATATAGTTATAGAATTTCACGATAAAAATAATTGAACCAAAGTTAAGGTTCACCCTAGAACAGGCCACGAAGGTCTAGAAGGGGAGTAGAGTTATAGCTGTACTCTTTCTTTAACCTCGGCGCTAGATGGGGTGGGTTGTCAACGCCACGCCCCGGCTGCTTTACCCTGGGAAAGACCCGGTACCCATTGTATAGGAGGCTGGGTGGACCCCAGAGCCGGTCTCTACGGGTGCGGAAAATCTCACCCCTACCGTGATTCGATCCCCGGACCGTCCAACCCCTAGCGAGTCGCTATACCGACTGAGCTATCCCGGCCCCCAATTGGACCAAACAAACAAACAGTGGCCCGGGGAAAACATAGCGACTCGCTACGGGCTGGGCGTTCTCAGGATCGAATCCCGGTGGGAGCGAGATTTTCCTTGCCCGTCCAGACCAGTCCGGAGGCCCACCCAGCCTTCTGCACAATTGGTACCCGGTGTTTCCCGGGGGTACACGGCCGGGACGTGGTGCTGACCACCCACCACCTTCTAGCTCCGAGGTTGCGAAAGGGATAGAGCTAAACCTCCGCCTCCCCTCTGTGGCATAGGCATTTCATGGCGTGACCTTTACCTTTATGTGAAGTACCCATGACTATTCCATGTAAAATTCGAAAAACCACATACTTAATATTCAGTATTATGTATGATGCTTGCAGTAATACCAACAAAATAATTGTTATCTTTAATTACAAATGTAACGGTAAGTATTCACCAAAACATAATTATGATGTATTTGATTCTCCAGTTATTTAATGACGCTATTTCAACCATAATTCTATATATTATCGTTTGACATGCCACGATAGTCATGCAGGTGAATTTTGAAGTTGGCAGTCTTGGTGTAATTCATTCTGTTGGCGATGTTCGACCGAACGGACCGAGATGAAGACCAGTAACTGTCGGTCACAAACGCACTGGAACACTGTCTGGATGGGAGCCACGTACTGTAATTCCCACATATGTCTGGCTCCTTACAGCTGTGATCACTTGTTTGGTATTCGTATCGTTTTGTTTGCGGCTTGTACACGGATTTGGACTTCTTACTCTGATCTTGCTGCAGTAAAGGTTGCCACCTTCTGTACCATACGTAAGCTTCAGCATCTCTGGTCTTTGTGAACTGTAGTGATAACGTATGAAGGTTAGGAAGTGTGGCATCGGGATTGTGGCGAGAACTAATTTCATGTCGTAGCCCGTTAATCAGAATCTGATACCCGGTGAAGGCCCCCCTCTCTCTCTCTCCGTATTCATTAACATGACATCGTTGTAATTAATTCTGCGTCTCACGCGGTAAGCCGTTCCCATGCGTACAAGACAAAGTAGCTGTATCGGTTACCGGGGCGACGACCTGTAAGGACGCCTGGGGTGCAGTAATCTGGGTGAAGGATCCTGTTTTGTAGATGGTGTATGGAGGTCAGAGTACAGAGAGTGCACATAAGCTGGATGCTCAGAACACGGCCACTGGGATTTCTTGATCCAGCTTCCTTTACTCATTTGGAATGCATGGTGGGACCCTTCTGTGCAGCGAGATAAGGTTGCACCGAATGTAAGGCTGTTGGTATGTAATATTGTAAGGTTTTGAAATAGAGGGTCAGGAAATAAATTGTTATCGCCAACTTCTTTTACAACTCGCGCGCGCGTGCGTGCGTGCGTGTGTGTGTGTGTGTGTGTGCTGGTGATTAGAAACTGTAGCTTACATTATACCTAATGGGATGAAATTAAGTTGTTAATTTCTGTGAATATTTTTCCTTTAGTACAGATTCTCACTACCATAGATTTTCCGTTTTTAATCTCCTTGTTAACCAGATGTGTTATTTTAATATACAACATATGAGAAAATAGAATAATAATAATAAATAGAATGCCTCGAAATAGATTACCCAGGGTAATGAAATACTACTCCCCAACTGGCAGAAGGAATCATGGTAGACCTTTGAAGAGACTTCTGGATACGTGAGACCGGAACGGGTCAACAA
>Ga0123355_10012033_pt1 | contig 13384 bp, 15 predicted proteins | sample TergutEmb28metaG_3_FD_89872 | JGI IMG/M metagenome (GOLD analysis project Ga0123355, IMG submission 89872) | Embiratermes neotenicus P1 segment gut microbial communities from Petit-Saut dam, French Guiana - Emb289 P1 | ecosystem: Host-associated > Arthropoda: Insects > Digestive system > Gut ...
ACCCCCACATTGGAGACGGCGGCGTTTAAGAGGGCGAAGTCTTGCAGGAGGAAATATAGGGTCACACCGCTGAGGCCCGCCGCGGCGAACAAGAGTTCCTCCCGGCGAGTGGTTTTCTTCATCCGTTTGGGATAGATAAGGTAGAGCGCCACCACAGCCAAGGCAAAGCGGAAGAACAATATCTCAAAGGGCGAAAATTCCCGGAGCAACACGACGATGGGCACATAGGAAAAACCCCATACAAATATGCTGATCATCGCCATGATATGGCCTAAAAACTGCTTATTCCCCACGGGTCGCCCTTCTTTCTTTCGTGAATAGTGTGTCACTCTTCGACACAGACTATAGTCGACTCACTTAAAAACCAGCCCAATCCTCGGGGCCTGTTTTTTAAGTGAATCGACTATAGCTTGCAAAAAGGACGGTGACCACCATGAGCCTCATCCCCTGTCTGAGCGGCTGCGTCTATCAGTTTGACGGCTGCTGTACCCTAGAGCGCACCGCCTCCTGCGGGACGCCTTCTCCGGCGAGCTCCGGCTGTGTCCACTTTGTCGCCACCTCAGGACAGAGCCGCGAGAATCGCGTCGCGGATGGTGCGGACTTGGGTCAGCTTTAGCCCTGTGGGTAGTTCATGTTTCTCCACGTCTTGCACGGGCATAATGCAACGGGTAAAACCCAATCGCTGTATCTCCGCCAGCCGCTGGTTGATGGCGGATACGGCGCGGATCTCTCCGGTGAGCCCCACCTCACCGATGGCCACGGTGAGGCTGTCGATGGGCTTGTCTCTGTAGCTGGAGGCGATGGCGAGGACAGTTGCTAAATCTACCGCCGGTTCGTCGATCTCTAATCCGCCGACAACGTTAATGTAGGCGTCACAGCCGCCGATGGCGAGGCCGCCGCGCTTCTCTACCACAGCCAGGAGCAATACCCCGCGCCCTAAATCAATGCCGCTGGCCGTCCGCCGGGGCATCTTAAAGCCCGTGGGTGCGAGGAGGGCTTGAATCTCCGCTAATACCGGGCGGGTGCCCTCCATGACGCAGGTGACGCAGGTACCCGGCGTATGTTCGGGTCGACCGGAGAGTAAGAGTTCCGAGGGGTTGGGCACCTCTGTGAGCCCCGCTCCCGTCATCTCAAAGACGCCGATCTCGTTGGTGGAACCGAAGCGGTTTTTGGCCGCGCGGAGGATTTTATAGGACAGGTTACTGCCACCCTCCACGTAGAGCACGCAGTCTACCATGTGTTCTAAGACCCGGGGTCCGGCGATGTCTCCCTCTTTGTTCACATGGCCGATGATAAACACGGTGAGCCCCTCTGTCTTGGCCAGTTGCATGAGTTGCATGGTACACTGCTTGACCTGGCTCACGCTCCCCGGGGCCGAGGTGGCCTCGTCGCTGTGGAGGGTTTGGATGGAGTCGACGATGAGCATGTCGGGTTTCGTCTCCCCCACGGCGTCGAAGATCTGTTCTAGGTTTGTCTCGGGCAGTAGATAGAGTTCCGGCGCTGAGACCCCCAGGCGCTCGGCCCGCATCTTGATCTGCCGCTGGGATTCCTCCCCGGATACATAGAGGACGCGCCCATGGGCGGCCAAGTGTTCACAAATTTGCAGCATCAGGGTAGACTTCCCCACCCCGGGGGCCCCGCCGATGAGCACGAGGGAGCCGCGCACTGCGCCGCCGCCGAGAACCCGGTCTAACTCCCCCATCCCCGTGTCGAAGCGGATTTCTTGTCCGCTCTCCACCTCTGCCAGGGTCTTGGCGCGGATATTGTTCTCGCGGCGTGTGCCGCTTATGGGAGCGCTCGTCCTCCCCTTTGCTTTTGGCTTGGTGTAGGTCTCTTCCACCAGGGTATTCCACGCGCTACAAGCGGGGCATTGACCGGCCCATTTTGCTGTCTCGTTGCCGCAGTCGGAGCAGAAGAATGTGGTTTTTGTCTTCATTTTATTTGTCCTTTTCGATTTGTATCGCCTCTGGCTGTTTGCCAATTAGCTCATCCAATTTTTCACCGAGGAGGCGCATTTCATCTTTTGCGATGAGGGCGTGAGCGGCCATCACCGTTTCCGCGAATTTCGTGTTGAAGATCAGTTTGAGGGCAAGATCCATCAGCCAGAGCGGACAGAGCCGAAATACATGCAACTTTGGAGGTGTGATGGGAACGCCGATTCTTTTTAGCGCCTGGAAGCTCTCTTTTGCGGATCGGCTGGACATGCGAAGGGCTTCTTTATTTTTGGCGGTGGTATAGTTGTCGCCCCCGTCGAAATAGAATCCGCTCGCCAGGGATACAACCATTGCGATGTGGGACTTCTGCCAGGCGTCCATATTTTTTGATATGCTGTAGGGCACCTTACTCGCCTTGAACAAGGCGGCTAGATTTCTAACCCGTTCTGACCGTTCTCCATTGATCTCTCCAAAAGTTGTCGGCTGAACGATCTTTGGCGTGAGCTGATACTGTAATACGCCGTCTTCGATGACGCCACCGGCCCCGGCAAAAGCGGGGAGTATCCTGCCTGCGCCAACTATACGCTCCCAGTGGGCGTAACCGTCAGGGTTGTTTACCATTGTGACTATGGTTTTGCTGGCATTCTCCGCCAGCTCTGTGAGGGCCGCCTCAATTTGCTCATAGCGAACCGTCACGAATATGTAGTCATATAGGTCGGTTGCATGCACTTTTTCCGTAATGCTTACGGATGCCTTTTTGACTGTCCCTCGATCACGATATAGCAGCCCCTGTGATTGCAGGGCTTGCAGTCGACTCCCACGGGCGTATACCGTGACATCGTAACCGGCCTTAGACAGTTCCACAGCATAAATGCTCCCGATTGCCCCTGCGCCATAAATTAATATCTTTGGTTTCTTTTGCATACCATTCTCCCCTATTCGCCAAACTCCCGGCGCTTGGCTTTAACCGCCGAAATGCAAGGCCTCCAATAAGTCCATGGATTGCACATATCCCGCGAGTAAGATCGCCGCCAGTTTGAGCTGATACGCCTCTGTCCGAAGTAGGGCCTCCTCACCGGGGTTGGACAGGAATCCACACTCTACCAAAATCGCCGGTGGATCTATGTGCCGCATGATATACACCCCCTGTGGTACCCGGATAGCCCCACGGGGCCGCTGGACTCCCAGGGCCGCCGACAGAGTGGTCTGCATGATACCGGCGAAGTCCTCACTTCCCTGGGTGGGTGCGTAGAGGGTCTGGGGCCCGGAGGCACCTGGGCCATCATAGGTGTTCTGGTGGATGCTGATGACTACGGCGTAGGGGGCCGCGTTAATTAGCTCCACCCGGGCCCTGGTGTCGGCCACCTTTTTGGCGCGAATTGTCGCGGCATCCGCCGGGTAATCGAGCTCCATAGTGCGCCGGGTCATCTCCACAGGGAAGCCGTAGAGGGCCGCTAAGGCCTCAAGGCGCAGTCCGATAGCGAGGTTGATCTCGCTCTCCTCGACGCCGGTCAGGGATACGGCGCCACCGTCTGCCCCGCCGTGACCCGGATCGATGATAAGCAGTAAGCGAGCCTCATCGACGACAGCCCCCGTAGTCAACATGAACTGCTGGCCCCGAAAATAGTAATAGGCACCGCCCAGTCCCATAAATAGAACCAGGACGGCGACACAGATTGCGATGCTTCGTTTTGCCATAATCCGCCACGCCCCTTCCTCAGTCAACCCTATGAGGCGCGGCTGGGCTTTATTCTATCACGAACGCACACCTGAGGCAATCTTTTCATAGGATAATCGAGACTTTTAAAACAGGAGGAACACGCGCAGTGCAAAAACAGCCGCACCCAGAAACACAGCCGGAGCCCCTTCCGGAATACAAGACCGGGACACTCCCGCCGAGAGCGCCCCTGGGCGTCCCCTTTGTGCCCTTCCAGGAGGAAAATCCACCCCAGTACAGCCCGGAGGAGGGCTTAAACCGGGGCACCATGTTCCCCGGACTCGATTTGCCTTTTATGAACGCGGTCAACCAGACCAATCCCCTGGCGGGTACGGCCCTGGGTGAAATTTCAGCCCTAGGGCTCGCCGTCACCGATCTGGGGCTCTACTTAGACACCCACCCAGAAGATGCACAGGTGATCCGCATTTTCAATCACTACTGTGAACTCTTGAAAACAGCCGAGAAACACTACACAGCAAAATTCGGCCCCCTAAGACAGACCGATGCCGTGCAAGACGGCATGTACGCCTGGATCAACGATCCCTGGCCCTGGGAATACCAGGAAAGGACGGTGTAGCCATGTTTATCTATGAGAAGAAACTACAGTACCCGGTTAAGATCAAAAATCCCAATCCGGCCCTGGCTAAGTTTATCATTAGTCAGTACGGCGGGCCCGAGGCCAACTTGTGACACTCACTGACATCCAACACAGCCCCCTTGGGCACATTGCCGATTTAAAGAAATACTCTATCTGATTCTTGACATTTGTTTCGCTCTTGTATATCATTAATTTTGCTATGGTATATACTGGATTATAAATAGCCTATATTCCATGCATTTTTGATTGAGTCTGGAGGGCTCACTTTTTTGGAAGAGGAAATTTGAAACAGAAAGAGGTACATAGTATGAAAAGACGTATTTTCGCAACACTGATTGCCATTTTGTTGGTACTATCTCTCGTCGCCTGCGGCGGCGGTGGGGGCGGCGCTGACGGGCGGGTCGCGTCGACTAACGGTAACATTCGGATCGCAGTCGCGGCTCCTCTGACCGGTGCCAGGGCCGCCTATGGCCAAGGATTTGTCAACGCCGCCAACTTACAGGCTGAGAACTGGAATGCCGCCGGCGGCATCAACGGCAGAACCATTGAAATCGCCACATTTGACGACGCGGACTCCTCAGACGAGGCGGCCTCCATCGCCTACAGACTCGCCGGTGAAGACGATATCTTCGGCGTGATCGGCTCCTGGGGTTCGGCCCCCTCCATGACGGCGGCTGAAATCTACCAAGAGCATGAGATGATCCTGATCTCCCCCTCGGCGTCACATCTCGACTTCCCGGGTATCGGTGACTTTATCTTCCGCACCCAGTCCCTGATGGACGGCGCAATCGCGATCCTGGTTGACATGGCGGAAGAGTTAGGCCTCACCAATGTCGGCATTATGCATCTGGAGACTGAGTGGGGTGTGGCAACAGCCAACCTGGCCGAGCGGGCCATTGAGGCCTCGGGCTCTCTGACTGTCGTCGCCCGTGAGGGTGTGGTCAGTGAGGAAAACCCCGACTACAGTTCCGCAATCGCAAACTTCGAGGCTGCTAGCTCTGAGGTTATCTTCACCATTAGCGCCTACTCGGTACTTGCACCCTTTGCCCGTCAGTACCGTGCGGTCAACCCCAGCATTGAACTCTTTGCCACAGGGAACGCCTATGACCAGGCGCTACTGAACCTGGTCTCTGATGACTTCTCTGTTGTGGAGGGTCTGCGGATTCCGGTTCGGTTCTTCGCCGACGCCGACCTGCCCATCGTCCGGGACTTTACCGGCCGTTATATCGCGGAGTTTGGCTATAGCCCCAGCGCATTGACCGCACAGGCCTATGACGCCGTGGGCATCCTGCTCACAGCCATCGCCGCCGCTGCCCAGTCGGATGAGGCCAACGTGACTGACAGCGTGTTTGAGATCCCCACCACCGCGATTCGCACGGCCATGTTTGCCACATCTTATACCGGCGTATCGGGGCTGATCGAGTTTGCCGATGACGGTGATGTCGCGATTCCTGAGTTCTACAGAGTCGTCGTGAGAAGCGGCAGATTTACGGAAGCTTAATGATTCTATGGGAGAACTGCCGGGACATTTCTGTCTCGGCAGTTCCCGAAAATGCACCTACAGAAGGGCGTATCCGGTTGGCGTGTTTTAGGGCCTTTTGGTAGGCTTTGAAATGTGCCCGGGGATAAGCCCTCTTCTTATTCGTCTGGCGTTTTTAGAAACTAGAAATGTAGGTTGAAACTATGTCTGTACAACTATTGATCCAACAGATCTTTAACGGACTTGCCATCGGCATGGCCTATGCCCTTGTGGCCGTTGGCTTCTCCCTGGTATTTGGGATTTTGCGCCTTATCAACTTCTCCCATGGGGCGGTGTATGCCTTAGGGGCCCATCTTGCGCTGGTCTTTATCGGGCTCAACTTCGGTGTGATGCCCGCCATGCTAGTGGCGGTGGTGCTGTCGGGGATTGCTGGTATTATCATCGACAAGACCGCCCTACAGCCCCTGCGGAAGAAAAATTCACCCCCCATTGCGATTTTGATCACCACAGTGGGGATGGCCCGGGTGATTCAAAACTTGTTGGTGGCCTTCTTTGGCAGCCAAATGCGGCCCTTCCCCCGGATGTTTGATTTCGGGATGATCGAATTTTCCGGTCTGCGGATTCCGTCAACGCAACTGGTCTTGTTCTTAGTCTCCATGGCGATGATGGTTGCCATCACCCTCTTGATCCGTGGCACGAAGATCGGGCTGGGGATGCGGGCGGTGGAGCAAAACACCAAGGCCTCTCACCTGATGGGGGTCAATGTGAACTACATCGTATCCTTCACCTTCTTCTTAGCCGGGGCCTCCGCCGCCATCGCCAGCGGGCTGATTGCCAGCCATTACCAGATCGTGTCGCCCCAGATGAGCGCCATGGTGGGTATGAAGGCTTTCGCCGCCGCCGTGTTAGGCGGGGTGGGCTCACTCCCCGGTGCCGTTGTGGGGGGACTCATCGTGGGGGTCTCCGAGACTTTGGCCTCTACCCTCTTTGGGGATGTGTACAGTGATACCACGGCCTTTATTGTCTTATTTATCATGCTGATTATCCGGCCGACGGGGCTGTTCGGCAAGAAGGAGGTGGTGAAGGTATGAACCATAAATTAGAGGCATTTTTTGACAAGTATAAGTTGATCGTGTTCCCACTGATCCTTGTGCTGGCGGTTTTGTTCCCCTTTATGGGGGCCTCCCTCTTTGTCATGCGCATGTCGATTATGATTGGGATCTACGTCATTCTGGCTTTGGGACTCAACCTCTTGATCGGTTATACGGGGCTGATGAGCTTGGGCCACGCCGGGTTTTTCGCCATCGGGGCCTATACCACGGCTATCTTATTCATGCGCTTAGAACTCCCCTTCCTGTTGGCGATGGTGGGGGGTGCTGCCCTGGCCGGGATACTGGGTTTTGTACTGGGTCTCCCCTCCCTGCGGCTCTCGGGGCGGTATCTGTCTATTGTCACTTTGGGCTTTGGAGAGATCACCCGGACGGTGATCATGACCTGGACGAATGTGACCGGGGGTATGCCGGGTTTGCGTCCGCCCCGGGCCCAGGTATTCGGGACTGATTTGACTGTCGGAAACGGCGGCTTGTATTTCCTCATGCTGGGCTCCCTCGTGCTTGTGACCCTGGCCTGTTACACCATGATCCGCTCTCGCACGGGACGGGCTCTGGTGGCGATTAAAGAAGATACCATCGCCGCCACCATGATGGGGATTCGCGTGACACGGTTTAAGGTACTGTCCTTCTCCCTCTCGGCGCTGATCTGCGGGATCGGGGGCGGGGTATACGCGGCGCTGATGCCCATGTTGGACAGTTCCATGTTCACCTTTGACGAGTCGATCATGATTGTGTCTGTCATCGTCATCGGCGGGATGGGGACGATCCGGGGGATGTTCTTGGGCTCCTTTATCCTCATCACCTTCCCCGAGATGGCACGGTTTATGATGGACTATCGCTTTGTGGTGTATGGCCTGCTTCTGGTCGGCATGATGCTGTTCCGCCCCCAGGGGATTTTAGGCTGGAAATCCCGCCTGCCCTACAGGCTCTCTCGTGAGGCCTGTGAGACCCTGGGCATTGAGCCCCGGCCGACGTTTGGCCTGTCGCGCTTTTCCCGGACGGGTAAGGGAGGTGGTGCCGCATGAGTACAAACAGATTTTTGGATGTGCGGGATCTCACCAAGCGTTTTGGCGGCCTCACCGCTGTCGACCATGTGAATTTCCATGTGGATAAAGGCGAGATCGTCAGCATCATCGGCCCAAACGGGGCCGGGAAAACCACAGTGTTTAACATGCTCACCGGGGTGTATACCGTGGATGAGGGCTCTGTCACCCTGGAGGGGCGGCCCATCCACAACACCTCTTCCCAAACCGTCGTCAAGGCTGGGATCGCCCGGACATTCCAAAATATCCGCCTGTTTAAGGGGATGCGGGTGGTGGAAAACGTGTTGGTGGGGATGCACCTGGATAAGCAGTACAGCTTTTTCGACTCCCTCTTCCGCACGCCACGTTTCCGGCGGGAGGAGACCAAGCTCACGGTGCGGGCGGTGGAGATCCTGCGGGATATCGGGCTGGGGGATCAGATCAATGAGTACGCCGGGAATCTGCCCTATGGGGCACAGCGTAAACTTGAGATCGCCCGGGCCATGGCGACCAACGCACAGATTTTACTCCTAGACGAACCCGCCGCGGGGATGAATCCCCAGGAGTCTGAGGAGCTGATGGAGTTCATTCGGCATCTCTGTGACATCGGTTACACGATTATTCTCATCGAGCACGATATGCAGGTGGTTATGAATATCTCTGACCGGATTTACGTCTTAGATCACGGCAAGCGAATTGCCCACGGTCTACCCAGTGAGGTGGCAAATGATCCCCAGGTGATTAAGGCCTATCTGGGCGATGCGGACAGCGGGGTGTTAAACCCAGAGAACGCGCATGTTGAAACGGATCGCCAGGACGCGGCTTCGTCAGAAGAAGGGGGTGGATCGAATGCTTAAACTAGAAGGATTACACGTACACTACGGCAACATCCACGCCCTAAAGGGAATCGACCTGGAAGTACGTCCGGGTGAGATTGTCTCTCTCATCGGCTCCAACGGGGCCGGGAAATCCACTACCTTGGGGGCCATTGCTGGGTTGGTGGGGGCCTCTTCGGGTAAGATTCTGTTTGATCGCTGTGAGATGGGTTATGCCAACATCACAGGCGTCGCCCCCCACAAGCTTGTCCACATGGGGATCAGCCTCTCCCCTGAGGGGCGTGAGGTCTTCCCCGCCCTATCAGTGGCGGATAATCTCCGTCTAGGCGCATATACCAGGCGTACCAGAGGGCCGGAGCTCAATCAATCTTTTGAGCGGGTGTACGATTTGTTTCCGCGCCTGAAAGAGCGGATGAAGCAGTCGGCGGGAACGCTCTCCGGCGGTGAACAGCAGATGTTGGCCATCGGCCGGGCGCTGATGAGTAATCCGAGGCTTCTGCTCTTAGATGAACCCTCTCTGGGGTTGGCCCCGAATCTGGTGACCATGATCTTCTCTCTGATTTTGGAGATCAACCGCCAGGGGGCTACCATCTTGCTCATTGAGCAAAACGCCAACATGGCCCTATCCGTATCCCACCGGGCCTATGTCCTTGAGACGGGGACGATTGCACTCTCAGGGGACTCCCGTGAGGTGGCCGGTAATCCGCGAGTGAAACAGGCCTACCTGGGTACGGCTTAGCCCCGATTCTTTATTCTTTTAGGAGGACTGCGATATGATTCATAACAATCCCACGGACCACGGCCCCCACATCGCCGATATCCGGGCGGAAAAAGAACAGCGGGCGCGGTGGCTGTATTTCCTGGTCACCGAAGCGCGCAAGCGGGGCCACAGCGATGAATTCGCCCTAGCCGCCATCCGGGCTTGCGGCCAATACGCGGGTGGGCAAAAGACACCCACCACGGACACCTATGAACTGGCCAAGGCTTTTACGGGTAAGAACTCGTATAAAGTGTTCGAGATTGATGAGACCGTCACAGAGGACGAGTTGAACCTGGAATTTCACTACTGTCCCCTGGTGGCAGCCTGGCAAAAGCTGACGGATGACGAGGCCCTCATCGCCGATCTCTGCGCCATCGCCATGGAGGGAGACTTCGGCGAGGCCGACATGTTCCCCGCCTTCGAGTTTACCCTCAGCGAGACCATCGCCAAAGGGGATCGGACTTGTAAGATGTGTTTTCGGAAGAAGGAACAATGACGAAAGTGAAATAAGAAAATCGAAACCCGCTACAGTTTCCATTTGAAGCTGTAGCGGGCTTTCTTTTCATGTTGTGAAATGCACCCGAGGCCAACTCATGGCACTCCCCTGCTAGGATATTTGTGACTAGCCGCAAGAGGTCGGCGCAAGATAGCGGTACTGGATCTCCAGCAGGTTTTTCTGCTTGTCGAAGATGCAAGATGCAATTACGCTTGTTATGGCCTCGTGCTTTTGCACATTGCTCCCCTCGGCTGAACTTAGAATCTCCACTACAGATTGAATCGAGGGTTTCCTCTCTCCCGCCTCTTGGGTTTGGGGCGTCTCTCTATCTAGAACTATCATTTGTTCTTGCAGATCAAGCACTTCCGCCTCAAGCGCCCCCTTTGCGCTTTTATAGGCGTCCATTGTTTCGACTCCATCTAAATACGCCTCCCGCAAACGCAGGAGCTTCTTTTCAATTTTAGATACTTGCAGTCGTAGCAACTCTTTTTCATCAAAGCCGCTTTTCTTTAGGCCGACCTTTTTATAGGAGAGTTTCTTCTCAGTGGTAAAATCCTCACTTAGCCGCCTTAGAAGCGCCTCTTTTAGTCTGCTATCTTTTACATACTGACTGCTTTTACATGTGCCACGGGCATAGCCAGAACACCGCCAGCTCTGGTGCTTTTTGACGCGTGAGAGGCTTAAATTACAGTCAGAGCAATGGACAAGCCCAGTGAGCCAATCTTTTGATTCTGAGGCAGGTTTCCCGTGGTGTTTCCAATTTTCCTTAAGCGCTTTCGCCCGCTTCTGTGCCGCCTCCCAGGTGTCCTTATCGATTAGGGGCTTATGTTTGGCATCGGCTAAAATGATATGCGCATTATCGTAGTCTCTTCCAGTCCGCCCCCTTGGGTTCCAGCGTAGCTTACCGATATATACTGGATTCCGAATCATGTACACAACGGTGCGATTTTCAAACTGGTTTCCACGATGTGTTTTTATGCCGATGCTGTTTAACCAACGCGCAATGGAGAGATAGCCCTCGCCGGATAGGAAGCGGCTAAATATTTCCCTGACAAGCCTGGCTTCACTCTCGACTGGGACAAGCATGTTCTCCTTCTTATCTACAGCATATCCAAAGGAGGGCGTTGACTGCAAACCTCCACGGAGCGCTTTTTCCGTCATCCCCTTTTTTACTTCCTCTGCAAGATTGAGGCTATAGTATTCTGCCATGGCCTCAAGGATAGCTTCGAGAATGATAGCGAATTTATCGTCCTCGATGCTCTCTGTGATGCTGATCACTTTGACGTCACACTCTCTTGTGAGTAAGGACTTGTATACAACACTGTCCTCTCTAGAGCGCGCAAAGCGGTCAAACTTGTGGACGAGAATCGCCTCAAATGGCCGCTCCTTCGATTTGGCCCTTGCGATCATTTCCATAAACGCCGGGCGCTTCTCGGCTTTCCGACCTGATGACTCGTCAAGGAAAATATTAGATTCCCTCACTACAAAGCCGTGGTCATTCGCATAGTTGAGCAAGGCCCGCTTTTGTGCCTCGGGGGAAAATTCAGTTTGATCTTCCGTACTGACACGGATATACAACGCGGCAAACTTCGCGGCCACTGCCCCTCCCCCTTATTGAGATGGGATGACCGCGGGAAACACCTCCTCTATAGGCGGCATGTTTTCAGCCCAGAATTCAAATCGCCCAAGGTGAACTGCGTTTAACACCCTCGTCTGCAGCAGTGCGCCCAGATAGTCTTTTTGCTTATAGCTTAACTCACTAATGCAGACTTTGACCGCCCCATCCGGCGTTAGCGGCATACATGATCTGGTTTTGATCGGTTCTTGCTTACTGCGCCCCATACTCCACACCCCTTTTACCGTACGATATGCCTATATGTGGATGTCCTATGATTTAGACTGGGGAGCGCCGGGATCTCCGGAAGTGTCACAAGGTGAAATCAGGCGGCCCCGATGGAGAGTTGGGTGCCTCTCTCCGCTATCTCTCTCAGCGCTATAGTATGCCTTTCCCTGAGCTCAAGGGGTTGCTGACGGATATCGGAACCGAGGAACTGGGGCATCTGGAAATGGTCGCCACCATCGTCCATCAACTCACACGGAACATGACAGTGGAAGACGTCAAACGCGCGGGACTGGAGGCCTATTTCGTCGACCACACGGCGGGGGTCTATCCCCAATTTGCCTCCGGCACGGCCTGGACTGCCACCACCATAGCCGTCAAGGGGGATGTAATCACGGATCTGACGGAAAACCTGGCCGCCGAGCAGAAGGCCCGCACGGTCTACGACAATATCTTACGCCTTTCCGACGACCCGGATGTGAATAACGTGATCCGCTTCCTCAGAGAGCGTGAGATCGTCCACTTCCAGCGCTTCGGCGAGGCAATCGAGCGCACCCGGGAGCGCTTGGATCAGCGGAATGTGTATTATATGAACCCGGCATTTGATCAGAGGTAGGGGCGGCGCCGAGGCACACTGACACAAAGGAGACACTTCGTATGCAAAGTGTCTCCTTTGTGTTTTCCAATGTATTCCATCACCTTTTGTATCTTTCACTACAAATGCGCTCTCCCTTGTGAACACCACACACTGTGCGGATCGTCCACTCCCCAGGGTGGGTAATGCGTTGACATGAATAAGTTCGCATTGTATAATTAAAAACAAAACACGGAAAGGATGAGGCGCATGGGGATATTAAATCGGTTCAAAAATATCATGGCCGCTAATATCAATGCATTGCTTGATAAGGCGGAAGATCCGGCAAAGATGATAGACCAAACATTACGCCAGTTGGCAACTGATTTGGCGGAGGTTAAGAAGGAAACCGCCGGGGTCATGGCAGAGGAAGTACGTACCAGACGCGAAGCAGATGCGAATATCGCGGAAGCAAGCAAGAACATGGACTTAGCCCGCAAGGCTTTAACCGCAGGCAACGAGGATCATGCACGCGTGTTCCTAAATAAGAAGAACGAGTTGGAAGCCCAAGGGGTTGAGCTTCAGAAATTGGCCGAAACGGCCCAAGAAAACGCAGTGCAAATGCGTCAAATGCACGACAAGCTCGTAAAAGATATCAACGCTCTTCGGGCACGCAAGGCCACTATCAAATCAAACCTTGCTATTGCGAAGGCGACTGAACGCGTCAACCAAATGGGTTCTGCCGGCTCTAAGGCCGAGGGGGCGCTGCAGGCATTCAGTCGGTTTGAACAGCAGGCCCAAGAACGCCTTGACCGGGCCCGGGCGCTCACCGCCTTAAACGAAGTACCGAAAGACGAAGCGCAGGCCTTGGCCGATCTATATCAAAGTGGCGGCGGTGCCGCCTTAGATGACGAATTGGCCGCCCTCAAAGCGGAGATGGGATTAGCGCCGGCTGTACCCGTAGATGATGAGATTGCCGCGCTTTATGAAGAGATAGACAGGGACTCTGAGCCTA
>Ga0123355_10012036_pt1 | contig 13383 bp, 9 predicted proteins | sample TergutEmb28metaG_3_FD_89872 | JGI IMG/M metagenome (GOLD analysis project Ga0123355, IMG submission 89872) | Embiratermes neotenicus P1 segment gut microbial communities from Petit-Saut dam, French Guiana - Emb289 P1 | ecosystem: Host-associated > Arthropoda: Insects > Digestive system > Gut ...
TAGTAAAACTCAGCTTTACACGGCTCAAATATTTTTAGTATCGGGGCAAGCGAAGCCTTCCAATTTGGATTGCCCATGCTTAACATACCTGTAATGATTAAGCCATAATGCTCAGATACCGCAAATTCCTCTAATATAATCATTCGCAAACGCGACAAAACTTTCCTTTTGTGTTCGTTTTGCTCTCCTTCCATGCCGCCAAAAATCTCCAAAACAGGCTCAAGCATCATGTGGTTATGGTATAACCGCAAATCTGTTATTTTCATAAGTTCTTGCCCTACTGTCATTTTGCCAACGGCGGTACTTCCAAATATAAATACTATTTTCATATCGTTCTCCTGTCAAAATACAAACTTTTTTTGATACTGTCATTGTCGCCCAAATTGTCGGCATACTAAAACGCTCTAACCGAATCTAACGGCAACTAACGGACTCTAACTGAAATTTTCCCCTACCCAACCAAATTTCAGAATCCAGTAAAATAGCGGATTTCTGCAAAGTTATCCTTGAAACGCTATCGTTTTTCAAGAAGCCCCAAGACCGATAAAGAAGTCTAGGACACTCGACAAACGCGGGCTTTTCGTCGCTCGACATGCCAATGCGCCACCGACTGGCAGTTGTGTAAACTTGTTTGATGATGTAGGATATAATCAATTCATTTCTTTCGCATTATTATAGAATGAAAAATATCTATTTCTGAACCTGTACTAACGTCAATCGTTTCAAAATCAAGAATATCAAAGTGATTTTCTAATGTTGTTTTTAAGTAGCTATCAGAATGAAACGAAAAAAAACGTGGCGCATCAGAAACTTCACTTTTCACAAACTCATTTTCTGCATCCTGTCCACCATATAATCCCATATAAAATAATCCATTCATTCCTAAAACAAGATTTATTTCGTTCAATACATGGTTCAGGTCAGTTTTTGGAACATGCAAAAGTGTATTGATGGCGTAAATGCAATCGAAATTTTTTTCAAATGAAGATAAACTATAGAAATCCATTTCGTATGCTTCAATACCTTTTTCTAAGCAGTTCTTAACCATTTCATTTGACAAATCAACAGCTATAACTTTTAAACCGTTATCCATAAAAAACTGGCTGTCATATCCTGCATCAGCACCCAATTCGAGTAATGTCTCCTTGTTCTCGTGTTTTGCTAACTTACAAAATTTATCTCTAACTTGGATTTTCCAATCAACCTTAACAGATTTACTATTTCTTAACTCTGCTTCCGTATTGTAATATTTTTTTATGTTTTCTTTATATTGAGAATACATTATCAAAACCTCCGATTAATAATCCTTGCCGCCCATCGTGACGGCATAATAACGAAAAACAACGAAAACTTGATTGGAATCAATTAAAACTATTGTGCCGACCAATCGGGCAACAACCCTACAAAAACACGCAAGATAAGCGATTACAAGCCAAATTGTTTAACGGTCTTTATCGTTTTTCAAGAAATCCAAAAACCGATTGAAGAACCCAATAAATCGGGGATTGTTTGGCACTGTTGCCGACTGGCTCTTGTGGAAAAGGGCTTGGATAAAATGAAAATTATGCTCGCAATAATTCATCTACATATTGAATCGCTTTTTGCCTACATGGTGCCGACAACATATCAAACTTTTGAAATAGCAATTGCGCTTCCTCAATTTCTTCGTCTGAAATGGTTATTGTCATAGAGCGAGCCTTTGAGTTATCACCCTTTACATACTCCAATATTTCAGTTAAACCCTGCAATGTATCTTCATGTATTCCCATTAATTCTAACTCCTTTCCTATCCTCTTGATAAACCCTTTATACATGGCTTTTTCCTTGTCTGTAATATTATCCTTGCTACCTTTGCCATAGCAGTTTACCAGCATAATTTTCTCTTGACGGATAAAATCAACATACAGCACACGAACTCCGCCTCTTTTACCTGTGTTGGGTAAATTCCATCTTAGTTTTGTTAAGCCGCCTGTGCCTTCAATTATATCTCCAACATTAGGTTTTTTCATCAAAAAACTTTGTAGTTGCCTTAAATCCTCATCATTTAATCCAAGTTCACCCTAACGCTTACAAAAATTTGAACTGAAATGAAAACTCTTGTCATTGTATATTTCCCTTTCTATTTCAATCCACAAAGTCTGTATTTAACGTCCATCTCAACCTTTTTATCCATTCCTTGCGCCCTTCAATATTATCCATTGAAATAAGGCTAAGAATGAAAACGACCCTTGAAGTGGCAAATGCCTTTATAATTCGTTTGTTTATTTTCACATCTGAGTGCAAACGGTATTCGTTAAGAAAAATCGCGCACAACTCTTTGCAAAGATGCGGGTAATGTAGATGAACAAACCATACAACCCATGCAATATCATAAAGTGGGTTACCCCACCCTGCAAATTCCCAATCAACAACTTTTAGACTTTCTGGTTGAATGATAACATTTTGTGGCCCAAAATCACCATGAACTAATGAAATGGTATTTGGAAAGCTAACGTTCAAAACATTGTTTATTTCGTCCAACAAGTCAGCAGGAACAAATGTATGCATATTGGGATTTTCCAGCTCAATTATTGGCAATTTAATGTTATTGTCTACACAAATGGAGTGTATGTCTTTAGCAAGATGAAAACCCAGTAGCCTGTAAATTTCATGAGATTTTTTTATGTCCTCGCTATCTAAATATCGCTGTCCAACACTTCCATCCAAATAATCCATGATTACGCACCAAGTTGAATCATGCTCAAAATAATCATAAATATGGGGCGAAAAATTTTTGTGGTTTAACATTGTCAGTGCCATAATTTCTGAAGATGCGTTCCCATGTTTACTGTAAATTTTTGCAATAAGGGGAGAGGCAACGTTTTTCAGAAAAACAGCACTATTTGTATATCCGCCTTCAAGTTTAGTTAATTCTGCATCTGGATATTTCATTTTGAGAATGTCATAAATCATAGCCTGTTCAGCTCCTTAAAACTTCTTGCCGCTCAATTTGACGGCATAATTGTAATACTTAACTGCAACTAATTAAACGCAACTGCAACCATTTGCGAATTTCTCCTTTTCAGCCTATTTTACAGAAGCCCGTAAAACAGCACATTTCACCCAAACTACCAAGGCAAGGGACGACGTTTTTCAAGATACCAAGACAAGCCAAAAGTTAATCATGCTTTCGTTCTTGCAAGTTCTAAGATGTTCTCAATAAAATCCGCTTTAGCGTTTGTGTATTCTTCACGGCTACAGGGGTATTTTAATGCAAGTTCACATTTCAAATCGTTATACTGTTTTGCATAATCAGGGTTTTCATTCAAATATTTGCAAAATAGCAACACGTTGTTATGGTTGCCATGTTCTTTAAGGTAGCACTTTACATGATGCGTTACAAAGCCGTCACTTGTTTTCCGATGAAACATATGTCCAAATAAATCACATTCTCCATCAAAAATATATCCTGCTGATTGCATACCTTCGACATTGAGCATTTTATTTTCCTTAACAACGACATGAATATCTATTATTGGTTTAGCAAATATGCCTTTAATTGCTGTGCTGCCAACATGACAAATCTCTAGTACATTATCTCCTAATATATCAATCAACTCATCTTTTGCCGATGCAAACTCGCATCCCCAGTTCTCGTCAAAAGGAACAAGCGAAACTTCATTTTTTTGTAACCCCTTCACTCAATAAGTATACAACTTCGGTGGATTTTGGTATAGTGTTGTGGTGAAAAGTGCAGTGGTAATGATGGAGGGAATAGTTCACATGAAAAAAGTTAGAGTAGCAGTAATTGGCTTTGGAAATATAGGATACCACGCGGTACAAGCAATTTTGGCGGCACCGGATATGGAATTAGCCGGTATTATTCGGCGAGAAGGAGCAACCGACCAACCTTTGCCTTGGGTTACTTTTATAGATGAAAATACAGATATCTCAGTATTAGGCAAGGTAGATGTCGCGCTTTTATGTAAGCCTTCTATACAAATAGAGGAATATGCAAAAAAATATCTTTCTCAGGGAATACACACAGTAGACAGCTTCGACATACACAGCTCTATAGTAAACTTGCGCCACAGCTTAGATGATGTAGCAAAAAAGAATAAAGCTGTATCTATAATTGCCGCTGGTTGGGATCCCGGAATTGACTCTGTTGTTCGGGCTATATTTGAAGCGGCCGCTCCGGTGGGGATTACTTATACTAATTTTGGCCCGGGAATGAGTATGGGTCATAGTGTAGTTGCACGCTCTAAAGAGGGTGTAGAAGATGCAATATCTATTACCATTCCATTAGGTACAGGGGTACACCGCAGGATGGTGTATGTGCAATTAAAAGAAAACGCTTCATTTGAAAAAGTATCAAATGCCATCAAGCAAGATGAATACTTCTGTCATGATGAAACCCATATCATTGAGGTAGCAGATGTTTCAGCATTGGCAGACAAAGGTCATGGTGTCCATATGACTCGAAAGGGTCGGTCCGGCAGCAGTGATAACCAAATTTTTAATTTTGAAATGCGAATTCATAATCCTGCGCTTACGGCTCAAATTATGGTGTCTTGTGCAAGGGCTTGTACTCGCCGGCAACCGGGTGCTTACACTATGATAGAAATACCTATGATAGATTTGCTTCCCGGAGATAAGGATGCAATTATAGCTAAATTAGTATAATTTGCTGTAGTCAACCGGTCTCATTTTGTCATCGGTTGAAAGCAAGTCAGATTCAAATATTACAGTCAATATACAGAAAGAAGGAAAGTATTATGAATGAAAAAATTAATGTTAATATTGTGGGGCAAGGTATCTGTGAAATACAATCCGGCACAACTTTGCAAAACTTGTGCAAAAACTATTCTTTTGAACGCCCTATCATGTTAGCAAAAGTGGATAATTTACTTACAGAGCTTCACATCCCACTGCTGTATGATTGTACTGTAGAATTCTTAGACATAAGTGACGCTAATGGCTTTAGATCATATCAAAGAGGCGTATCTTTTCTTATGATTTATGCCGCAAAAAAAGCTTTGGCTAAAATGGGCAAAAGCGGTAAAGATTCTCGGGTTGTTATAGCTCATTCTATAAATAAAAATTATTATTGTGAACTCCCGGAGCTAAATGAGCCAATCACTCTTGAACTACTGGAAGAAATTGAAAAAATAATGGCCGAAACTGTAGAAAAGGCTTTGCCTATTGAAAAACATTCTTTGCCATTAGAAAAGGCTTTACGTATAGTTTCTGAACTAGGCATGGAAGATAAGGTAGAGCTTTTAAGATATAGGCGTACATCTTCTGTAAATTTATACAAGCTTGACGACTTTTATGACTATTTTTATGGCCCAATGCCTATAAACACTAGCTGTTTTGAATCATTTAAGCTTACTTTGCGTTCAGATGGTTTTATGCTTCAATTTCCATCTGAAAACCATAACTATGAATTATCAGAGCTGCAACCTAACCTTAAAATATCAGAAGTGTTTGACGAATCTAACCGCTGGGCACGTATATTAAAAGTTGATACAGTGGGATCTTTAAATAATAAATTGAGTAGTGCAGGTATTAGCGAAGTTATAATGATAACGGAAGCTTTGCATGAAAAGAAGATTGCCTATTTGGCAGATCGGATAACAAATGATGATAAGAAACTTGTATTAATTGCAGGGCCAACATCTTCCGGCAAAACTACTTTTGCAGCCAGATTAAGTGTGCAATTGCGTGCGGCGGGTGCAAACCCTTATGTTATATCTTTAGATAACTACTATCACGATAGGGAAAATGTCCCTCTTGATGAATACGGACAAGTGGATCTTGAGACTATTAGGGCTATTGATGTACCTCAAATTAACCAAGATCTTAAAGCCTTGTTAAATGGTGAAACGGTTCAAATACCTACGTTTAACTTTTTAACAGGCAAAAGAGAGTATAAAGGCCGTTTTTTAACTCTAAAGCCGGATGATGTGCTTATAATGGAAGGTATTCATGGCCTTAACGAAGCTATTGGTGATAGCGTTTCCCGCAAAGATACTTTCCGCATTTTTATATCTGCTCTTACCCAGCTTAATATTGATGACCATAACCGCATCCCTACCACTGATACACGTTTAGTGCGGCGGATTGTCCGTGATCATCAGTTTAGAGCCTATACGGCTGACCGTACAATTGATATATGGCCGTCAGTAAGGCGAGGAGAAGGCAAGTATATTTTTCCCTTCCAGGAAGAGGCGGATGCATTTTTTAACTCTGCTTTAGTATATGAAATGTGCGTATTAAAACAGTTTGCAGAGCCTTTATTATTTGGGATAGACAAAAGCCAACCTTCTTATACAGAGGCTAAAAGGCTTATTAAATTTTTGGATGGATTTTTGGGAGCCAGCAGCGAATTTGTGCCGCCAAATTCTATATTGCGTGAATTTGTTGGCGGCAGTTGTTTCTAATGGGGATTTGCTAATATGGATGGAAAAAGAGTAGCTATGCTTGCCCTATCGATGTCCGCAGCGGCTATTCCTGTTATGGGCTATGCTTTAAGCATCCCTTTACGCATATGTTATGAAAAAGTAACTTTTAAAAACCTTCCATCTTATTTGCGAGGCTTAAAAATTTTGCATATTGCAGATCTTCATGGAAGATCCCCTCATAAAATGAATTTTAATATATGGCCCGCTATCAATCAGTTGAATGTAGACATGGCTGTGCTGACCGGGGATGTAGTTTTAGACAAGGCTAATCAGATATATCCTCATTTGGAAGGGCTAAAGGCTTTGTGTAAAAAAGTTCCTGTCTTTTATGTAGATGGGAACCACGAAAATGAATGTTATAACGAAATGGCTGACTTGCTTAGTGGCATAGGTGTCACTGTGTTGTATAATCGCCAGGGTGACTTTGCAGTTGGCTCGGTTGAGTCAGGTGCGTCAAAGGTAGTATCTGTAACAGGATTTAGAGACTACGAATATTTATCACGAAATAAATTTAAGGGTGTTAGCCCTTTGCTGGATAATATGTCCGCAAAGGGCGGTTTCCATGTAGTGCTGACTCATCAGCCTCAAATATTTGATTGGCTGTGTAAGACAAATGCAAGTTCAATTAATTCAAATTTTTCTGCTTTAGTATTAGCCGGACATACCCATGGAGGACAAATACGCTTGCCTTTTTTTCCAACCTTATATGCTCCGGGGCAAGGTGTGTTGCCAAAATATGGTGATGGCTGGTACGAAGAATCTGATGGACAGTTAAAGTTATTTATATCGCGAGGGGTAGGAGCAACACATTTTTGGCTAAGGACATTTAACCCTTCAGAAGTAGCGGTAATTGAGTTGCAAAAGGACTGATACTATGGCAATTATAGGAATAGATTTAGGAACTACCAATAGTTTAGTAGCATATTTCAAAGAAGATCATCCCATTATAATACCCAATATATATGGCGAAAGTCTTACCCCATCTGTAGTAAGTGTAAGCGAAGATGGCGAAGTCTATGTTGGTCGAATTGCTCAGGAACGGCTTATTTCCCATCCGGAATTAACTGTGTCAGTTTTTAAACGGAGTATGGGTTCTAAAAAAAGCTATCGCTTGGGTTCAAAAACATTTACATCAGAGGATCTTTCTGCTTTAGTAATACGTAAGCTTAAAGAAGATGCAGAAGAATTCTTAGGTGAAGAAGTTGATGAAGCTGTCATTAGTGTCCCTGCATATTTTAACGATACTCAACGTAGGGCTACCAAAACCGCAGGAGAACTTGCAGGATTAAAAACTGAGCGAATAGTTAACGAGCCTACAGCCGCCGCGGTTGCATACGGTCTGCACGATGAGCATGACTATACTAAATATTTAGTATTTGACCTTGGAGGCGGCACCTTTGACGTATCCATATTAGAGAAATATAACAATGTTATGGAAGTTAGGGCAGTAGCGGGAGATAATTTTCTTGGTGGTGAGGACTTTACTTATGTAATGATGTCTTGGTTTATAGAGCATCATAATTTGGATGTAGAAGATTTATCGTATAAAGAAAAGAGTCTTTTGAGGAAGAGTGCTGAAGATGCAAAAAAGGCATTGTCAAACTCTCGAAATGTAACCGTGTCATGCACTATAAATAAACAAAACTATGAACTGCTTGTTACCCCGGATGGATATGAAAAACGTTGCGAATCTCTTCTGGGCCGATTAAGAAATCCTATTAAGCGTGCGCTGTCAGATGCATCTATCAAGCTTCAAGACATTGAGTCTGTTTTATTGGTTGGGGGCGCAACCAAAATGCCATTGATAAGGACTTTTGTGTCTAAGTTGATGGGGCGGTTTCCTTCCGTTGCTATTGACCCGGACGAAGTGGTAGCTATGGGCACAGCGGTTCATTCTGCTATGAAACGGCGCAACAAAGCTATTACAGAGATTGTATTAACAGACGTATGTCCATATACGTTGGGAACTAATATATCTCTGCGCAAGCCTAACGGCTTTCATGAATCAGGGCATTTTTATCCTATAATTGAACGCAATTCGGTAATTCCTGTATCACGGTCTGAACGCCTTGTTACTGTTTATGACAACCAGGATATTATTAATGTAGAAATCCTTCAAGGAGAAAGTCGCAAGGCTGATGATAATGTTTTATTGGGAGAACTGAACGTGCCGATACCGGAAGGAAAGGCTGGTCAAGAAGCTATAGACGTGCGTTATACCTACGATATAAACGGTATTTTAGAAGTAGATATTACAGTTATATCTACAGGTGTATCTAAGACTTTGATTTTAGAAAAAAACCCCGGTATTTTAACAGAAGAAGAGATAGCGGAAAAACTTGCGGCACTTAAAAGCCTAAAAGTTCATCCACGAGACAAAGACGAAAATCGTTTGCTGTTAGCTAAAGCAGAGCGGTTATATGAAGAGAATATTGGGGAAGCTAGAATGATATTATCTCAAGAAATTGTTATTTTTGAAAGTTTGCTGGATCGACAAGACGAACGAGAGATTAGGGATTATGCCGTAAGGTTTTCCGAACTCTTACGAGAGATTGAGGATTATATGGAGTAGATTAATGGATAATTGGACAATTTTAAATATATCACCAACTGATGATCGGGAAGCAATAAAACGAGCGTATATGATGCTGCTTCCCAAACATAATCCTGAGGATGACCCGGAGGGGTTTTCTCGCCTTCGTAATGCTTACGAGCAAGTTTTAAAGGAGCTTGATTTAAAGCAAAAAGAAGCAAAAGAAGAAACTCCTCTAACTCTTTTTTTACAACGGTTAGAACAATTATATACTGATTTTGAACGCCGTTGTAATGTAAATGAGTGGAGGGAGTTGCTAAAAGATGAGGCATGTATGCGCCTGGATTTAGAAGATTCCACAAGCGAACACATCCTTGTTTTTTTTATGACACATTCTTACTTGCCAAAGGACGTATGGATACTTTTAAATAACCATTTTGACTGGCCGGCTAAAAAATCCGCACTAAAAAAAGTATTTCCGCCTAACTTTATTGAGTTTATAATATCAAGTGGTCAATACGAAAGCCTTAACTATAGCTTGTTTACTATAGATCCAAATTTTTTGGGAGAGGTAAATTCTGCCCAATATGATACTTGGATACGACTTTACTACGCTATTGAAAGCTTAGTGCAAATGCCGGAAAATACTGAGCTTATAACAATGATGCAAGAAATGGAATCTATGCCTATTCGTCATATATATTACGATTTATTGAAGGCGTATATGCACACCTATAAAGGTGAACCGGAATACGCTTTGGCAATTGCTCAACCTATAATCGAAAAAATACCTATGGACTCCCGCGCCGGATATATATATGCACAAATACTTTTGTCTGCAAGCAAAACAAAAGATGCATTTTATCATTTTGAAGCATTGCTTAAAAACAACCCTCAAGATTTGGTAGTAAAGAAGGGTCTTGTTGAGGCTCTGTTAGAATTAAATGAATTTGAAGAGGCGAGAACACATCTTTTAGACATATTAGATGAATTTCCCTATAATCCCTTTGCAATGCATACATTTAGGCTGGTGACAGATAATCTAATACGCGCTTATGAAAAAAAGTATAAAAAATGTGATTTTAAGAACAAAAGCGAAGAATCTCTTGAAATAGCACTAACTTTAGCTAAACATTACCTAAATGGCTATGAATATACAAAATGCCTGGAGATTCTAACTAATATCCCAAACAGAGATTTTAATGATTATCCAAGATATTACGAATACTTGGCTGATTGCTATCAAGCAACGGGAAATTTTGAAAAAGCAATTGAATTGTATGAAAAAAATGTTACCCTAGAAAAAAAATACCGAAACCATGTAAAATATATTACTGTCTTAATTGAAACAAACCAAGCCCCCAAGGCTCTAAAATGCGTAGAAGAAGCTCTAAGGATAAAAGATACCGATAGGCTTTCTTTTGCATATCTACATGACAGCAAAGGGCTTATTATGCACCAATTGGAGCGATACGCAGAGGCGTTGCTTTCATATGACAATGCTTTAGAAATAAATGATCAAGCATCACATATTTATATTCATAAAGCCAGAACTCTACAAGCAATGTATAGGTATAGTGACGCTATTGAATGTTCTGAATTTGCCATACTTGTTTTTCCATATATTACAGAAGCATATACTATCCAGATGGAAATATATTATGAAGAAAAGTGCTTCGACCAAATGTTGGAATTATCCAATAGAGTAGACAAATCCGGTTTTGACAGCCCGCGGATAAAATATTATAAAGCTTGTGCCCTCCATATGCTGAACAAGTTAAAAGAAGCGGGAGAATTACTGCAAACTCTAATTGCTAATGAATTTGATGAAGGCTATAAAGATTTCTTTTATGAAGAAGCGGCTTATCTTGCTTTAACAAACTTAGACTATGAATCCGCCTTGTATAATATAGAAAAAGCTATAAAAATCAACGGAAATTACACTTATCGCCATGTGCTTTTGGGGGATATTCTTAGCCATAATAAAAAATATGCCGATGCTCTAATGGTTTACGATAATATTTTGGAAAAGGAACCCGACAATTTACCGGCATTATTAGGCCGTGGAACTATTTATTATGACCAAGAAAATTACCCTTTAGCTGAAAAAGATCTTAAAATTGTTGTAAATGCAAATGAATTTAATAATTCTGAAAATAATATGAAGTTAGGTATTATCTATCATAGGTTAGGCAGGCATCAAGAATCTTTAGATCATTTGCTAAAAGTTGTATCGTTAAATGAAAAATTAGCTGATAATAGTAGTAAAGCTTATCTCTATACCCTTATTGGTATAAAATATTCAGGTAATTTTAATGATGTAAAAAATGCTATAAAATTTTATGAACTTGCTCATGGGCAAGATCATAACTACGATCCTGCTATAAGGCGTATGGGAGATATGCACCTTTATCATTATAAAGATTATCAAACGGCTATAGAGTGTTATGATAAAGTAATTGCTTTAAACCCTATAGATCCCTTTGGATATGCGCTAAAAGGATATGTTCTAAAGAAGATTAAAAATAAGTATAACTTTAAGGCTAACAACTACTTTAAAAAAGCCCTAAGCTTGCTTAATGAAAAAATTAAAAATGGTGATACCAATTTAGATAGCCGAATATGTACTGCATTTTGCTATATAGGACTAAAGAAATATAAATTGGCTCATAGGATATATATGGACATTTTAGTGGGAAGGGATCAAATAAAATGGGGTGAGTGTTATTTTGGTTTAGGACTAATTTGTGAAGAAAAGAAAAAATATAAAGAAGCCTTAGAATTTTATGAGCAAGCACTGAAAATCGACAACTCTGTGCGTAATAATGCGGCTTTGGAAGAATTGAGCAAATACAATTTTTAAAAATAAGCTGCCGGCAAAAAGCTACGCTAGTGAACAAAAAAATAAAGAGGGATGCCTTTCAGGGGGGCGGCATCCCTCTTTATTAAGTAAAACAATAACAAATTTAGTATAAGGATTAAAGATTAAACACATTATAACATGGATATTATTTAACTGCAAGCATTTTTTTCGTTTATTACAAAATTTGAAAAATTTAATCCGGTTTCGTAACTTTTTAAGAACCTGTCCGCTAAACTTTATTTCCTTCCATTGCCTTATTCCACTGTTTTTTTGGTTCATTAAATTTTCAGAAAATAAAAAAGGGATGCCTTTTATGGGGTATGGGGTGGCATCCCTCTTTATTATGTAACAAATATGATACATAATAATATAAATACATTATAACATGGATATTATTTAACTGCAAGCATTTTTTTGTTCATATTTAAATTTATATTTAATTTTTCATAAAACAAAGAGGGATGCCTGGGGATATGGGGGGTAGCATCCCTCTTAGATGATTAAAAAAACTATAAAAAAGAGTAAATATACTATAACATGTAAATTATCTAATTGCAAGCATTTTATTTTCATCCATAGTAAAATTGTATCCGGCTGCTAACATTTCATTTAGTGAAAGACGTAGCCAATGACCAAATGTACCCGGTTCGTTAAGTGTAGGATCCATAGAGGCGGCACGTCCTCCCGGAATACGTTCTGCTTCCGGGATAAGTACATGCACTGTAGTCCATACATCCAAGGCCACGGGATCTATAGAGGCGGCTATCATATTTATCTCTACCGCAGAGTTATAACTACTTGATGGCCCTCTGTCCGGGCCAACCCAAATCATATCCATTATATTTAACACCGGCATACGGGTATAGGCCATTAGTGTCCCCATTCCGCCTGTGCCTACACTGTTATGAGACCTTCTTTGAGTAAGGCGGTCAGATACAACACCCATGTAGCCTTTTACTGCCCCGGTTTGCTGAAAAATAAAATGTGACTTTAATACAGGCATGTTGATAACTTTTAATTGCTCATGATTATATGTCCCTGTTGCACTGTCCCAAATTCCCTCTCTAAAACTAACATGTGTACCAAACTCTGTAGTAAATTTAGGATAGCTTATTTCTAATCCTGTGCTACGAATGTGATCTTCCACAAAAAAGCCGTTTGTGTAGTCTCCGTCACTAAACTCTGCAACTCGCACAGTTGTAAATTCGTCCCATAATACTCCTGTTACTTGATATCCATCTGCTTGAAAAGCCCGAATAACATCCAATGTGGACTGTTGACGACATGCAGAATTAGGTTCATCCCAGTCTAAGTCGCCGCCTTGGCCTCCGGTGCCAAATTGCGCCTGACCATTATCAGCAATAATAATTTCGCCTGTAAAACCATCAGGATGGGCTAGTATGGCTTCAATTACGCGCGCTATTAAGTCAGTATTAGTGCCGCCACGCTCTGCCCATTGCACATTAATTTGCAATAAAACTACATCATCAGATGCAATCATACCATGCGGAATGTCGTTGCTTTGATAAAAAGGTTGCCCA
>Ga0123355_10012037_pt1 | contig 13383 bp, 11 predicted proteins | sample TergutEmb28metaG_3_FD_89872 | JGI IMG/M metagenome (GOLD analysis project Ga0123355, IMG submission 89872) | Embiratermes neotenicus P1 segment gut microbial communities from Petit-Saut dam, French Guiana - Emb289 P1 | ecosystem: Host-associated > Arthropoda: Insects > Digestive system > Gut ...
GAACCGATACTCATTAATCGCCGCTTCTTGCGCGCACACTTGCGCAACGAGCTCGTGCAGCGGTGATTCGACGGTCACGAGCTGGGCAAGGCGATGCTGGCGCAAAGCGGCGCGACTCATGCCAAAAAAAACTTCCGCAGCCGCATTGGCATTGGTGATCGTTCCATCTGGCCGAATGGCGGTGATGGGATGCGGAAGGGCATTCAGGAGCTTGGCTGCGTCGGCCGTTTCCGCCTGGGCGCTTCGCAACGTCCGCTGCCTAACGAAGGGCACGCTCATGCCGCCGTCCTCAATCGCGGCTCTTCAAATAATTGGGCAAGGTTCGCGCGGATCTCATTCGGACATTCGAGCCGCACCAGGCGCTGACGCAGAGCCGCGCCCTGCGCGATACCGGCTTTTTCAGCATAGGCGGCGAGATGTTTACGTGCCTGCCTCACCCCCTGGCTGACGCCATGAACCTCCAGCAAGGTTTCGAAATGTTCGAGCGCTGCGCTGTGCCGCATGCCAGCCGAAGGCCCCTCCACCCCTTCACCATCCGCCAGAAAACGCGCGACATCGCCAATCAGCCAAGGCTGTCCAACGGCCGCCCGCCCGATCATCACGGCATCGGCACCCGATTGCGCCAGCATGTGCGTGGCATCTTCGAGGCTCGCGCAATCGCCGTTGGCCACAACCGGTATGGAGACAGCTTTTTTGACGACGCCAATCGCCCGCCAATCGGCTTGCCCAGTGAAAAACTGAGCGCGCGTGCGGCCATGGACGGTGAGCATGGCAATCCCCTCCGCTTCGGCCAGCCTTCCCAGTTCCACCGCATTGAGATTCTGAGCATCCCAGCCAAGCCGCATCTTCAGGCTGACCGGAATGCACACCGCCTTGACCGTGGCGCGAATGAGCTCAATCGCAAGCTTCAGATCGCGCATCAAATGTGAGCCAGCGAAGCCATTCGTGACGGCTTTAGCCGGACAGCCCATATTAATGTCGATCAAGGCCGCACCAGCGTTTTCGGCGCAGCGACCGGCCTCCGCCATGAGATGAGGATCGCAACCGGCAATCTGCACAGCAAAGAGATCGAGCCCCCGCCCATCCGCCTTGAGCTTGTTGGCTGCATCGCCACGGCTGAAATGACCCGCAGCCACCATCTCCGTGACCGTCAAGCCGGCGCCAAACCGATGCGCCAGACGGCGCATGCCAATATCGGTAATCCCTGCCATGGGCGCTAGAAAAGCACGCCCTTTGAGGGAAAGGCCACCAATCCTTAAATCGGATTTAGTAAATTTGCCTAATTTTTGAGCATCAATAGTCATGCTTATATTATAATCATTTTTTGCAGTGCGACAAATGGAAAGCTGCTTAATTTCGCATCAACCAAGTGAAAAATTGACGCACGCGAAAAAATAAAGAGGAAGGAGGTCACCCTCTTTAAATGCAAGATGCGAAAATTGTGGTCACCGGTATTTCAAGCATTTCCACACGTAATAATAAGAAGCAATCACCTCCTCATATTTTTTGGATCGACAAGGCTCAAAATCATCGCGATTTAGCGAAGCCTTGAACAGGATGGGCTCTTCCGCATCTTCTCTATTTAAAGAAGGTTTCAATGACTCCAGCATCGGATTTGGCCATTCTCATTGTGGCGGCGGGGCGCGGATCGCGGATCGGCGGCGCCATTCCTAAACAATATCAGCTTCTCGCAGGCCGGCCGCTCATCACCTGCACTTTGGCGGCCCTCAAGGCGGCCGTGCCGGAGGCACTCCTTCTCCCCGTTATCCACAGTGACGACCAGGAGCTTTTTGGCGCGAGCCTCAAGCCGCTCGCGGCCTCTATCCGGCTTGCTGCTCCGGCCTTCGGCGGGGCATCGAGGCAGGCCAGCGTGCGGAATGGGCTGGAGGCACTCGCCAAGCTCGGGCCGCCGAAACTCGTCCTCATTCATGATGCGGCCCGCCCCTTTGTGGACCGACCACTGGTCGAGCGGGCAATCACCGCTGGCGCAAAGCATGGCGCCGCTATTCCCGGCCTGCCGCTTTCCGACACCATCAAGGCGCTCGATGCACAAGATTTCGTTGCCGCAACGCCGCCGCGTGAAACATTGCGCACGGTGCAGACACCACAGGCCTTCGATTTCGACTTGATACTTGCCGCGCATCGGGCCGCTTTAGCGAACGGGATCTTGGATCTGACGGACGATGCGGCGGTCGCTGAATGGGCCGGCCATCGGGTGCATGTCTTTTTAGGCGATGAGGCCAATATGAAAGTGACAACGGCAAAAGATCTCGTCGCCGCCGAAGCGCGGCTCCTTGGTGATCTCACCGATATAAGGATCGGGCAGGGTTATGACGTGCATGCCTTCGGACCAGGTGATCACGTTTTTCTCGGCGGCGTTAAGATCGCCCATGATCATGGCCTCATCGGCCATTCCGATGCCGATGTTTTGAGCCACGCCATCACCGATGCGCTGCTTGGCGCTCTGGCCGATGGCGACATCGGTAGCCATTTTCCGCCGAGCGACCCGCAATGGAAGGGCGCCACCTCCAAAATTTTCCTCGCCGCGGCGGTCGCAAAAGTGCGCGCGCGGGGTGGGATCATCGCGCATATCGACGCCACGGTCGTGTGCGAGAGGCCGAAAATTGGACCCCACCGCGACCCTATACGTGAGACCATTGCCAGGATCGCTCAAATTCCGGTTGGGCGCGTGGCCATCAAGGCAACAACCACGGAGCGTTTGGGATTTACCGGACGCGAGGAAGGAATCGCTTCCCTCGCCCTCGCCACGATTCGCTTGCCGCTCTAAACTTATATCCGCTTCTCATAGGCAACTATGATTTTAGACGGTTACGCGTCAACATTGGCTCTCGCAACCCAGAGCGGGTTGCGAAAAAGTGGGTACCGGTTTTTCGCACCCCGCTCTAGCAAGTAGATTGGAGTGAGGCCCATTCTCGACCGCTCTGGCCCGCCCTGCCTCAACGCCCCGAGGCCATATCACAAGGGAAAACAAAAAGGGGCCCCGATATGCGATCACCGGAGCCCCTCGGAATTCGGCAAGCTATTTTCTCTCTTTTTCTCCTTGGGGCGGCTCGCGGCGCGGCGCTTCGCGTTCCACCTGCGGAGCTGCGGGACGGGCCCCTTCGCGCTGGACCGGCGGAGCTGTGGGACGCGGCACTGCGCGCTCGGCGGGTGGAGCGGCTTCGCGTTCGAACTGTGGCGCTGTCGAAGACGGCACTTCGCGTTCGAGCTGCGGGGCCGTAGGATGCGGCGTTTCACGTTCGACTTGCGGGGCTGCGGGATGCGGCCCTTCGCGTTCGCCTTGGGCGGGCGCGGATTGCGGTGTTGTCAATGCGTGCTCTCCCGCCGGCGGCCGTGGCTCGACCGAGCCAGCCGCTTTCGCCGGAACCACCCCGACACCTTTCAAGACGCCTGGGTTCGCAGTTGCCGCGATTGGGGGAACCCCATGATTCGTCGTTGCAAAGAGGGAGCGATCCTTGCTGGCAACTTGAACATGCTCCACTTGAAGAGGTGTAGGTGCAACACGGGCCTCGCGTTCGGCTGCAAGCTCCTCAGGCCTCGGCTGGGCGACAATTCCGCCCGCTCCACCATTATAGCTGACGTTGCTAAGAGATGGATTCATTACGACGTTCTTGTCATAAACACTCGTAATATTGACATTCGTAATGTTGTTGACGGCGCGATTATAAAAGAAATTTCCATTATTCCAGTACCCGCCTTCATAACCAACGCCGGTGTACCCGAATCCATAGGTCACGCCGCCATAAAATCCGATATGCGGGCCCCAATAACCCTCGTGAAACAGATAGGCACCATCGTTCCAACCCCAATATCCAGGCGTCCAAAGCAGCCCAGGGCGCGGCGCCAAAACCCAAGTGCCGGGGACCCAAAAATATTCATAGCCATCCCATCCCCAATAGCCTGGCGTCCATATGTAAGTGCCCGGTCCAGGGATTGGGGGTTGCTCATAGATCGGCAACGGAGGGGGCGGAAACGCAACACTCATGATACCAACTTGCGCATTTGCAGCAGGCGAGAGCATCAATGAAGGGCCAATGGCCAATGCAAAGACCAAAAAAAGAGAGGATGCTATGCGCATGAAAATCCGTTGGGTCAGGATGTGAGAATGACATGAACGGCTAACTCAGTCCGCATGCGAAGGACTTCTGGACCTCGGCCAAAAGGTGAGCTTTTGGGCGCAAAGAGATCAATCATGCCATACGCTGCGCATCAATGGGCGAGGATGGCCAGGAGAAGCAGCGCCACGATATTGGTGATCTTGATCGCCGGATTGACGGCCGGACCCGCCGTATCCTTGTAAGGATCGCCGACTGTATCGCCCGTGACGGATGCTTTGTGGGCCTCACCGCCCTTGAAATGCTTAATGCCGTCCCTGTCGACAAAGCCATCCTCAAAGCTCTTCTTGGCATTGTCCCACGCCCCGCCGCCGGAGGTCATGGCAATGGCGACGAAGAGCCCATTGACGATGACGCCGAGGAGGGAAGCGCCGAGCGCCGCGAAAGCCGAGGCTTTCGAGCCAGAGAGCAGCAAAGTACCGTAATAGACAACGAGCGGGGCAAGAACCGGCAGAAGTGAAGGCACGATCATTTCCTTGATCGCGGCGCGGGTCAGCATATCGACGGCGCGGCCATAATCCGGCCGTTCGGTGCCCTGCATGATACCCGGCTTATCGCGGAACTGGCGGCGCACTTCCTGGACGACCGAGCCTGCAGCACGCCCAACGGCCGTCATGGCGATGCCACCGAAGAGATAGGGGATAAGGCCACCGAAGATCAGGCCCGCCACCACATAGGGGTTGGAAATGTCGAAGGAGACGACGCCAATGCCGGCGAAATAAGGAAATTGATCGGGATTGGCCGTGAAGAAGCCGAGATCATGGCTATAGGCGTTGAAGAGCACTAAAGCGCCAAGCCCAGCCGAGCCGATCGCATAGCCCTTGGTGACCGCTTTCGTTGTATTGCCGACCGCATCGAGCGCATCGGTCACCTGACGAACTTCCTTCGGAAGGCCCGACATTTCGGCGATTCCACCGGCATTGTCCGTCACCGGCCCGAAGGCATCAAGCGCCACAATCATGCCGGCGAGGCCAAGCATGGTCGTCACCGCGATCGCGGTGCCGAAAAGACCGGCCAGCTGACTCGTGAAAATAATGCCACCAATGATGACAAGAGCCGGCAGGGCCGTTGCTTCGAGCGAAACGGCCAGGCCCTGAATAACATTGGTGCCATGGCCGGTGACGGAAGCCTGAGCGATCGAAACGACTGGCCGCTTGCCGGTGCCGGTGTAATATTCGGTAATGAGAACAATCAGTCCTGTCACCGCCAATCCGATGAGACCGCAGAGGAACAAGCGCCAGCCGGCGATCGTCGTGCCGCCCTCAACTGAGCCAATGGTACCGAAGCCAACGGTGAGCAAGGTCGCGAAGAAAAGACCCACGATCGAAAAAAGCCCCGCCGCTATGAGGCCGCGGTAGAGGGCGCCCATGATGGAGTTCTCGGGGCCGAGCTTGACGTAATAGGTGCCGGCAATCGATGTGACGATGCAGGCCGCGCAGATCGCCAGCGGGTAGAGCATGGCATAATAAAGGATTGGCTGACCGGCGAAGAAGATCGCCGCCAAAACCATGGTCGCCACAACGGTCACCACATAGGTCTCGAAGAGATCGGCCGCCATGCCGGCGCAATCGCCGACATTGTCGCCGACATTATCCGCGATCGTTGCCGGATTGCGCGGATCGTCTTCCGGGATTCCCGCCTCGACCTTGCCGACGAGATCGGCGCCGACATCGGCGCCCTTGGTGAAGATGCCGCCGCCAAGACGGGCGAAGATCGAGATCAGCGAGGCGCCGAAGCCGAGCGCGACCAGCGCATCAATGGTCTCACGGCTCTCCGGTGCATGACCAAGTGGGCCGGTGAGAATGTAGAAATAAACCGCGACGCCAAGCAGAGCGAGACCGGCGACGAGAAGACCGGTGACGGCCCCCGCCTTGAAGGAAATGTCGAGCCCAGCGCCGAGCGATTTTGTCGCCGCCTCGGCGGTTCGGACATTGGCGCGCACGGACACGTTCATACCGATGAATCCGGCCGCGCCCGAAAGCACCGCGCCAATCAGAAAGCCAGAAGCCAGCGCCCAGGAAACAAGGAAACCAAAGGCCGCAAAAATGACGAGGCCAACCGTGGCGATGGTCAAATATTGGCGCTTTAAATAGGCCTGAGCGCCTTCCGCAATCGCCCCGGCGATCTCCTGCATCCGGGCCGAGCCGGGATCGGCAGCCAGGAGCTCTTTTGATGTCACGACGCCATAGGCCACCGACAAAAGACCGGCGAAAATAACAATCCAGACGGAAAACATGGAGCACCTATGTTCGTTTTGAAAATGAGCGAAGCTCAGGGGTTTTTCCTTGTCCCGCATGACCTATACCGATTTCGCTGCACCGCGCAATCCGGCAAGGTCATAAGGCCGCTCTCTCGTGCTTAATCCTTAAAAATGCTGGAAGGAAGGTTCGGTGAAGGCCAGAATTCGTCCCACCCTGTCCTTGAAGACCGGCGCGGCCTCACCCGGCTTTGCCACCCCGACCGCATGCACGGGAATTTGCACGGCGGCCGCGTATGCAGCAAAGGCCTGGGCTTCTGATGGCGGCACGGCACACAAAAGCTCATAATCATCACCGCCCGTCAAAATCGTCTCGATGAGAGACGGGGACCCATCCAAAACCTTTCTTGCTGCCTCGGAAAGTGGTATGGCACTACCTGAGATTTCCGTCGTCATTCCGGTCAATTGCAGGAATTTTGTGAGATCGCCGGCAAAGCCATCCGATATATCCATGGCGGCATGGGCATGTGCGCGCAGCGCTTCGCGAAGATCGAGGCGCGGCTGCGGCAGTATGTAGCGGGAAGTCAGAAAAGCCGTTTCTACTGCATCAAGGCAGTTGATCCAACCGGCGTCTGGCACGCCAGCGCGGCGGCAGCGCAAACCGAGCGCTGCATCACCGATAGTCCCGCTGACAAAGATCACATCCTCGGCCACCACATGTCCGCGCCTGACGATTTTATCGGCCGGAACTGTGCCAAAGGCGGTGACCGATAGAATAAGCGGTCCGCAGCTCCTCACAATGTCGCCACCGAGCAGCGGACAGCCAAAACCCGCGGCATCCTCACCTAGCCCCTTGCTGAAGCTTGCCAACCACTCATTCGTCCAATCTTCCGGCAAAGCAAGGCCCAGCACAAAGCCACAGGGTCTCGCGGCTTTGGCCGCAAGATCGGACAAATTGACCCGCAGAGCCTTGCGCGCGATCGCATTCGGCGGATCGTCGGCAAAAAAATGCACGCCGGCTGTCAGCATGTCCTTCGTCACAACAAGCTCTTCACCTTGCTCAGAAGAGAGCACCGCAGCATCGTCACGCAGTCCGAATGCGCCAGGCCCTGCCAGCGGCGCGAAAAAAGTGGCGATCACTTCGTCTTCCGAAAGACGGGCCATATTGGGTCGGGGCTCAGCCACGCGGCTTGAATTCCGAAGCGCGGCACTGGCGTGCCACCGAATCCAGCACCGCATTCACCATACCTGCTTCTTCGGCACCGAAAAAAGCGCCAGCGACATCGACATATTCCTTGATCGCGACCCGGGCGGGAATATCAGCACGCTCCTTCAACTCATAAGCCCCGGCCCGCAGGATGGCACGCATCACAGAATCGATCCGGGCCAAGCGCCAATCCGATGCCAGAGATTGATCGACCAACCGATCGATGGGCCCTTGCGCCGCTACTACGCCTGCCAGAATATCCTCGAAAAAAGCGATCTCGGCTGCCTTATATTGCGCGCCTTCAATCTCATGGCCGATCCAATGCGTTTCGAACTCGCTGCGGGTTTCCTTCAAGCCCTTACCGGTCACTTCCATATTATAGAGCGCCTGGACGGCCGCAAGGCGGGCGGCAGAGCGTTGTCCGGCCATGGCCATCAATCGGCCTCCCCTTGTCGAGGATTGGACCCAATCTCTTGGCCCAGCCCCAGACCATTCCGCAGCCGATGGAGGCACAGCGCCGCGCGGGCCGCATCACCCCCCTTGTCGCCTTGCCGGGGATCAGCGCGCTCCAAAGCCTGGGCCTCATTTTCGACGGTCAAAATGCCATTGCCGAAAGCCAGCCGGCGGTCGAGCGCAAGCTGCATGAGGGCTCGCGCGCTCTCATTGGCGACGATCTCGAAATGATGGGTCTCGCCGCGAATGACGCAGCCCAGCGCCACTGCGCCCTCATAAGGGTGCCCTAGCTTCTCGGCCCGGTCAAGACGCATGGCCATGGCAAGCGGGATTTCAAGGCACCCCGGAACGCTGACGAGGTCGAAGGCGACCGCCGCATTGGCAAGCGCCAGTTGCGCGCCCTCCAGCAACAGACCGGCAATCGCTTCATAAAAGCGCGCTTCGACGATGAGGAAGCGGCCGCCTAAGCGATCCAAATCATGAGTGGCCGCTGAGCGGCCTGGCAAGCTGATCATTGTCTCTTCATCGTCAAGCCATTCGGTCCCTTTTTTGAGCTTTCGGACCGGTAGGTAATAAGAAGGAGCGGAAGAACTAACCCAAAAGTGGCAAACCGGCTTTGGAAAAATCCGATGCCCAAACAAAATGTTGGAGCTGGATGAGAAAAAGTGGAAACTGGTTCTTCGTGCCGATTTCCTCCAAATCATGAGTATCGATGAGGACGATTTTGGATCGACAGGCCCAAAATCGTCCTCATCGAGGGCGGAATGCATGTTTGAAGAGGGAACGCAATTTAAGCCTGACAGCCACACAGCTGCGACTTTCCGGCAAGCCTCATTCAGCCTTTTGCAGCCCTTTGTTTAAAGGAGATGGTTTTAGTTACAATCACCTAATTTCAAGCGACATAAGCCATCCTTTCAGAGATAGACGGCCGCAAAATTTCCTTCGGATTCAAGCCCCAAATGCCCCATAAATGCGGGCCCAAGACGAAACTCAAGAAGCATGATGTGGTACTTAATATGCCGGATCTGCTATGTCAGCTTCACTATCAATCTTTTCCCTTTGATTGATTTCGTTTCCTCCCTTCGCCCGACGAACCGCGGGTTCGACCGGCGTCATTTGCACCAAACTCTTGAATCCCGCTTCAGGCGCGGTATCCATGCTTAACTTTCGTCGATCGAATCATGTTCAGAGCCTCGCCCCCCTTGCCATTCGCGCAGGCATTGGCCGCCGGAACAAGTTCGGTTTCAATCTGATCATAAACCGAACGATTGACATTACCGGTGCTGACATCGGCGTCGAGAATGGTCTGATAATGCGTGAGCTCAGTGGTGCATGGGGCACCGTCCGGCAATGTCGGCCAGTTGGGACGTGCCGGAGCCTGTGGGGTCGCCGTCGCGACCGGGGTTGTGGAGCCGGAGCTGAGATTACAGCCAGCCAACCCGACTCCCGCAATAAGGGAGAAAACTAAAAGACAGGAGGCTTTGATCCCGGACCCAATGGAAATCGATCGCATAGCAAACTCCGCAAAGGCCACTGCGCTTGGAAATTGCTAGAAAGACTGTTGAATGGATGTCGGTTTTGTCACTACACAGGCGGCGAGGGAATATCAATGGGCAGTATGGGCTCCCCCGCTCTTTCTCCACTCCCGCGGTTTCGCTGCGATCACCTTTTAAGATGTGGCGGTAAGATGTGCCGGGCAACGGCCATTGAGAGGCCAGCGGACGCCATCAGTCGACAAGATTGCACTTGCGTCACTCGCCCGTTCCACGCTTCAAGCCGCGGCGGCACCCTAGCTTTTGTAAATTTTTCCCGCTCCAATCGGATCATCAAATGGGGGACACGCGCGGCTGATTTGCGGTGGAGGCTTCGGCAAGGGCCAGCCACTCCTCTTCGGCCGCCATGAGCAGGCGCTCGAGTTCGCCACGCTGTGCGGAGAGCTGGGCAGCCTTGGCGGGTTCCTTGGTGAAGGTTGAAGGATCTGCGAGCGTCGCATCGATGCGCTCGATCAGGCCCTGGTATTTGCGTAGCTTGTCCTCGATTGCGTTGAGGCGCTTGTTGATCCGGGCCGGATTTTGCCGCGGGCCCGAAAGATTTTGCGCCTCGCGCAGTTCTTCCCGTTGTTCCGACTGCAGCTTTGAAGGTTTTCTTCCATCGGCGTCAGCAGACCGTTCGAGGATATATTTATTGTAATCCTCGATCGTGCCGTCGAACGGCATGACTGTCTTGTTTTCAACGAGCCACAAACGATCGGCGCAGGCTTCGAGCAGATATTTGTCATGGCTGACCAGAATGACGGCGCCCTCATAGGCATTGATCGCTTCGATCAGGGCGGCGCGGCTGTCAATGTCGAGATGGTTCGTCGGCTCGTCGAGAATGAGAAGATGCGGACCGTCGAAGCTGGCGAGCCCGAGGAGCAGGCGGGCCTTCTCGCCGCCGGACAAATGCGCGGTCTTCGTATCGGCCTTGACATTCGGAAAGCCCAACTGCGCACAGCGGGCCCGGAATTTCGCTTCGGTTCCTTCTGGCATGCGTTCTGCGACATATTGATAGGGTGTTCGGGCCGGGTCGAGGTCATCGAGCTGGTGCTGGGCGAAGAAGCCAATCTCCAGCCGTGAGGCGCGCGTGATGTGGCCCTCCTGGGCTATAAGCCGTCCGCAGATGAGCTTGGCGAAGGTTGATTTGCCATTGCCATTGGCGCCGAGGAGGCCGATCCGGTCATCATCCGAAATATTGAGCGACAAGCGCTGCAGGATGGGCTTTTCATCATAACCAACGCTCACATCTTGGAGACTAATCAGCGGTGGGTTCAAGGGCTTTCGTGGCGAAGGCAGGTGAAAAGGCAAGACCTGCCCATCGATGATCGCCGTCACGGGTTCGAGTTTGGCGAGCATTTTGAGGCGCGCTTGCGCTTGAGATGCCTTCGTCGCCTTGGCGCGGAAGCGATCCACAAAGGCTTGCAGATGGCGGCGCTGATCATCCTGTTTCTTCTTTTGTTTCAGCTGTACCGCTTGGCGTTCGCGGCGCTGTCGCTCAAAACTTGAATAATTGCCCCGCCAGAGCGTGAGCTTGGCCCGCTCGAGATGCAGGATATGGTCGCACACGACATCCAACAGATCCCGATCATGGCTGATGACGAGGATCATCGCGGGATAGCGCTTGAGATACTCGATAAGCCAGAGCGTGCCTTCGAGATCGAGATAATTAGTCGGCTCGTCGAGGAGCAGCAGATCGGGCGCCGTGAACAAGACAGCGGCAAGCGCCACGCGCATCCGCCAGCCGCCGGAAAATTCTTCGAGCGGTCGGGCTTGCGCCTCTTCGTCAAAACCAAGGCCGGCGAGTATGCCGGCCGCGCGAGAAGGCGCCGCATGCGCCGAAATATCGATGAGCCTTGTCTGAATTTCGCTGATACGAGCCGGATCGGTCGCAGTCTCAGCCTCGTTCAAAAGGCTTTCCCGTTCGTGATCGGCAGATAGGACAAACTCGATGAGGCTTTGCGGCCCGCCCGGCGCTTCCTGCTCGACTCGGCCAAGCCGCAAACCGCGTGGCCAGGAGATCGACCCCGATTCCGGCAGAAACTCGCCAAAAATCATCCGGAACAACGTCGTCTTGCCAGCGCCATTAAGCCCAACAAAGCCGACTCGCGCCTGGGGCGGCAGGGCGGCCGTCGCCTTGTCGAATAAAAGCCGCGGTCCGAGCCGAAAGGTAAGATCATTGAGATGAAGCATGGGCGGCTTGTCGCTGGATTGGTACGTTTTAGCAAGCCTCTCGAAGACCAGCAAAAGGCTTCACACGTCGTCCATGCTGCCGGAGCAAGGGATCAATGCCGCCGGCGAGGTTTTGTCCCCTCCCACAAACTTCGCCAGCTTAAGGGCGATGGCGCGCTCGGACACGACCTCGTTCCAATAGTTCAATGCCTCCCTGGATTGGGCCGAGAGTTGCGCTTCGTCGCCAAGCAGCTCTTCGATAAGGGCTGGCAGCTGCGACCAATCCCGGATTACGATGCCAGGATGGTGGTCGTAAAACCACACATCCGGCAAGGGTTCGCAAATGATCACACAGCCGGCCTTGCACGATTCGAAGAATCTGAAGGTCTCATAATGCGTCCCCCTGGGAACCAAGGAGATCTTCGTATCCGCTAATGCTGCTTCGTATTCATCTTGGTTCTTGATGCTTTCAAAGAAGTCGCCCGTCGTATAGATTTTTCCATGGTACCGGCCTTGAGTCCTTTGAACAGCATCGAGCATCCAGCGCCGGGCGAGGATCTTGGGCGGCGAAATCCACCGGTGAAACCATTTTGAAAAGTTCGCCGCGAAATTTATGCTCCCGAGAAACGCATAATCAATTTGACGTTCCGCCATAGGTTTGGGGTCCGGATTGAAATGGGAAAAAAGCCCCAACGAAATATATGGGAAAAAAGCCCCAACGAAATATGAAGCGTTTTACGCTGGGTTTCCGCCAGCCTCAAACGATGGGATTTTCCCCATTCGCCTGCGAGATGTTTTGCCTGCAAGAGACTTTTGTAAATGAAATGAACGAGCGCGATGGCCCGCAGCCGGTTGATTGGGAGCCCGTCCAGATAAACGGGCCGCGAGCCCATGCACCGAATGAGGCAATGGATGCGGGAAAAATAGTCATGATATAGAAAGGCTTCGTCTTGGAGGACGATGAGAACGACTTTTTCCCCATATTTGGGCAGGCTCTCAGGCGTGTGAGATGTTAGAAAAAATGTAAATCCTGAGAGCTTTGTATCTTCTTCAATGTGCCTGAAAACGGAAATGTAGAAATCCATACCAAATTTATACATTTTGGGCGTAAAGACTTCTATAGGTTCCGGCTTTGGATCGTTCTCGGAAAAGAGTGCAAAATATGAGTTGCGCGCATGAGACTTCATTTGCCAGAATCCTAAGTCCCTAAACGAAGTAATGAAAATATAAATTTCATAACTCTATAATGAATTTAGCTATTTTTCATTGCATCGATGTCGCTATCATTATTCTCAAATCTTGCTTCTCTTATAAAGTATGCCCTCCTGTGTGAATCATATTCCTCTAGAAATCTGTCTCATGACGCTAGCAGCAAGCCCGAAGTGTTGTACGTCATATTTCGTGAGCTCATTTTTGCTTCCTGCATTTGCCCCAAAGCGTCAAATACCTTTATCAAGAGTTTTCTTGCTCTCTTATGACCTTGGCCGCGATTGCCAATCTCTATGATGCCGGATGCGTCGCGTCCTACTGGTTCTCGCCTTTCAGCGTATCTATCTTCTTGATTGCGGGGGATGGGGGCTAGTTCGTTCCCTTTTTGGTCTTTTGTGAGATTGGCATCATTCCATGACATCCGATCGCGTTTTGAGTAGGGATTCTGGAAATCATGAGTATTCTCGACGGCCAGGC
>Ga0123355_10012038_pt1 | contig 13381 bp, 10 predicted proteins | sample TergutEmb28metaG_3_FD_89872 | JGI IMG/M metagenome (GOLD analysis project Ga0123355, IMG submission 89872) | Embiratermes neotenicus P1 segment gut microbial communities from Petit-Saut dam, French Guiana - Emb289 P1 | ecosystem: Host-associated > Arthropoda: Insects > Digestive system > Gut ...
ATATCCATCATCAGGAGCTTGCGACTATTCTGTTGAATTACCACATTGGTCGTATTGTTCTTGGTTCGATGTGTGTTGGAGTTTCGGTGCGGTTGGGTTGGAGTGGTATCCATGTTGCAGGCTTCAGCCTGCAACACGGATACTACTCTAACATACATCGAACCAAGAACAATACGACCAATGTTGTAATTCAACAGAACAGTCACAAGCTCTGAAACATGTTGAGCACATAAGAAGTGAAATAAAATAGCAAGTGACATCAAGTTGGTCTTTTATTCTTCAACTATCACAATGATCCACGGTCCAATAAACATAAGATTAACTGTAGTACACGAAAGATTTTCATAATTTAGAAGTACTAAATTTAACCCATTAGTGCAGTCAATCAGAAATTGTACTAGCTTTCACAACTTTGGAACTTACTCATGAAAAGCAAACCAAACCCTGGGAAAATTAATGGGTAACAAGGGACAATTCTGCTCTTGAAGTGAAACCATTGTTGCGTAAACTCACAGAGAAATTCACAAAAATCAGAATCTGAACCCTGGAATTTCACACCAGCCAGATGTGGTTACAATTCACTCTATATTGTACACCTGAATGTATAAACTTACGTTGCATGGAAATTAATCCTTAACAAAGATCAAACTAAGTATATAACCTGCTCTTATAAATAGACCTCTCGAATAATTTTCACAAACCTGCATTGTAACAACGTGCTCCTCCATGGCAATGTCTGCAGTCTCATCGAAAGGCACATCCGCAGTAATGTTATGGTCATGATCATCTTCTGCTTCTTCAGTCTCCACAGACAAAGCTGCAGCTTCTTCTGTCTCCATGACTTCAAACGCTGTTACAGAAACATTGCAACCATCTTCCACAGATGACCTAACTGCAGCAGTATCTGTGGCTGTTTCTAAATCTTCAAGCACCTCTGTTACAGTTACATGATTTCCCTCACTAAATGTACAGTTGGGTGGTTCATCTTCAATGATAGTGATCAATGGATCAGGTCCAGTATCCAGATTGCCTACCTCACCAGTCCAGTCTGTCACTTCTACAATATCCACATCAGCCACTGACTGCTTTACACACCATCCATTACTTGACGGTGTGCTGGATGAACTGCTACTACTGGATATATTAAATGTATCTTGATGTGAGACAAACATATCTGTTGCACTCTGTGTTTCATTTTGGAAGTGTGAACCTGAACTTGAACAGGAAGCTGATGCAATCTCACCAGAACTGGTGTTTGGTCTCTCAGCCATCCCAGAAGAACCCTTTAAAAGAAGATGTATTTTGAGATGGTGAAGTAAAATTTGAAGAGAAAAACTAAGGAACAAACTCACTTCAGAAATTCCATAATACCAGGATGAAGCCATAATATAACACTGTTTGCATTCCTTGCACATTACACAGAACTATATGGGAGTGTGAATATGAACAGTAAACTGGGAAGAATATGGGAATAACAGCAAACCTACATTATAATCTGATGAAAGACTCACAACCAGGTTGATAATACACTGATACAGATGGAATTTGAGTATACTTGATGTACTATCTTCCATGGGAGCTGACTGTGATACTGACCACTATATGCTGGTTGCAAAAGTTGGGGAAAGATTGGCAATAAGTAAATAAGCAGCACAGAAGTTTGATGTGGAAATATTTAATTTCAAGAAGCTAAATGAACTGGAGGTTAGGAAACAGTATCAGATTAAGATCTCAAACAGGTTGGCAGCTTTGGAGAACTTAAATTATAGCGAGGATATAAATGGGGCCTGGGAAAACAAAATCTCAGCTAAAGAGAGTCTAAGTCTGTATGAAATGAAGCAGCATAAACCAAGGTTTGATGAAGAATGTTTTGTCTTTTAGATCAAAGGAGGCAGGGTAAAATGCAGTGGTGACAGGATACAAACCACAACAATGCAGATAATGTAAACAATGTATAACTTGAAGCTAGTGGACAATTCAAGGACAAAGAGAAGGAATATCCAAAATGGACTCCCACAGTATTTTGTCTAGGTGGAGAAACAATTTCTTTCAACACTGAATGTACCTGGGGTTAAGGATGTCAGAAAGACAGAAATACATACAGCAGAACCATTAGTGCCTGAGCCGAGTGCCTCTGAGGTTGAGATGACTATTGAAGAGGTAAAAAGAAACCAATCACCAGGTGCTGATCAAATCCCAGCAGGAATGATTAAAGCAGGGAGTAGAACAATTCGCTCTGAGATCCAAGAACTTATTAATTCTATTTGGAATAAGCAGGAATTGCCTGAGGAGTGGAAGGAGTTGATCAATGTACCTCCGAATAAGAAGGGTGATAAAACAGACTGCAATAATTATAGAGGCATATAACTTTTGTCAGCTATGTACAACATTCTTCAAATGCAGAGGAAATTACTGGGGATCATCAATGTGAATTTCAACACAACAGGTCAGTTACTGATCATATATTTTGCATTTGTCAGATACTTGAGAAAACAATGAAGCGTGCAACAGCTGTTTCTAGACTTCAAGCAAGTTTATGATTCAGTTACGAGGGAGGTCTTGTATAATATTCTCATTGAGTCTGGTATCCCCATGAAACTGGTAAGGCTTATAAAAATGTATCTGAATGAAATGTACAGCACAGTACAGGTAGGCAAGCATTTGTCTGTTTCCTATTAAGAATGGTGTGAAACAAGGCAGTGCTTTATTGTCACTGCTTTCCAACTTTGCTGAGAACGTGCCATTAAGAGGGTTCAGGTAAATCAGGACGATTTGAAATTAAATGGTACATATTAGCTTATGATTTATGCAGATGATGTTAATATATTTGGCTGAAGCATACACTACTTGCTTAGTTATGTACTTACTAACTCCATGGAGCAGAGTCCTTCTTGAGAAGCTAACTGCTGTTCAGCTAGTCAAGAAATTCCGTGAATTTATGGGACACCAAGAATCATTACCACATTCGTAAGTGCCCACCACCTGTCCCTATCCTGAGCCAGCTCGATCCGGTCCATACCCCACATTCCACTTTCTGAATATCCATATTACTATTAACATCCCATCTATGCCTGGGTCTACCTAGTTGTCTCTTTCCCTCAGGTTTCCCACCAAAACCCTGTATATGCCTCTCCTCTCCCCCATACATGGTACCCATCTCATTTTTCTTGATTTTATCACCCAAACAATATGGGTGAGGCGTATAGATCATTCAGCTCCTCATTATATAGTTTTTTCCACTTCCCTGTTACCTCGTCCCTCTTAGGCCCAAATATTATCTTCTACACCCTATTCTCAAACACCCTCAGCCTACGTTCCTCCATCATTGTGAGTGACTGATTTTCACACCCATACAGGAAGTGTGAATAGTAAAAAAGAAAAACACAGAAGCTTTAGTAGTTGCTACTTAGGATATCGGACTAGAAGTAAATGCTGATAATACTAAATACACAGTCATGTATCAAGATCAGAATGCAGGACGCAGTCACAATGTAAAGATGGGTAACAGTTCCTTTGAAAGGGTGGAAGAGTTCACATATTTAGGAACAACCATAACAAATCAAAATTCTATTCAGGAAGAAATTAAGAGCAGATTGAATTAGGGGAATTCTTGCTATCATTTGGTGCAGAATCTTTTGTCTCCCAGTTTGCTATGCAAAGACCAAAGATTAAGATATATAATTTTTCCTGTCGCTTTCTATTGGTGTGAAACTTGCTCACTCACATTGAGTATGGAATGTAGGTTGAGGGTGTTTGAAAACAGGATGCTCCATGGAGTATGAAGTACAGAGTACTGAACTCCTCCATGAGACATATCATGAAAATGCCTGAAATTCTCCTATATTACAGTTCTAACCATTCATCAACAGGGAATGATAAAGTAAAACAATGACCTAAGTCAGGACGTAAGTGTCCATGTAAAAAATGAAACTCAGGATCTGAATACGAAGCAAGAAGGACAGATAATGTCTTTAGATGACATGCATCAGAATGAAAATCTGAAATCCGTGATTTTGTTATGGCTTTGTCTCTTCTTCTAGGCTATCCTTGACTTTACCTCAGGTGGAATAAAACAGACTCTTTCTACAGTCTGGCACTTGGAAACTAGTAACTGACTGAGTTGTTTATAGCCTCAGCAAGTGTTACATCCTGTCCATTCAAGGAATAAAATTGAACCGCAGAGTTATAAAATTATAATACACAAAACTCACATACATGCATTCATAAATTAAAAAAAAGTAATGAAGAGACTCAAGGCAAACATTTTAAACTATTCATGATTCTGAATGTTCATGACAATGCACAAGCTGCAGAAATAAACAGTATTGTTTGTGGTTCTGTTAGAATAGGAAAATTTAGAAACAGTTCCTTTCTAAACTGGGGCATTCAATGACAAACCAGGAAGTGGGTCTGCAAGATGATTTTATTTGGTAATGGTTCAACTAAGTTACGAAGGACAATAAGCACCAAAAGAAGTGTTCGTGTATCTCTCGGTACTCTGATAAGCTCTTCATTTCCTGCAAAAAATGGCTTGGTTTTGACTTGGCACAGGAATTTTGTGATGAATTAATAATTCCTACAACATGCAACTTTTCCTACCAACTCTGCTCCCTCCCTCTTGCACGCACGCGTCTACTTGCACCCACACACACACACATATATAAATGTACGTTACACTAACCTGTCTATACAGAAAGGAGCAGTTAGAGAAAAGTAATAGTTCTTTCTTCCAGAATATCTTGTATTATTATATAAACTACTTACCAAATCATCATTATTATGAAGTGTCTGTGCAGTAGATGGAAAACACTGGGCTGATAAGCGTGCAGCTGTGAAAACACTTTGTTCCTGTAAACACCGCTCAGATGATAGGTTCCTAGTTTGCATGTCAGCCTGACTGCCAGGAAAACTAGAGATGTTACTTTGCGGGGTGCTGTTTGAAGAGTTTCCAGCATGTCGCATCAGCAAATTCACTAGATCTTCCTTTTCTGCAACAGTTAATAAAACTGCTCATACAAACATACCAAAAATTCATATTTTTTATTCAGTCCTGCTCAAGTAATGAAACAGAGGAATACATGATCGCCACATCCCTATAATATGTGTCTGTCATACTCTCCGTTCTCACAGCAGTGAACTTTACGATTACAAATTTCTGGCATGTCACATCCCAAAATAATGTAACCTTAACTCACAGCAGGAAGGAATTCAGAGATTATACTTGAAGTATTGAAGCAAACACAGTCAAGTCTGGCAGACATGGATAAAATTTAAGACATTAGAAAATGTATGTACAGTATATTTGTGGCACATTCATCCTGTTGATTGCCTCAAGATTAAAAATTCACAAATGCTGGCTTTTAAAACAGTGTAAAACAGACAGCACAGCTGACAGGATACAGAAGCATATCTATTATTATCTCTTTATCTGTGGGAAAAATGTCCTGGCATATATTGACTCATAGACTCTGACTAAAGAAGGCCAAGTCCAAGGCAGACAATGCTAATGACATAGGCATAGGTGCCTATCAGTATCAGTATTAGAAATAAATCAATCTAAGCACTCACACCAGAAACTACTCTGCCTCTTACATCAGTGATGACTGACACATCCCCAAAATGATTTTTGCCATGAAATGGTCAATAAGAGTGTAAAAGGTAACTGAAATATTAGTTAGGTCTGCTGGAGCTACTGGTACTGCTAAATGGAGAGAAACAGAGAAGACTTTTCTTGACTGTGAATATCTAGACAGTCCTCTCTACTAGAAACAGAGGACAGAACTTGTGATTAGAGAGGACAGTACTGTTGCAGCTGAAACAGTGAGAAAGTTGGGAAATGGTGACTTCCATTTAACAGTCTTACCATATATCAAAACACTGAGATACAGGAATATAATTTTTTGGTATGTTCACATCTTAGGCATGGAAACACTGCACTGAAGGTGCAATGTATGGACATATGGTTACCCCTTCTTAATCAAAATTTATGGTGTCAGGCGATTAATGAATTTAAAATATCACAAACACACTTCAAAGAGGGTAGAGTAAATATCTTCGTTGGTCATCCCACTCAGTAAGTTGGAGCTTACAACTCCCTGTCAGGAGTTTACAGACACATGTTGTTCAACTAGGACAGGGTAAGACTGAATAAGTTTGACTTCTAGGAATCTCTGCTTGCCTCTCACTCTGCACGTCCATCAAGAGTTCAAGATGCTATCTTCACCCTGCCACCAATCACATCCAAAGCATTCTGTATCTAAAACAGACTGATGTATTTACTGTCTTTCATTATTCTTCCAATTAAAAGTTATAAAGCATGGCACCAATATTTTAATTATGACAGATTTACAAAATACATAAGACATCTTACACAAATTATATTGTGGTGACATGGATTTTTAGTGTGAAAGAGAAATGATAATTCTCCCTTGTGGCTCTGTTGGTGTGTCAGTCAGCCACTGAGGAATGTAGAGAAAAAGAGACAGATCACCTGGTCTGTATTAGCAAGAGGATCCACTCTCAGGAAGTACTGGAAATCAGCTACTATTTTACTAATCACAGACAATCAGAAATATACCAGAAGTTCTATTTAACTAGCAAATTGTGGCTTTAGGGCCTTACAGCAGGAATAAATGCCAAATGATACTCAGCCTACATGATACAAAGAGTGACATTCAGTATATTATGTGGCAGACATATTACTATCCTTCTCTTTACAGATCTTACATAAACCTTTCAGTGAATGTAAGCATCTCTGCAGGTGACACTGTTCTGCACATGTTGCACTGCTAGGTCTGAGTCCCTACATACTAGTGGCCTATTCACCATTGTAGACTATTGCATTCACTCTTCCATCTTTACAGGCATCACAACAATCACTTCTCTGCACATACTTTACATTTTTAAAATACTTGTGTCTCTTAACTGTGTAAGAACACATTCATGCGTTGTATCACACATAATACGTCATAATTAATACCTAAATGTAAGTGGTCAATTTATCTAATGTAACATGCTGCATAATGTTCATAATAATTTAATACACTTATATTTTAACTTCCAAAGATACGAAATTAAATATTTAAATGTTTAAATAATCCAAAACCTTAGAACATCATCTAAATCTATATGAGTATTCAATCATCCACCTTCAGGATACAACACTGTATCCATGAGAATGTCACATTAGAGTCCATGATTCTACAATGTTATATTGATGCCTGTGGTTGTGGAGTATTGAGCAAGATATAGTATTATAATTATAAAATATGGTATGGCATATTTTAAGATATCTTTCTGCATTCACTTATAGAAATAAAGACAACAAAACCATGAACATTTTAGGTTAAACATATACACAAAACTCTGGAGAAAGGATTTTTCTCTGTCTTTAGACAGAACAGGGAGGAGAAGCTACTCTGGTGGGCCCTTTAGAAACAGCTGGTCTCTGTCACAGGATACATGTCCAGCAATAGGACTAAATATGGACAGATCTGTTCTGCAAAATGTTGCCGGTTCTTTTAGCCTCAGACTGTGGACATGACCAAAATATCAGTCACATCTATTACAATACACTGTTGTTACAATCCTTTAAAGCTGAACAAAGTTCAGTCATGATGGGTGGCATTGAAACTACATACACTCTGAATGTAAGCCAAACAATACCATTGGGTCAACCTCCCCATTTCAACTCCTCTTTTATTTGCCAGTTCAATGCATCAATTTCCCACCAAGACCAATATTTCAGAGACCTGCAATCCTGCATCACTTTACTAAGACTACAGTTACTCACCAACACAACCTTTTGTAGATACTTTCTGGGATATAAGGTACAGCTGCAAATCCTTAGCCTTAAGCTGCTGAAGTTGTGAACGACAAAGTGGCCGTGCTGAGAGTACCTTACATTTGCTACATTTCAGCTTCTTGTCTGAGAAACGGGCCAACACAAAAGCAGGGCCACCACTGTCTCCGAGTGGCAAACAATGAGAGCAGTAATAACGTTGACAAACTGAACACTGCCGCTTCAAAAACAAAAGGATATTATATATTTAGAGTATTCATGAGAAATCCTAGTAAAATAAACTCAAACTGATTGCACTACAACTGTATTCCATGCCAAAAACCTTTATTCTGAATCCTGTCATACAGCTTAACATAAATATTATAAACTTTCACACACTTAGTTGCCCAGCTTGTTTCAAATTTATTTGTTAATTATCAAGGGTGTGCCTTAAAAAGTAACACCTGGATTACACCCGTTATAAAAGTATCACATATTATAAAATATCTTTATGATAAAAAAAATTCCTTATTTGTTTCAATTCTCATCCTTTTTTAATCTTGTTTGCAATTTACGAGAAGTTAAAATCCGTTTCAAATGAAAGTTTCCCTTTGTATATCACAATAAACTATTTGGAAAATACACAGCTCTTATTAGCTAATGGATTAACAGGCATTGGCATTCAATTCAATGGACTATGTTTAATTTTACTTAAATGCAGAGTTATGTATATGGTAATGTCTTCCAAGAATAATTTATAATGCACCCTTATTTGCTTCAACTGTAGGTGGACCAGGTAAGAAGATATTACCAAAAATGAAGCATTACTAGAATGCTAATTCTTTATGCTTCTAATTTAAAAAATTTGCAATAATGAGAATGGAGAGAAAATGCCAATTTTTGACAACATACCTTACAGTTTTATAATGCACACCCAAAAAACAGCAGCCATGTAGAATATGATTGAACCATCCATCTTGCTACACTCACTGCCTACCAAGTGGATAAATATCTTTACATCTTTCTGAAGTCCAGAAAAGCATAAATGCCTGTGACTGAATGCAAAGTCTGAAAGCGTTTGATAAATACCAGGTACCAGGTCACCACAGTGACTAGACAATCTGTTGTGGCTCCCAGAGACATGGAGGTATATACTGTACATTAATGCCTTTCGCGTGTTCCTGTGAAAATCTCAGTTCAGTGAACACATTATTCAACACCTTGCTCACTGCAACCAGCAATTAGTGTAACTACTAAGATCCGTTTCATGTAACATGAAAAGGTGTTGCACAAACTCTTATGTGTCTTTGCCATTACTGGCCCACAAGTGGGTGTGTAAAAAAAGGGTGCAGGACTCGAGTCTAGTAGATGGTTTTGCGCATCCGTGTACATTGTCATAAAGAACTTTTTGTTCTCCAAATAAATTTGATGTATACATTATAAGATTTTCAACAAGTTCTACATCGTGTGGCCAAAACTTGTGACTCAATAATACGGTTTCAAACAATAACAAGTTTTAAAAACATAAATTTCTCATTTTAATGTTTTCATAATCCTGCACTTTTATACACAACTCATACATAATTACAGGCCAAGGTATTACCCACCCAATGATTTTATATAGTTTTATGTAACCTGTGTAATTTATTGGGATCTCAAATCACAAGATTAATTTGCAGTACAACGCACCTTATTTAAGAGTTTATGTAATGATGGCCTGATGATGGTCTTTTAGACTGAAACATGTTGTCATTTTTCTAAATAAAATAACATAGTTGTGTTTGATGGAAATCTAACAATCTGTTTAAGTTCAAAATCACAACCGGGTATCCTCTGTAAAATTCCTGTTCATTGAAGCTTACATTAGATTCTAAATGCAGTTACCAATGCAAATTATAATAGTTTGATTCTTTGTAAGGTGCATTCAAATCAGCAGCAATATACACAAACTGAATCAGCAGGTATTCAGCTGTACGGACTCTCTGTGTACATACAAGCTGTCAGAGTCTAAGTGGCAGTCTTGCTCTGTACAATGAAAAACAATCAATTACTGTTATGCCACAACATTCAGTCTGCTGGAATCGGTGAGAATGAAATATGTGTGTATGACACAAAGACAACAGCCTACAAATGCATATAATATGCATTTTTTTACAGTATGATTACAAGGACAAAATATAGTCTTCACTGGGCGATGAATTTGAAATTTTTATTCTGGATGAAGCACCCCCCAGTAAAACCGAAGTCTGACTGGCATCAGCATTGACAGAAGATCATACACAACATGCACACCTCAAAAAGTATGGAAAAGAGAATTCAACAAAGTCTGGTGCCAAGAAACTAGCATGATTATATTCAAATGAAATAGAGGTAGAGCATGTCACATAATATAATACGTGCCTTCCTAGTATTTCTGATCAGAATTCAAAGAGAGTGAAAGGCTTTACAGGACCTTCCAAGTTGGAGACATTCAACATGCAAGATAAATCATTCCAGCATCAAAAATGTGAGAAAGCCATGGCACATGTGTGGACTTCAACACAGCAGGAGGGTGCTGATGTAAAATTTCTGCAGTCTGTTCAGGGAAGTCCTAACAAGCAGTACAGATAGGATATTGAGAAAATTCATATACATAATTCTTGCTGCTCTCAGGGCGACTAGAAATCCTGACTGCAGCATCCTTGCAGTGACATGGAAAATATACAAAACTACCCAGTTCAGATTTTCTGCATGGCCTACTATTTCAGATTAAAATAGTGGCCACAGGACAGGCATTTTATCAGTAATTACTTTAAGAATTTACACTTGAGAAAAGGAAAGACAAAGTCTAACAAAATAACTAATAAAATCCCTGACTAATCTTGTCAAAAATTTAAACAGTATGCTTATTGTCTCATATGGCGTCACTGTACTTTTGAATATTATCAAATATGGACTACATCAACTGTTGCGGCTATAAAACAATATACCATTACATTTATAGCCAATAAAATAAAAACTTGAACTTTATACATTTGTATAATTAACAAAATGACTTACTTTTCTTTTGAATACAGTAAATTTAATAGAGCAGCCTTGACAAGTCATTGTAGTTCTTCACTGCTGGTCTGTTCCAAAGAGTTTCCTCTGCAGATAACTGTCACCATAAAATCCTGGACCCCATTAAAAAAAAAAAAAAAGAGGGAAATCAGTACTAGTAATATGTTATGACAGAGCTATAAGGTTTTCCTGGACAATTCCATGATGGATAAATACAGAAACAGGTATTAGAGTCACAACTGCAACATAAGTTTCGACCACAGGGTCCTTAGTTTGACTACTATTTCTTGTCACTTCCACCCACTACTTTGCCACACATTTGGTTTCTGGCTGAATGAGTGGCTGCATTAGCATGATAAACAAGAGGATAGAAAGTGGCAATCAATAGTCATCACACAAACTGGCCCTACATATGAGGGGGTGCTGATAAGTCCTTAGCCCGACCCGGAAGGAAACAAGCTACAGCGAACAAACTCGGGATTTATTCAACGTACTCCCCACAAAGCTCAATACACTTCTTAGCCCATTGTACTAACTTCTGCAAGCCACTCAAAAAAAATTCAGAAGGTTGTCCGTCCAACCCGGTCTCCGCGGCAGCAATGCCCTCCGCATTGGACGAAAAATGGCGACCATTCAAATGTTTTTTTTTTCAGTCCAGGGAACAGGTGGTAGTCCGATGGGGCCAGATCCAGAGAATAGGGAGGGTGATCAAGACACGGGAAGCCAAGGTAGGCCAGTTTCTTCTGGGTTGCAAGTGCCCAGTGAGCCGGGGCATTGTCATGCAAAAACAACAACCCCTTGGTGACTTTCCCACAGCATTTTTCCTTCAAAATGTTCTTCAACGCACCAGCAGAGATGAGTAATTGATAATTTGGCCCTCTGGAAGATAATCAATGAGGAGGATGCTGTCTTGATCCCAAAAAACCGAGGCGAGAAATTTTCCAGCGGATTTTTGCACTCGGGATTTTTGGGGCAGGGTGAGCCACTATGCTGCCACTCCATTGACTATTGCTTTGTCTCCTGGTCACAGTGAAATAACCAGGTTTTGTCCATGGTCACCAACTGCGACAGGAAATCATTTGGATCACGCTGAAAAAATTCCAAAAATTGCTCAGATGACTGGCACCATTGATGTTTTTGATCTGCGTTCAGGCATTTCGAGACCCACTTTGTGGACAGCTTCTGCATGTCCAAATCTTCATGAATGATGGACCCAACCTGCTTACGTGAGATGCCCAGTTGCTCAGCTATTGATTTAGCTGAAATTCAAGGTATTTGCTCGTGAATTTGTTCAATAATCTCTGGTGTGGTCACTGTTTTGGGTTGTCCAGGATGAGGTGCATGACAGGCAGAAAAATCACCATGTTTAAACTGGGTCACCCAGTTTTTGACGGTGGCATACAATGATGCATGTTCCCCTAATGTTTCTGGCAGAATGGAGTGAACTTCCTTTGGCACCCTGCCTTGCTGGGAAAAAAAAATACCTGATGACCGCTCATGTCTCAATGTTGTTGAAATCGTGTGCATCACCTGACATGCTTCCTTTCAGTCTCTGTAACAAGAAAACACTTGCAATTCGGCACATGAACAGACCCCTCTTTCCAACGACACTATCGATTCCGTCCTACGACATCGGGAAGTAGGTCGGGCTAAAGACTTATCAGCACCCCCTTGTAAATAGTATCTGTAAAATTGATTCCTAACAACCACAGGTTCCTCCTTAAGCAGTTAAGAGTTATTTAGCTAGGCAATAAATGCCATTTCCAAAGAATATGAAAATTCATTTCCATGTTCATAAACCACATCTTTGTACACCTATCATAATCCAGTTAGATCCAGCCTTTGCTTAAAACCATATTTATCAGTGATTCAACTAATATTACCCCTCATCTATGCCAGCTATTCCATTGTAGTTTCTTGCTCTGGTGTTTCCATCAGATGGAATATTTCATTTGACAAGTGACACATGTGTGGCCCATTCCATTCATTGTGACTTGAATGAATCACCCTAACAGTAAGTCAGACGTGTATATTACATAGCTTCACACGATACAATTCTTTACAGTACTTGTTATATTGACTGGGCCATGGGTTGGACAATCTGGGGCTTGAATCCCCAAATACTGGTAGGTGACAGTCATTTATCGTTTTCCAAAATATCTGAACCAACTCTATCAGCTATGTCCTATTCAATTAATGGATAATGAGGTGGCAGAGCCTGAAGTGTTGCTTCTAATGCCAAGGTTAACAATGAGTGGAGCTAACCTCCACCCCTATATAGTTTATGGTGTGTATAAGGAGACAAAGTAGAACAGTAAAATGTAACTTTTACATTTTGAAGCTCGTGGTTCCGTGCATCATAATTCAATGTGAATAAAAAATCCAACAGATGCAACAATATGCAGATATTTATTCACTGCAAAACTACTCTACATGTTTCGGGTGTCAAAGCACCCATCATCAGGAGTATCAAAAACTGTACCCGCAGCCTCCGGCACAGGTCATACTACTTGTACCGCTACTCCCCTCCTACGTGGTCTGGTCTGGACTAGTTTGTACGAG
>Ga0123355_10012039_pt1 | contig 13381 bp, 8 predicted proteins | sample TergutEmb28metaG_3_FD_89872 | JGI IMG/M metagenome (GOLD analysis project Ga0123355, IMG submission 89872) | Embiratermes neotenicus P1 segment gut microbial communities from Petit-Saut dam, French Guiana - Emb289 P1 | ecosystem: Host-associated > Arthropoda: Insects > Digestive system > Gut ...
TCAGGAGCTTGCGACTAATTCGTTGAGTTACTTCATGGGTTGTATCTGGTTCGATGTGTGTTGGTGTTACGTTGCAGTGTGGCTATGGTGGTGTGGTATCCGTATGCAGGCTGAAGCAGTAGTGCTTCAGCCTGCATACGGATACCACACCACCATAGCCATACTGCAACGTAACACCAACACGCATCGAACCAGATACAACCCATGCAGTAACTCAACTAATTAGTTGCAAGCTCCTGAGGATGGATGTATTAACTTCCGAAACATGTTGAGCACTGAATAAAGTAATAATAAAACAAATGGCATCAAGTTGGTCTCTTTTTACTCAACTATAAAGATGATGCACGGTCCAATAAACATAAGATATAATAAATTAGTTTGTAATCAGGGAAACTGAACTGTAATAACCTGCATCTTCAGACTTTAGTAAGATATATTTCATATATATTTATGATTAGTAAATGCAGTTTGAAAGAATGTTCCACCATGATGACATGAACACTTTTTATTTAAGATGTATAATTTCCGTAATTTATAATATAACTTGAAATGTGGGTATCTGGGAGTGGTGGAAACAAATACACTCTTCATAGTAAATTTTTGAGCAAGGTAAGTTGAGATTCTTATCATTAATAGCAACTTAGACCTACTTTCCAATAAAATTAGTAATTACAGTTTAAAATATCCAGAACTTGCTGGGCTTATTAAGTCTTATTTTTTGAGACAATTATGAACACTAGATACATCCTATGGGACCTACCCAGAGATTAGAACTGTAGAATGAGGAAGATTTTATGAAGTAAATGTAAGTTTATGGTGAAAATAGAACCCATGGAATACTCGGATATAATTGATAGAATGGTAAAGTATAACTTAGAGAAATGTAAATCTCAGAGCTGTATGTGACTCAAAGTTGAGTTCAGTAACTGGAATAATCAGGTGACACAAAGTCATTGAGTGAGTCAACCATCCATACTGTCAGATGTAATTGTAATATAATATATATATAATGTTCTGGAAACTGGTTTGAATTTTTGGCTTGAGGTGGCAAGCGGTTCAAAAATGTTATTGGACACATTATTACCTGTGTAAAGATTAGTAACTGTCTAGACACACTTGCAATTTTTATAAATTGGCAGGAACTTACTACCTTGTACAGCTCAAATTATAAGTATGCATTCTGTTCAGGCTGGTGCTATGGTGTATTTAAGGTTCTGTCTCTCATGGAATGTTGCATGTGTTAGGTTGCTAGTTGATTACTGATGTTTCAAGACATCTTCAAGGTGAGACCAATATTCTGTCTTGAAATGCTGGTAACCAACTACTAACCTTATGCTGTGCAACACTGCAGAATAGAGAAGGCCTCATACTTTCTGTTGTCTAGGATTATTTTTGGTACTTACTACCCTCTTTTCTCAGATATGCTTATTGTCGGTGTTCATGGTTTGGTATTTTCGTGTTTTATCCCTGAAAAATGTTAGTGTTACAACAATGAAGGCTGGAGAGAGCTGCAGCCTCAAAACATTTGTATAAGCTGTAGTGTATTCAACTGACTTTTGTTGTTTTTACAGGTGTGGAAATCCATCACGTGAAAATCCTTGCCTTACTCAATCACGATATCGTCATCATCTTACAGACTGTTTAACATGTCTTGATGAATACTTCAAGTATTCTTCAACAAGTGGTGATACTGTCCTCGCAGCCCAACAACTCCGCAAAGCCCTAAGACATATTGGTAAAATTACAGGTCATGTCAGTACTGAACAAATACTAGATGTTATTTTTAAAGATTTCTGTATTGGAAAGTGATATGGAGTGTGTATTATATTATTATACATTGAAAAATGTAATTATAAAAGTACTGATTGAATAATGATAACTTTTTGTGACTGCTATGAGTAATTTATTAAAAACTGTTGAGGAATATATGGTGTGTCTTTGTATTTCATCATTAATTTTGAAATCACTTGCATTTCCTATCGTCAAACTGATAACGTTACTTCAACTGAAATGCTCCAAATGTATTGTGGAATTATGCAATTCAAATCTTGGCTACCCTGACGTTTTCGTAGCCTTTCCAGGCAAGTGCAGCAGTAGTACCTTGAAATAGGTCACAACATTCTAATTTATAATCTGTAATTTTCCCACCTAATTCTACACTATATAAATTTTGAAATTGAAGCTGTGTTCTAAAATAAAATACAAACCAGACACCTGGTGTAAAAGCAGTGATCAACATGGTGCCGTTGTGGTCTCAGGTATGAAGAGTACAAAACTTTTAACCCTGTAGTTTTATATAACACCAGTTAATTTAAATACCCTTCATACATGTACCTGTTGTCGTAAATGTAATAGACTATATTTAATTTCAATACATTCTACATCAATGGACACAAGAAAAGTTTAATTTAGGGTCCTGAAATGTATGGTGAGAGGTGCTGAATCTTGAAAAGTTTTTTTTTTTTAAATACAATGTCAAAATAACTAGTGGATGAATTCAGTCTGTGTATTTGTATGCATTACAGAATTGTTTTAAAATTGAAAATATGCTTTATTATATATGTACTGATCTGCTGTATGCATGCATTTCATGAATCTGTTGTACACCACAATGAAGTTAGGCTTCTTAAAGTCCTCTCCAGTTTTTGTGCATGTCTCAGAATTTAGTGTACACACTGCAGCTGGCAGGTATAATCTATATATGTTGTATTTCATTATAAACCTACAAAATTATGGCATTATTCTGCCAGAATATTGGCATTCTAATGCTCTGACAACATGTGTTGGGACTCTTTGTTGACTCCAACTGTGTCCCTCCAATGCTCTCTCTCTTTTTCTCTCATATTCACACATTTTCTTTTAATGGGTTTGATTATGAAAGTGCGTCAGTATTCTATATTTTTGAAACATCAAACTTTCTTAAAAATCTTTCCTGCTTTTATTCTGTGGATTTGCAGTGTTGATGGTTTGAGAAATTTATCTGCTTGTTTGGTACATTATTCATCACTGTCAGCCATTACACCTGACAATATTAAACATGCTTTTGGACAATTGGAATCAAATTAGTAACCATTCCAAGTGATGCCCTGACTATGAAGACAATTACCAAAGAAACATCAGACTTTCTAAATGAAAAATGTCAATCATTGTTTTCCAGCAGGTTTCACACTGACTTCCAACATCTCTGGTTGGCTGGAACAAAGAAACCTGGTTTAATGAATTAGACACTACTTGTATCTAGTGACAGGGAAGGAGTTAAGAACATCACAAATTACAAATGTAATGAAAAATGGTGGCACTACCTCTATGAATTTGTTTGTTTAAATATTACCAAAACCTCTCCCAGACAAAAATTAAGAGCAGCACAAAGTGGAAACTATCCCTTACTTGTCAGGCTGTAGGAATTAAAGAAGCAATTGTTTCCACAAAATAAAGTTGCTACCAAGTGAAGGAAAACCAAGGCATCAGAAAAAGGCACATCACAGGCTTTTAAAACTCCAAAGAAAAAAGAGAATTTTTCCATTCATATCTGTGAATATGTCCTGCAGACAACTTGTGTACCAGTTTTGCTTCATATTTTTAACCCCGTGAAAATGAGACAAGTTTAGCATGGCCAAATTACTTTCATTTACCACCTGTACAGTTTTATGTTTTTTGTGTCATGCATTAAATTAAATTGAAAAAGTGTGCATTTTGTTGGTTTATGTTACATAACACCTGTGCAATCTTGTGTAGGTTACACCCCATTTTATTTTGAAGAACATGAAATTTTACATTTTTAAAACAAAATAAAAATATTGTCAACCATTTTGTCAGGTAATGTAAAAGAAAAGCATAATTCAAATTCTAGTTGTTAAAAGGTTTTTTGAGTGTTGAAATTGCTGCATCGAGTTTGTCCTTCAGTTAGTTTAAAGAGAAGAAACTTTCATGTAGGAGGAAAAATAATGAAATATATATTTATATATGTGTGTGTGTGTGTGTACATGCTACTTTCATACATATGGGTAACAATAAAGCAAGTGCATATAACAAACTGTGCTGTGAATCAAAGCAACTGAAATTGGAAAGAACAAACCTGTAAGCATGTTGCAGTACCTGAACAATTTTCTTGCATGTAACCAACTGAGTTTACTGGTCCATCCATCATCTTTAATGGTGCTTCTTCAAGGTCGATTTATCAAGGTGCATTCATCTGCTTGGTAAAACTAGGACATGCGGTCTTCACACAGCCTTGTTTTTCCTAGTTCTGGCAGTTTCATCAGTCATTTGCTACTGGAAACATACCTTCAATTTCTCAATATTCCTATTAGCTGTGGGGCCATGAAAACTTATTTTGCAGTCATTCATGACCTGTGTCCAAACAGGGCTATGTGAATCAGAGGACAAAGGCCATTTAAAACAATAAGAAATATGATGTGGCATATTCATACACCAACACATAATGTAATCATTATTCAAATAATGTGTTATTTAAAGCATATGGCAAATTAACAATTCTTAAATGCAGTTATTCCACTCAGAGCAATGTATGAAAATCTTGAGATAGAAAAATTGTTGCATTTCATTTAAATGACCTGTTGGGCAATTAAGGGTCTTAACTTTATAAAAACTCAAAGTCGTGATTACATGTGAAGTAAGTTGGCTTACCAATAAATATTTTTGAAAAGTTTATGGTCTGGTGGACATATAACCATCTTTGATTAGGATTTTAGAATTATCTTCATATAATTATTATCCTTACCCAGACAAACATGTAATTGACCCAGTCTATAGTGTATGCATATACAACCGTGCACTGAAAACGTTAATATATATACTGTATTTATTACACAGTGTGTCCACCGAGATCACCATGACATTCAAGTTTTATAATCTTATACTTTTATAAGATTTTTACCAATATTAGGAAAAAGTTAATCAACAAAAATAATTTAACAAATTTCCTCATTATATTATTGGTAGCTGTCCTTTGTACCAGCAATTCAGTTAAAGCACATATACAATATGAAGATGTACAGTGATGTGCAGAATTATGTAGCACATGCAATGTCTTCAGTTTCATATTCACAACAGATTCTTTTTGGACCCGCCCATTGATAGAACTGAATGGGAGATCACAAAAAGGGGCCAGGCTAGTCATATAAATTTTACTACAGATAAAAGAAACCACAAGTAACTTCTTCCACATATGCACTGATCACTTAAGACACTATCCATGAAAGAAAACAATTTAAGAGCACCCCAACCAGATATGTTACAGTCCAAAACGAAAGGCATACTGATATTTCTGCTTAATGTGAATGTATATACAGAATTAAAATTAGTGATATATTTACTGATTTTGAACACCTAGTTCATCTGACCTTCAGAATAGACTGCAGAGTCCATGTTATCAGTGGGCTAATGACTGTGTTCATTTAACAAAATACACTGCAAATTGTATTTGGTTTCATTAAAAGATAACATCTTTGTAGCTGATACATACATTGACATTACAGATATGAATAAATCAGGTTTCATCTACTGAAAACTCTGTGTGATTAGTGTTGCTCATTTACTGGAAAGTGACCACTTAAACATGTAATTTATATCGATGTTGATTCTTGGGGTGGGCACATTGCTTAAGATTCATGTAATACATTATGTTTCTGATTGAGTTGCCTTAAGTAGCTTGGTACCTGAATTTTCAATTCATAACCTGTAAAATTGGATGTACTTGTTAAAACAAAGCTTGATTTCTATTTATCTACAGTTTCCCACTAAAGTTTTCAGTCAATGTTTCAGATGTTTCCACTGTCATAAGCTATGCTTAATTCCATTGTATTAACGTTGAAAGAGAACATGCAACGATGAACAGGTAACAACCAGTGTTGAGACAAAGTGGCTCATGTCCAGTGGAAATCAGGCAAGATGTGCACAGCCGAGATATCAGCATGCCATCACACAAGTATAGCATTTATATCGAACCGCAATGGAAGAACAGGAGAATTATATATATATATATATGTATATATAATAGTTTTTATTATATATTAATAATATGCTTGTATGAAATCACATGTTATGTACTTTCTTTTTTTATAAGTTTCTATACTAAACTTCATTCAATTTTTATTTATACACTCATATAGAAAAAAGTTTGTTTCAACAACTTCTCTTGCATTTTCAACAGAGAACAACAGAGCACTGTGACAACAGGTCATAGTATTAGTAGTACTGGTAGTATGACTTTACAGCTAGTGACATGTGGAGACAATTTCAACAAGAAAAGACAGAATTATACATAATTCAACAGAAGTGGAGGGAGTAGGGTAAGGTAGGCAAAGTCTGTTGCCTAAACAAGGGGTCACAGCTACTGTCTGGAATTTTAAGTTTGGAATCTAGATCAACATGAGTTCATGCGTACAATTAATATTGTATTGTCAATATTTTTTTCTGTAGTGGCATGGTCAATTCTGTATTTGGTTCAAAATACTTTAGGTCCAATTTGACTGAAGTAACCCGCAAGGAAATACTTTATAGTACAGTAATACTTTACAGTACAGTAATACAATCAAGAACTATGAAAATGAAAGGAAAAAATCAGTCAAGATCAACAGGAATAGCAAAAAAAGGTTACTAAAATGCAACTGCATCACTTAGCTATGATCATACTTATTTCAAAAGAAAGTTTTCTAAGTGACTATTTTCCTGTTAAGAGCAGCAACCTTTTGTATTACTGTACTAAGGATTATTCACTTTCATTGCACTGACATAGTAATGCACTTACTGCCCTTGCATCCACTGGTTATTCTGTAGCATATGTCTTGTAATTTTCTTGGTACAAATAAGCCTGTTTCCCACACTGTTCAAAAAAGACGTGCTGTATTAGCATGATGTATCTCAGTCCCGTATATGATCTATTTCTCTTACCAGCTATAGGGAATCAGATCAGATTATGAAGTGCTGATACTTATTGAAAAACTAATACAGATTTACTTCCTGTGATTCCTTTAAAATATAAATATTTACCTGGTTTGGAACTAGCCTCTTTATTATAAACATTTTTGTAATTGAGCAATAAAGAGAAGAAAGAAATCAGAATGATAAAATTTAAAAATATATATTGACTAAGAATAATCTTTATTGTTATGATAAGAGACAACTATATTTGTGTTCTGCATGAACAAACATGTGAAAAGTATTATGGTACGAGATGAAATAATCAGTCCCAATCTGTAACAGATTATGGCAAGGAAAATAGAACTCTTTTTGAAGACCAATGAGAGTGTAGTATTTAAAATGACTAGTAAACATAGATATTTGTGCATACTTAAACGATAATTAAAATCTGTTGTAGTAGTAATAGTAGTAGTAGTAGTAGTAATAGATAAAGCTGAAGTTATGAAGGCATACACTGGGAGCAGAGGTATAGCTTCACTAATATTTAACCTCAGCACTACACAGAGGTGAGTGGTCACAATAATTCGCTGGCCACTTTACCCCTGGGAGAGAGCCCCAGTTTGCAGGAGAGTCAGTGGGCCCAAGAGTTGGACTGGGCGATTTGCGGAAGAGAAAAATACCTTGCCCCTCCCGTGATTCTAACCCCAAATTGTGCAGTCCGCCCCATAGTCACTATACTGACTGAGCTATTCTAGCTCCATTATTGTTATCATTAGTAGTAAGATTGTCCTGCAAGAACTGTTCTTCAAACAAATACACTAGGCACACCATTTCATGCCATGAGCCAAGACTGAAATCAACATATCATAATGGTGCACACAGCAAGTCTGATCATAATTTAATTGAAGCCAACATGGCTGCAATGATTTCAGCACAGTGGTGGCAAACAACTATTACTGAAAAAATAATTAATTTAATTCTGGTTTGATTCCCTTGCTGTAAACAGCAATAGAGTGTTAATCATTCCATAATTAAGACCCTTTCATTGCTGTGACAAGTAACTCCCTTTAGTCCACATTACCCCTCATATTTAATCTGTTGTTGTATACATACATGTGCAGCTGAAAAGTGTTTTCTATCTGTAATACTTTTTCAAAATGTAAAGTGGAGTATTATTCTTTTATTAACTGACATTGTGGTTGTTGTCAGAAAGGATGAATTATTAATATTTCAATAAAGTGTTTCTATTTACAACAAATGGTGTGTAAGTAAAAGGAAGAAATATTAGCGGTAATGAAAACTTTTTATAGACGGGTGTCTGTACAAGAGGCTGTGGTGGTTAGTTGAGACCATGTTTGGTTGACATGACCCATGGTGGGGTGGAAGGCAGGCCTCAGAATATCACAGTGAAAAACATTTACTGGTATACATAAACAAGGATTGAAGCAGTTCCAATTACAATTAGGTACCATTTGGCAGCTTTAAAACTTTAGAATTTTATAGTAACAGGAAAGATGGATAGAAAAGACACTGCTTAAAAATAAGTGTATGCATTATTCTAGTTGTAATACTCTTCATCAGAACATAAGATAATGTGATAGAATTCATCTTTAGTAATTGGAAAATTTATCTCATCATATAAGCATCAAGATATTATGATGCCGATGTACATATTTATGATGTGTAAATGGTCCTCCATCCAATACCGTTTGATCTTATTATTGTAATTAGTATTGTTGTTTGCCTGCAGCCTGAAACTTTGGAAAATGAGGAAGAGAGACCGAAGCAGAAGGGAAATTTAGTTCGGGCCCACAATGGCATTGTCTCAGAATTGATCCTAATTGGCACATTTCATGTACCTCAATATTTTAAATTTAGACTTGTTTAATAACTGTAATGGGAGATGTACACACACACATGCAAACTGCATATTACTGCTTATCATGTCAATTGTATCTTAATAAACAAGTGTATCCCTTTGAATGAATACATCAGTTCTGTGAGTGATGATGTAAATGTTCAGTTTACACATACAGCTGCAGGCAAGCTCTCTGTCTGAAACTTATCATGGCTTTTTTGCTGAAGCAGCAAGCCAATTCATTTACTTGGGATCAAGAGCATACTGTTGCAGCTGTGAGCTGTCTAGCTCCTCCCTTCTGATCCAGCAAGTAAGACATGAGAGAAAAGGGATGCAACTATATCCTGCACATTTCATTTATTACATCCCTCAAGTTGGATTAGGTAGTGGATTTTCTGTGCGGATATCTGACTTCAGCTTCACAAATTCCTTGGCAACTTCATCATTAGTTCTTTGTGACAGTATCCTAAGGATAGTCCACCCTGTTTCATCCATCTGAATACGTTTGCCAAGCGACAGCCAGCATGCACATGACCCTTGCTCTACAATGTCCTTGAGTTGCATTACAGCAACTCCCACCAGGCGGTCATCACGGGCAAAGCAATAATCCTTGACACAGATGTGGAGTTCGAAGTAGTCCAGCTGTTCCTCATTGCCAATTATGCTGTAAGGAAGAAATAAGAAACATACAAGGAAATGAATATGGGTGCATTTTTACATACAATAGAAAGGACACTTATGCCATTACAGCTGGCCTGAAATACTGGAAAAGATATATTTTATCACTCGCACAACTATGTACTTACAAATGGAAGGTCTCATTGTATTTTGGTGACCAGTTATTGGACTTTGACTTGGTGGCATGCTTTCGCTTCTTATCTGCAAGATGTGGTCCAATGAGGTTCACTTCTACAAACGGACGGAACATACCCGTCACTGTCGGCCATTTGAGATCATTTGCTGCCACCACTGCAAGAAAGTACATGTCAACATATTACTGAAATTCTCTCTTGGCTTCCTTAGAAGAACACTGGTGCCAGATACTTTGGTCTGTTATGGGTGAAAAGGTTCAGTTGTTACGGTTTGTATGTTCTGGACATGTAGCTCACATAGTGAAGACAGTACAATATATCTATATTACACCTTTACCAGTTTTGTTTTTCATCATTCAAGTTTTATGACTACTAAAATGTATGCCAAATTGTAAGAATTAAAACTGAGTACAATGTCAGGCAAAACATTACCTATTTATATGTTGTCCAAACCGCAGGCCACAAGAATTAACATAGAGCATTTCATTAACATGTTGCCATTCATATGGAGAAATTATGTAGATGAGGAATGTGCACTTCCAGGGAAGCAGTAATTGAGGAAAATGGCCATGCGAATGACATTGGAATAAGATAGGAAGTATGCAGTTTAGATGGAAATATACAATTAACCCATATCTGTGTAAAGATGGTTCACTGACTATTTCTGAAAGTGGTCTACAAGTTAGCTTACCATTCAGAAAATAATTGTAAAGTCTAGAGCAATGGTGGGATTATGGATGTACAACACACTCTAAAACCCAGGGATATTCAAAGACTAATGGTAGAAACACTGGCAGTTCACAAAATTCCACGTTGGCTTCCCTAATGAAGCCATTGTGCTTTCTAATTCTTGAGAGGACTTTGTCACTGACAAATGCATGGAAATGGCAATCATAACTTAGGGATACAAGATATGTAGGTATTATCATATGACAGCAGTTGTGTTTTATGTGTGCTGCTGTGAAATATGGGACACCAAGCGTAACAGTATCCTAAAAATCGTATTCTACAATGCTGCATTACTGAAAGAATAAATGAACATAATTGTGTTGTCCAGCACAGAACCCCTTCATTTGTGCAATGAGAGGCAAGAGGTTTGCCATAAGTATATGTCTGTTGTTTAGTGACATACCATATCATGATATGATAAGCCTGCACTATGTGTTGCAGCAACAGACAACAGTCAGATGTAGCTTGGACAGGAATGCTTTGTAAACTGTCAGAAATGGCTACTTATTAGTACACAGAATATTGTAGGAAAAGTATTAATGGAACGGAAATGTCAACAATTATGTTCTTTTTACCTCCATACAAGTGATAATAAATTTATAAAACAGCATGTTAGGGTAAGGGTGTTTATCTGGTCAACAGGAGAAAGAAACTGGTAAAGTTTTCCTCCTGGATGGGGAAAAAACTGTTGATGATGTGATTATGTTCCATCACGTATTAAATTGGAAATTAATTTAAAAATTGTCTAGGGATTATAATACTGGCAATAGCAGATGGAAAAATGAGAAAGGACAGCAATGTAAGAATTTGGAATAAAATGATCTGAATTGCTATGTCATATAAATAATGAACAGCAGAATTAAAATTGCATTATTAGGTGGGTTTGGAACTGTCACTACTAACACTTAGATGAAAATTTTTCATGACACAGTTACATCATATCCACATATGTTGGGACCCTTGAATTATTAATGGAATTGTCTTCTGTTTACAAACCTGATTTCAGGGTAATCACTTAGACATACCAACATATGCACATAAATTGCATAAAATTATAAGTTATCCACAAACATGAACCCCCGTAAATGTTTGAGCTCTAAATAACCATCCTCAGGGAGACATTACGATGGAATATGTAATATTACTACATCAATTTTACATGCACTGTGTTAAAAATATGTAATAGCAGCTATAAATATAAAAATATGGATATTATGACTAGTATAACATTGACATATATGAAAGCTAAAATTGATGAACCTAAAAATAACATTAAGATAAAAAAATATCTGAGACTTGTGTAGGGGAATCAATGACTAAGATGTGTTATCAGCCTAGAACTAATATAATAAAGGACAGGAAGGGTGATTTGGTTACAGACTCCCACAGTATTTTGGCTAAGTGGAAGAAACATTCCTCTCAGCTATTGAATGTACATGGGGTGAATGATGTTAGGCAGAGAGAAATACATTAAGCAGAGCCACTAGTGCCTGAGCCAAGTGCCTTTGAGGTATTGAACAAATCCCAGCAGAACTGATTAAAGCAGGGGGTATAACAATTTGCTCTGAGATCCATAAACTTATAATTCTATTTGGAATAAGGAAGATTTGCCTGAGGAGTGAAAGGAGTCCAGCATTGTACCTATTTATAAGGAGGGTGATGAAACACACTGTGGTAGTTATAAAGGCATATCACTTTTGTCAACTACATACAGAATTTTATCCAACATTCTGCTGTCAAGGTTAACTCCACATGCAGAGGAAATTTTTGGGGATCACAAAGTGGATTTTGATGCAACAGGTTAACTACTGATCATATATTCTGCATTTGTCAAATGCTAGGGAAAAAATGGGAACACAACGAAGCAGTGCATCAGATATATTTATAGACTTCAACAAAGCATACATTTCAGTTAGAAGGGTAGTCTTGTATAATATTCTCATTGGGTTTGGTATCCCCATGAAACTCAAAAGGCTAATAAAAATGTATCTGAATGAAACCTATAGCAGATTCCAGGTAGGCAAACATTTGTCTGATATGTTTCCTATAAAGAATGGTTTGAAACAAGGAGATGCTTTTTTGCCATGACTTTTCATCTTTGCTTTAGATTATGCCATTAGGAGCATTCAGGTAAGCCAAGATGGCTTGAAATTAAATGGTAAACATCAGCTTTTGGTTTATGCTTATGGTATTAATATATTGGGCAGCAGCATACATACTATAAAGAAAAACAAGAGAAGCTTTGCTAGTTGCTATTAAGGAGACTGGACTAGCAGGAAATGCTGATGACACTAAGTACACGGTTATATCTTGAGATAAGAATGCAGGATGAAGTCACAGAATAAAAACTGATAATAGTTCCTTTGAAATGGGTGAACAGCTCAGATATTTGGGAACAACAATAATGAATTAAATTTGTTTTCAGGAAGAAATTAAGAGCACACTACTTCTTACTATCATTCGGTGCAGAATATTTTGTCTTCCAGTTTTTCATCCAAATATATAAAGATTAAGATATACAGAACTATAGTTTTGCCTGTTGTTTTGTATGGGTATGAAACTTGGTCGCTTACATTGAGGGAGGAACATAAGCTGAGGGTGTGTGAAAATAAGGTGTGCTGAGGAGAATATTTGGGCCTAAGAGGGACGAGGTAATACGGGAGTTGAGAAAACTACATAATGAGGAGCTTAATGATCTGTACTCCTCACCAAATATTATTCTGGTCATGAAATCAAGAAGAATGAGATGGGTGGGGCACGTAGCATGTATGGGGGAGAAGAGAGTTGAATACAGCGTTTTGGTGGGGAAACCTGAGGGAAGAATCCACTTGGAAGACCCAGGAGTAAATGGGAGGATAATATTAAGCTGGATCTTTAAGAAATGGAATGGGGGGGTGGGGGATCATGAAGTTGATTGACCTTTAGCGTACCTATGTGCACTTTTGGTTGAGTGGCTAGTAATTCTGAACTCTTCCAATGTGCACTTATGGTAGAGGTAAAATTCGCAACACTTTCTGTCCTCTGCCTGCACATTGTGGCAACGCTGAAAATACTTTTCAACTTCTGTGGACTGTTATCTGTCTAAAAATACTTTTGTCGA
>Ga0123355_10012041_pt1 | contig 13381 bp, 9 predicted proteins | sample TergutEmb28metaG_3_FD_89872 | JGI IMG/M metagenome (GOLD analysis project Ga0123355, IMG submission 89872) | Embiratermes neotenicus P1 segment gut microbial communities from Petit-Saut dam, French Guiana - Emb289 P1 | ecosystem: Host-associated > Arthropoda: Insects > Digestive system > Gut ...
ATAGGCAGGTGAAGATGGAACCGATAGTGAGTTCCGAAACGTCGGCAATTAGAACTCAGACGCCGGGGAATTACCCAAAAAGGAATAATTTACATTTAGAACACGGCGAAAGCTTAAGAACAACATATTTTAAGTAATTTGCCTACAGGCCCGTATTTTACTGACTTATTTTTCCTTCACCTCTACCACCTCGCGCAGAGCAACACTTTTTTTGTAGCGACACGAATTATTCGGTACCTTTCATGACCTTATATCCGAGTTCGACACTATTCATTATTGTAATTGCTTTTAATGTCATTATGATCATCAGCTCGACCAGGATTATCCCCTTATGGTGATAACTTAATATTAATGTAAAACCATTGTGTCTGTTGTTAGACCACATTAGCACAACTACAGCTGAGGGATACAGGACAAACGATAAGCGGTGACACTCAGCACATGCACTTCCTATCTCCGTGTACCGTCGAGCATCTTATTTTGAGGATCGTGATATGAGCCACAATGTTCCTGCTGGATTGCGATTCTGTTTTCAGCAATGTGCTCCATTCATTTACGTCCTTGTTTACACAAGAAGCTTGGTACACAATTAAAACAATTGAAACGAGAGATCATGAATATATGCCATGTTGAATTGCAACAATGACTATTATACAAACCTGGAATTTCATTTCAGAGCTGTATTAGTTACAATGTTACTTTACATATATGTACATAATTATGTCTGAAATTGGATGGTGAAGTATACAGTATCTGTGTACCATTAGTAATGGTATTCCCTTTGAATAAACTTCTCGAAGTTTCTGCAAATGCACATACGCAAGACGTCTTGAGTTTTGGAATCACAGCAGCTCACTGCTTCAGGTAATTAGAATAATGATACGAGCAGAAATAATAATTATATACCAGACATATATGTCCGAGTGAACAGAACGTTGGTGAGATTGGAAATTGTATTTCTTTTTAATTTTACTTGTATCTGATTTCACTTTTATTGAGCTATCTATCTGTCGTTGTTGTGAATTTTATCAAGGTGTATTTGTACACTTAGGAGGCCCACAGATTATTAGGTGTAGTTTTCAAAATAATTTATTTTGTTTATAACTTGTTTTATCTACAAGAAGTTTCTGGAATACTCAAATGACGAAACGGAACCCAAAGTTAATGCTGCTACGAATTGCTGATCGCCAGCCATATAAGTAAAATCGCTTTAAGCGAGCTACAACATATATCTTGCAAACTAATAATAATAATAATAATAATAATAATAACAAAGGTAATACCAGTAATAATAGGGGCGACTGGGACTATTTCAAAGTCATTCCGAAAATACGTGAGCAACATACCAGGGAAACATGAAGTCAAGGAACTCCAGAAAACAGCCATATTGGGCACTGCACACATACTTCGGAAAGTACTAATGTAAAAGTACAATAGATTCAACACTGAAACTAACGATATAAGTATCATTAATAGTAACAACAGAATAGCTGCAACGCTGTATTCCCTAGGGACACAGTTTGTCTCTGGAATATAAGTATAAATACCCTGCATAAAGGAGATGATGATGATGATGATAATAATAATAGTATGTTATCTTAAAATAATAATTGTCCGCAAACACCAAGCAGTGGGGGGTTTATAAAACGTTAGAAGTGTTGCTCTCGCATTCTGTTCTAGGACCCTATTCAGAGATCGGGAATCTTAATAATTCAATTCAGCTCTCTTTATTAATGTGCTCGTAAACGGAGAGAGCACAGTAACATGAGAAAAATGGGCTAGTAACAAACAACAGGCGAAATCATGTAGAAAAGAAATAATAAGAAATCAGATTTGAACGTTGTTTGACCGTGCATCTTCTTCAGGAAATAAAGTGAAATGCCAGCTTGATGCAACTAGGTAATTTTATTGATGTATTCTTAGCTCGACATGTTTCGGGTACATGCGCCTGTCATCAGGAGCATTAGATGTTGAGTTGCAGCATATGGTTTTCTGCACCGAGTTTTTGAATGGGTGGTGGTCTTGAGAGCCGCTGCGTAGGTCGTGTGTACGGTGCGGATGATGCCGTGCCACTTGCACTGCACCATCCGCACCTTACACACGACCTACGCAGTGGCTCTCAAGACCACCACCCATCCAAAAACTCGCTGCAGATAACCATATGCTGCAACTCAATATCTAATGCTCCTGATGATGGGCGTTTGTACCCGAAACATGTCGAGCTAAGAATACAACAATAAAATTACCTACTTGCATCAAGTTGGCATTTAACTTTATTTCAAGAAATCAGATCTAAGGAACAACTAAACAATAATATAATTGTTGAAGGAAAAAATGTTAAGAGAGGTTATTTTTTCCTGAATATTTTGATAGTACCTCTCCATTTATTTCGGTTGATTCACATGCAGGCTTAGCAACCAAGAGGCAGTTGCTAATTGTACACTCGACTGCAGCAATACACAATTACACAGGTACTGCACAATTATTTGACAAAGGAAAAAAAGGCAGAAAGATTGTACAAAATATAATCAGATTAATTACAACCATCCTACCTAAATTGAAACCACAGTTCAGTTGAAACATCAATGACCGAACTACAGCGTAAAATATGTGAAGAATTTTGATTTACTTAGTAAAAATATCCACATGTAACAAATCATTCATGAAAAGCGTTAATGAAAAAGGATTTACCATTGTCCCTGGTGACGACAATGATGATGATGGTCATAATGATGATGATAATAATAATAATGTTTTTGTACGTAAACACGTAGAACATTATTTTATTATCGGTTTTTAATTTTAACTTTTATCCTGCAATTTCCCTCTTAAACTTTATGAAGAATTTTTGTCGTAACATAAGCATACTTCTTTTCTGCTACGAAATGTATAGGAGATGACATTACAACGTCGTATTCGAATTGAGTTTCATGAAAAATTTTAAACAGTTCTTGTGATTAATTATAACTTTTGGAAAACACAGTTTATGACAGATATTTCCGTTTTAATATTGTACCCAATCCAATTGTGTGAGGAGAAAGAATACACCGCTTTTTCAGACCTTCAAGTCGTAAACAAAAGCTGTTCAAAACTATGCATCAGTTTCCTACGGAAGTGAGTTATCTTATCAAAGTACTTGCCTAGCTTCTATCGTGAGTTTTAGCCAGGCTTGTGCTCTTTGCAGTGGAAATATTGGTACTTCCCGGCCCCATGTTTGCATACATCTCTCAATCAGAATGGGCTGCAGACTTGACACTACTTTTTTAAAATAACTCTTTATTAGACCATACACGTTGTCCCACATATTTCGAAGAAAATCAGAATTTTGATCATGAGCCACTTAGATGAAAGTAAATTCTTCAGCTTACAATATTCTATTAAAACCCGTCAAGATTGGTATATACAAAATTGTAATTTCGTCTGAACTATGAAAGTATATAACGATGATAACTCATAATACCTCACCGAGAGTGTTTGATAGGAAACTGAGATATATTCTGGAGGATTAACCCTTATCCTGCTAACGTGAATATGGTGAGATCCTAACAATGACAGCAAATGGCAGATGGGATTTAATTCGGCGTTTAAAGGGTTAATGACGCCTAGTACGTAACGAGTCGAAAATATGGGCGGCTTCCATGCAATAACAGAAGACTAACACGAAACTCATCCAAGCAATATAGAACAGTTTGTTTTCATCCTGGCAGACAAAGCTTCATCTACATTACAATGACCAAGTGGCTAACAATATGGAATTTCTTATTCTAATAATCATAAGAAGCCAACAAGTGCTCTCTGTCGGGAAAATGAGCAGTTGCTGAATTTTAAAGTAGATAATTTTTAACCATTCTGCTTTAAAGGGTTAAGATTCTAGTGGTGTCAGTCCATTGGCTTTTGCACGTATGATGATAGAATTTGTACGTTTATGTTCACAATTTTTCCAAACATCTAGAAACCACCTTAATCTTCTGTGTTCCAGAAGGGTGACAAGATGCGCCATGCTGAGGACGAAAAATTAATAGGCGCCTCTGTAACGAAATTTAGTAGCCCAGATGACCTGACGCCATTGCTCTGTACACCCCTGGGTTCATGACAACTTCTTTGATTTATTTTCCTAACGACTGAAAATATACATCTTACCGTTCTGAAATCCATTCACGCAGCATGCAAAATGCATAAGTTTGCTGTTGTGTTTGCATTCATTTAAACATGATGTCAAGTTGCTCTTTGCAGTAACTGGCTCTCTGCGTATTTTGAACTAAGCTGAGGAGTATCATTTCGCAAGCTCTTCACGTTTCAGTAGTTATGTACTAAACCTTTTTATGTCACATTATGTGGAGGCTTAGAGTAGGTGTCTGATCCTCAAATTTAAATGATTACTTGAGTGCCTGAACTTGTCTGCGTGCAGCGCGAAATAATTCCCACTCATTTCGAGAATCATGGGTCCAGTGACGCCCGGGGCGACCATTCACAATAGATGCCCCTGAGAGAAATTACGAATTTAAGAAGGGCCATAATTATGGATTTAGTTTGCATTTATATGTCTAAATAATTGAAAATTTGCCGAGCACATTTTTTCGACTTAAAAGATTAATTTTGCCGCCCCTTAGATTCTGCTGTCTGGGACGGACGCACCACCTGTCTCACTGTAGCGCCCCCCCCCCCAATCTTTAATCTATGCCGGTACGTGCATAAATCTACACACTCGCACTTGTCTCGCTTGTGTCTAGAAGACATTATCTTATTCCTCAATTGTTCAAAATACAGAATGTGGGCTGCCTTACACAGACATCCTCGAGTTCGTCCTGTTACGTGCTTCCCACAGCAAAATTTTCTGAATGAACTGGGTCGTACTATAAATAATTACTCAGATATTCTGGACTTGTATTCGGAAGGTTGCCTGTTAGATTTAAGGGGCAGTATGACATTTCATGTACAACTTCTCTTGGTTTTGGTATGGGATATCTTGAGGTATCTCATAATGAAATCTATCCAATATTACACGTACGTGTATTCTGATATGAACTGTATGCCTCTTCCTTAAAATTATGTTCTACGTAACTAATATTTTGTAGGATGGTAACCACTTTTGTTATTTTCTTTTTGACGTTTTGCTGACCGTGCATCTCAGTATATTTATCTCAGTAATTAACCAACTTGATGCACAACATTTTTGTTTTACAATAAGTTTATTCCATGCCTCTACATGTTTCAAGCACATGTGCTCGAAACATGTAGAGGCATGAAATAAACTTATTGTAAAACAAAACTTTTGCATCAAGTTGGTTAATTACTGAGATAAATACACTTTTGTTATGTTGTTCTATACATTTCAACGGCCGAGGAGTGAACTGTGTGTTGAATTCATCAGCTCCTAACCTACATTCAGTATGGTTCATATTTGTCTTAAAGTGCATATTTGAAAGAATGATGCTGTACAATGTTTAGTTCGCCGAATACCAAAGTAGGCGTCGTTTGCGAAGTAAGCGGGAAGTCCTCGTGTGGAGATCATGTCTGTGACCTAGTATTACTCACTAGGTCGATGGTTTTGTATGTTTAAGTATAGTGTGTCCACTTTCACTAAACTTTATCCAGAAACTGGGATTTTTAGCCAAAAAGAACACATTTTATCTTAAAAAACGTAAAGCCGTTGGCTGAGGCACTGTGCTACAGGCAGGAAGGTCGCGGTTTCGATTCCTGTTGAGTATATTGGGATTTTTCGTTGACTGGCCCTAGGGTCGATTCAGGCTGAAACATAAATGAGTACCAGGGATATTTTCTGGAGGTAAAGGCTGTCTGTGCGTTGGACTGACGCCCTTACCTCCTACACGTGCCGATTTTCTAGACCTTCTGGAAGCCTCAAACTCCTAGAGCCCTAAGGGACTGTCCAGCCTTGTAATGGTATAGCTCAACCTTTTACCTTTTTACATGGTAGTAGTCGTGCGGTTTAATGCTTAACACGCAGAAAGTTTCTCTGTTAAAACTTATATTTTGAGGTTAACGAACTGCGAAAATGCATTTTACTCCCTGTGTATATGTACTATTATTAGCCTACAGAGAAGCATTACTGTGAAAGTATATCCACTTTACGTACGCCTGTGTCGTGTCTGGCTGGCTGCGTATTGCGTTGCGCTCTCCTGCCAAATCTCCTGCAGCAACGTATATTTTTTTTTGATGACCTACAATCGGAGTGCTAAATTCCGTCCATTTCAACCAAATTTTTATATCTGTAATTCTCTCTAACTTCCTTGCTTAGTAGACGATCTCCTCGGCTATAGATAAACTCGCTATAAAACTTGGCTAAACAGAACAGTCAAGGCTTAAAAAACAGCTTAACTTTGAAGTTTTAGCGGCGGCTGAAATGATTAATTCTTCTCGGTCGATCAACCCCGTAAAGTCGTATTACAAGTCTAATATTTCATGAATTACTTGTCTCCACCACCAGGGAATCATATGTTTGGTGATGGAGACGGAGGTAGTTTTGTCGGATAAACATGGTGGCCCAAAACTAAACGCAAAATATATCCTCATATTAACGGGACTACTCATAAAGAATTAGGATTCATCACTTTGTAAAGCGGTATCAGAGCGTTGTGACTTGCACAGTGAACACAAAGTATGCCATTTCGAGAAAGTGTTGTACATTAAACAAGGATAAAGGAATCTATAATGTAGTATAGTTCATGTTTTGCTAACCGACTAACTATCTTGTGGGTTGCCCTGTACTGTTTTATAAATTCTCAGCTAATAACATGCCTAAAGTTAAGTTGAAATTAATTGCCAATAATCATCTTTTATTTATGAGATTAACGAATTTGCGTTACCTTTTGAATATAATCTAAGTGTTATATTTAACTCTGTCCCCGCCACATATTCTTGGGTTTTGTGTCGTACCCCGAAGATGGAGGCAACGGAGTTCTCCGAAGCGTCTATGCCTACCTGTTAACACGGCATTCCATCAGAAACGGTAATCTACTTAGCCACCTTACTGAGAGCCTAAAAGTCTTACTTGTGTTAAAAGTAGCTCAAATATTTGTGGAATACAGTGTCAGTAACTCATCACGTCTTTTGTCATTATGACTTAATGATTTACTAAGGATGAATTAATAGCGGACAGATCAGAATCCTCCCTTTGTTCAGGGATTCGAATCACGACCGGTTTGCAGACTACACTGACTCAAATTATTTGCGTTTTCGTCAGACTATCATGTTAAACTATACTCCAAACACGGAATTTAATTTTAATCCTTTCATTACTTTCAGGGGGGGGAAAAAAAAAAAACCGTGCACGTGACAGAGTCATGACCTCCGTATTGCACGCATATTTTATGTAGCTTACGTAAAAACGCACAATGAAATGCGTTGTATATGAAACGAAGTTATGTTATCAGGCACGAAGCTTGAAACTAATCCAGTAAATTAATTGAAACTGTTTTTGTATCAAGTATTCTCTAGTGGCGTTTCCCATTAATTTAGTGAATATGACTGGCGTTGTAAATCCACATTGTACAAATATTTACGCAATCATTATCTTTAGGCCGATGTTTTACGTACTGCTGTTACATGACTTTGGTGGCACGAAAATTATGTTGATGACACTAGATAACAATGAAATGGTGTATTAATAGACATTGTTTGAATTAATAAACCCCTTTTAAAATGTCGTAATATTCTTTGTTCTGGTAAATATTAATTCCATTACGATATATTAGGCACGTCGATCCCGGTGGCTGAGGCGTGGGTCTGCGGCCGTTCGCTGGCTGGGATTGCAGGTTCGAATCCCGCCTGGGGCATATTTGCCTGTCTGTTGTGAATGTTCTGTGTTATCGGGTTGTGTTTCCGGGCTGATAACTCGTCCGGAGGATTCTACCGAGTTTGATGCGTCTAAGTGCGATCTTGAAACCACCACAGAGAGGAGGCCTAGGCTCACTGTGGCTACTGAATCACAAAAAAATATCATGGATTTATTTAATTTATTTGGTTATTAAATATAGCACCAGTTAAAGTGTTGATATACACATTGAAGTGCTCTATTCATGCTTGCAAGAAGAATACCACTTCATTTCATTTCATGATTTTACCTATATATAAGGGGGACCGCGGTTTGCTACAAATCGGAAGGTCGCTGGTTCGATCCCAGCTGGTGTCATTGGAATTTTTCATTGACATAAACTCCTTCCGATTTTACTATGGCCCTGGGGTCGACTCAGCCTGTAACATAAATGAGTACCAGGAGCATTTCCTGGGGGTAAAGGCGGCCGGTGCGTAAGGCTGACAAACTTACCACCATACTGTGCCGTTGTCATGAAATCTGGGAATATTAACTTCCTGGAACCCTCTTGGCCACTCCAGGCCTGTAACGGGACTGCTTTACCTTTACCTTTACTTATACGTAAGGATTTTTAGGAATTAGGCACATTCATATCCCTGAGGAACTCTTCAAATCACTCTCTTCTGTCTTCCCTCTATATGCTTGATAGTTACTAATTTTTCGAAAAATTAATGAGCCTTTAGAGCCCATATATTCCTAATTTGGTAAAAGAGATCATGGAATTTTCACATTCAGACCAGTTTGTCTATATCGAAGGTCTTATTCAAACGGTACAGGAAGTTCTTTCCCTGGGGATAAAGCGGCTGTGACTTGAAAATGACCACACAACACCTCCATGTCGGACCAAGGTTAAGAATTAGTGGGGGTGTAATTCTATACCCTATCTCTGTACCTTTATGGCTTGCAAAGGGACAAAATTTCCTGTCATTTTACTTTTACCTTCGTGCGTTTCTGAATGCGTATTCGGGTTAAGTTGTTTAATATTTATGGCAGCGAAAAATGTTTCAATCAAATGTGAAGAGGATCGCAACACACATTTAATATAAAATACACTCTTCTTTAAATTTACAGTTTTGCAAAAAATTAAAGATGACAGGAGAATTTCTACTTTTACGAGCTCGTATATGTGGGCCGGGTAACTCAGTACCGGGTCTTTCCCGGGGGTAAAGTGCGGCCGGGGCATGCTGCTGACCACTCACCCCCTTGTAGTGCCGCAGTTATGGAAGAATAGAGCTATACCTCTACCCACCCTCTGAGCCACACCGGGCCTGTAACGGGAAAACTTTACGAGCTCGTATATGGAAAAATTTAAAATACTTCCAAAGGCACGACGTCTTGAATGCATATAAACTTCTTTGAAATCTGGTCTAGTCTGTTGTTTGAAAGTAGTTCTCTATTAAAGACATACTGTAATTTGTGTACTAAGAGTGAAGAACGAAGCTTCAATATTAATCGTTTTTATTTGGAATGAATATTTTGACTTCTTGCCAGCTTGCTTGTAAATGTAATATTTGGTCAAGGAACGCAAGAAAATTACTCGAATTTGCCAGTGACGTGCTTGAAACAACGTTCCGGTATTTATACAATGACATCAACCTCTTAGTTTTGTCTGATTGTATACTTCAGAGAAAATAATAGCAAAAGTTCCTGAGTTGGAGCCACGCATGCATTTCCCAGGTTTTTTTTTTTTTTTAAGGAAAGTCTGTTATATCGTGTCATAATGTCTGTATGTTTACTCCCCTGATAACGATAGAACAAACTGACTGACAGTTATGAAACTTTGTGTGGACAACACGCCACTGAGGCTGATTGATTAGTGAGTTTAGAGTCAATGTAATTGCTTTAGTGTTTTTTTTTTCTGTGACACCTCTTTGACTTTAACCACTCACGTCAAATATCGAGGTCTATGTTGTGTAGGCTTTACTTTCAGGTTCATGAAGTAATGGTGTTTACGCGTGAGGGAAACGTGTCATTACGTGACATAATCACAACTTGCGACGTGATATGAGAAGCATTTCACATATATTTTCCATTTTGTTTGATTGATTCTTGTTTCTTACAACAATGCTTGTTTTTTTATGTATAGATAACGTTACGTGGAACGGTAGGATGATTGTTGTCAATGGCAGGGTTCTGAAACTAAATTAAATTTAACAATTTAATTGTACCACCAATGTTTGCTTTAGATTTAAATAAAAAAGCGTAATTTGGAAACACTGGCTAACAGCATGGATGAGTTAAGTGGCCTAATGTTGCCAGCAATGCGCCATATTCGGAAATACGTGGTTTATGTTTCATTTTTTAAATTTATTTATTTTTTTTAATTGTTTTTTCAGTAAGTCCCCCTACCAATAAACAATGGTTGACGTACAAGTAATAGTACGCGGACCACAGTTTGAGAAACCATGGTTCATGGTTTGTGTAACTGATGCGCTCAGTACTGAGACGCAGTAGCGTCGATGGTAAATGTATGAAATGTAAGGCATAAGGATTGAAATTGAAAGAACCAAGAATCGCTTGTTTAATTCAGGTTTTTGGCTAAACGAATTGAGAAAACGTAACACTTTCGGCCGAATACGAACAAATAAAGAAGAAAAGAGTACTACTATTCGAAGCCTTATCTTGAAACATAGTTGATCATTTCTAGGCGCGTTAATAACATGGCAAAAATGGACTTTCAGCTTCGTGATATCTGTCTGTCGGCATGGAACGTGTCGGCTCCAACTGGACGGATTTTCATGAAATTTTATTTGAAGATTCTTCCAAAATATGTCGAGAAACTTCAAGTGTCATTAAAATGTGACAATTATAAAAAGCACTTCTCATGAAGACGTACGTACATTTATGACAACATCTCCCAGAATTCTTCTTAGAATGAGAATGTTTTAAACAAGAGTTGTGTAGCAAATGAAAACAAACATTTTATCTTCAATGAACTTTTTCTAAAACGCTTGCTGTGTACGAGCTAATAAATGCGTAATCGTGTGTCTCTAAATTACGTTTTAATATTGTTCTGCAATAAAAAACCCTTTTTTTCAACTGGCAGAACACCTTTCCTTCCTCATCTGACACTTCTGATGCTCTCTCAATTCACATGTTTCGAATAAGTTTTCCTCAAAAATTTATAGGCCTAACGGATCAATGGTTTTTGCTTGCTGTGCCTCTTGTCTCTCCGTTTGTTGTCCTTGCTGTGTTCCATCCTTCAGTTAAGAAACAGACCACATGACGATGATAAATATGCGAGAAGTAGCATTACTGAAATGTCCAGAAACACTGCACGGGAGAGAGGAACTCCTGAAAGCAGATGGCCACATATCAAGGTGGAATTGGCAAACAGGAAGGTACTCACTGCCAAAAATTGGCAAACAGGAAGGTACTCGCTGCCAAAAATTGGCAAAGAGGAAGGTACTCGCTGCCAAAATTGGCAAACAGGAAGGTACTCACTGCCAAAAATTGGCAAACAGGAAGGTACTCGCTTCCAAAAATTCCACTGAGCACAGAGATTTGGGTAACCTCGATAGAATATTAAATGCGAATGGGGAAACAAGGCTAAGATAGCAGAACTGAGGTAGATGAGAGAGCAAGGATAAGATTGTATGTAAGATTGAAAAGCCGTAAACAAAATGGATAAGACAAGAACCTTTCAAGTCACACTAAATAGCACATATAAACGGTAGTCATTAGCAATATAGTGGATGTACACTGGGAAAAACTTGGTTTTACCGCGCACGTCCAGAGAAATGTGTTGTATACTCAACCAATAAATTATTATTATTATTATTATTATTATTATTATTATTATTATTATTATTATGTAAGACATAACACGTAATCCACAAAGTGATGTAACATAGTTCTGTCAGAACTGGAAATGAACTTCGTGGATGATAGTTGTTCGAATCCCGTGAGGGAGATCAGTCTGTCTGTATTCTCTGTTTCTACACCAGCTCTATGTGGAACTCTGGAACTCATGCAGTAATTTTCTTAATAGTAACCAGGGCAGGCTTTTCCCCGGTACTGCAATGATCTGAGCTCGAAGTTGAACACTGATATACACCTAGACCGGAGCTTAAGAATGCCTCGTTCTCTACTGTAGTACGTCTGTGCTCAATGGCCTGGTGTTTGGAGAGAGGAAATACGGGTTTCAAAATGTAATTGTGTGACCGAGGAAATGTGTGATCTTGTTTGAAATGAAAGAATGCTTGTGCATGACATCTTCTTGGATTTTCGTATGATATTAAATTGACTTTACGTTAATAAGTAACAAAAGTTTATGCAAATTAATAACATTGTTTTTAATTTAGTTTCGTACTCTTCCCATTACGAATATTATTATTTTGGGTGAAAATATGTTTTGTGTTTGTGACGTACTAGAGAAAAGTTTGTGTTACAAATTAAGATACTCCTCCGAACCGCATATCTCTGCTTTAGAAAGGTGAACTATAAAATTATGTAATGTGGTTGGAAGCCTGAATTTACATAATTTTATTTGCAACACCAGCTGCTGTTCTGTGCGGTTCTAATTTGGTTAGGAGGGGTTGAAATGTGTCATGAATTAATCCCTAAAGAAGCTGAGTGGCATTAATAACCTGTAAGATGGAAACAGACATCTTGTACGCACATACTCATTTAACACTGTTAAAATGTTATGAAATAACTTATTACAAATTACTGTGCCAGTACCTTGCCATTTTAAAAAAACTAACGTTTTTGAAAATGTTCGATACGGATATCATAATAAATAGTGTTATATCAGGCCAGAGCGTCCGTAACTGTAAGAGTGAAAGTATAAGAAATGGTTTCACTGAGCTGTTTGAGAGATGTATCTCATTCAGTTAATAGTAAGGAACTGAATTAATGTGTAATAATTCTGCCCTAATGCAGTTTCTTTGCCCACAGAATATTCTGTGTGGAAGTTGATCCATATTTTGTTGAATGAAGGCCATGTTCCTAGCTCTTAACCAACTAAATGGTCAGTTCGTTCTAGGTTCATCATTGTTCATTATTGCTGTGTATCTACGTATGACGCTATACAATTATCATAAACTGAGAGAAAGAGTACAATAAAATGCCATGAACGAAGTACCATTGCATTAAATTGCCTTGAAATATTGTGCCTGCATTGTACACGAAATATATGCTTATACAGGAATGCGCATACAGTGCATAGATATAAGAAAGGAATGCACATACATTACACATATATATATATATTCTATATACAAGATATACAAAAGTTTTGCGCCTAAAATATGCAGATATATGAAAGGTTTGCGCATGCAGTATACAAATATATGAAAGGCGTGCACATACATTATACAGATATACGAAGGATGTGCACATAATATATACAGGCATTTGAAAGGCATGTGCATTCAACATTTATATATGTGAAAGGTATGCATATACATTATTCAAATATATAAAAGGCTTCACATACAATATGCATATATATATATATATATATATATATGAAAAGCATTCGCATACAGTACAGATATATGAAAAGCATACTCATATAATGTAGAAAATATAAAAGGCTTGCGCATA
>Ga0123355_10012042_pt1 | contig 13380 bp, 11 predicted proteins | sample TergutEmb28metaG_3_FD_89872 | JGI IMG/M metagenome (GOLD analysis project Ga0123355, IMG submission 89872) | Embiratermes neotenicus P1 segment gut microbial communities from Petit-Saut dam, French Guiana - Emb289 P1 | ecosystem: Host-associated > Arthropoda: Insects > Digestive system > Gut ...
ACGCCGCCGCCGAGCTCCTGGTCGCTGATCCGGTCCGGGTTCGAGAGCGTGGACACGGCCCGCACGCCGGTGAAGAACCGACTGAGGTAGGCGATGTTCGCGGACGGCCCGCCGCCGCCTGCCGGGCCGGACAGGACTGCCAGCACGGTGCTGGCGCGCGGGTTGCCCGGCCCCCACCACCAGTACGTGTTGTGCCCGCTGATGGCCTGCGGCAGGCCCGTGCCCTGGCCAAGGATGTTGATGGCGCTCGCCTCGCCGTAGTTGCCGGTGAAGATCACCGCGCTGGCCCGCTGCCGGGCCGGCAGGGACTTCCATGCCACCTCGACGGTCTCGACCAGCTGCGGCCAGCCGACCGACTCGGCCGGCACGGTGTTCAGCGCCGCGACCGGGCCGATGTCGGCCATGGGCAGCACGGGAAGGACGAACGGCAGCGCAGCCGCGGTGGTCAGCCCGGTCGCGATCAGCAGGTTACGGAGCCTGCCCGGGCGCTCCGCCAGCCACCCGTCGATCGCCACCGCGCCTGCCGCGAGCAGGTAGACGTAGGCTCCGGCCAGGTAGTAGATCTTCGAACCGGTGGTGAGGGCGAAGAAGACGAACAGCAGCCCGTACGCCCACGCCAGCCCCCGCCACAGCGGGCGCCCGGACCGCCACAGGAAGCGCAGCCCGGCGATCCACACCCACACCAGGGCGACCACCGACATGACCAGCTGGCCGATCACGAAAGTGCCGATATTGCCGAGGCCGCCGTTCTCCTGGTTCAGCGCCCGCGTCATGGCGAAGGTCGCCCACTGGTGTTGCGCCTGCCACCAGATGTCGGGGATGGTGAAGGCCGCCGCGATCAGCACGCCGGCCGCGAACCAGCGGTTCCAGATCAGCCGCCAGCCGCCGGAGGCCAGCACGCCGACGACGAGCGCGACGGCGAACAGGCCGATGCTGTGCTTGTTGGCCAGCCCGAGGCCGGTGATCAGGCCGCCGGCCAGCCACCACCGGCAGTCGCCGGTACGCCCGATCCGGGCGGCGACGAACGCCAGGCCGGCCCACGCCAGGATGTCGAAGCTTGTGGTTTCGAGGATGTGCCCCGCCGCGAGCAGGGCCGGCATGGTAGCCGTCGCGAGTGCGGCGAGCAGTTGCGCGCGGCGGCCGCCGCCGAACTCCCGTGCGGTCAGCCCGGCGACGACCACCACGGCCCAGGTCGCGAGCGCCGGCCAGAGCCGCAACCCGGGCAGCGACACCCCGAACAGCTTCAGCGACACCCACCCGAACAGCGGGGTCAGCACCGGCTGGTCAACGTAGCTGGCCTGCAGGTGCTGGGCGCAGACCAGGAAATACAGCTCGTCCCGGTGGAACCCGTAGCGCCAGGAAAGCGCCATCAGCACCGCGAAGACGATCCCGCCGATCGCGATCACCCGCCGGTCGAAGGGCGCGGCCACCTCGGGCACCGGCCGCGCCCGCGCGGCAGAACCCACCGTGCCCGCCATAGCCTCACCCCACCAGTTCCGGCCTACCGGGTCAATTCTGACTAGCGGCGCGGAGCTCCGAGCGGAGGTGTGGAAGCTCGGTGACGTTCGGCGGGTTTCGGTGGACCGTCAGCCTGCCTGGAGCTTGGCCAGCAGGTCCGCCAGCCGCTCGTTGCCTTCCCGCACGCCGTACTCCATGCCCGCCGCGACCATCGCGTCGCGGTCCTCCACGCACTGGAAGGAAGAGACGGTGCGGACGCGGGTCTTGCCGTCGTGCTCGGTGAAGGTGACAGTGTCGAGCTTGACGTGGCCGGGGACTCCCTCGTATTCGAACGTCTGCACAATGGCCTCCGGAGTCGGGTCGCCGTGGAAGACGCCATGGAACGCGTGGCTGCCGCGGTCCGGGCTGGTCTGGACGTAGCGCCACTTGCCGCCGTCGCGGACGTCGTACCGCTCGATCGTGGTGCTGAGACCGTGCGGGCCGAGCCACTGCGCCAGCAGGGCGGGCTCGGTGTACGCGCGGAACACCAGGTCGCGCGGCGCGTCGAAGTCGCGGGTGATGGTGACAAGCGGGCTGCCGGGGGCAGCGGTGATCTCGGTCTTAGACATGGTCGTTCCCCCTCTTCGGGTTCGTTGCTTGCCGTGTTTGTGCGGCCTCGGTTTCGGTGGCCTGGGTCTCGCTGGCCCGGCTCTCGCTGGCCTGGCTCTCGCTGGCTTGGAGCGCTGCGAGCAGGTCGTCGAGGCGCTCGTGGCTTTCGTCCCAGAACCGCTGGTAGCGAGCCAGCCAGGTGGTCACCTCGCGCAGTGGCTCGGCCTCAAGCCGGCTGAGCCGGGCGGTCGCCCGCCTCGTCCGCGAGACCAGGCCCGCCCGTTCCAGCACCTTCAGGTGCTTGGAAACGGCGGGCTGGGACATCCGATGAGGCGCCGCCAGCTCGGCGACGGTCGCCTCGCCCCGCTCCAGCTGGGTCAGGATCTCCCGCCTGGTGGGGTCGGCGAGCGCGCCGAAGACGAGGCTCAGCCGGTCAGCCGTTTCCATAACCATCCGTTTCCAAAACCATTTGGTTATAGATGAAGGTAGTACCGAACGAACGGTGGTGTCAAGGCTCGGGCTCGATTAGCCGGAACGTGCCATGGCCGATGCCCGCCATGGCAGCCAGCGCGAGCACAAAGGCGACGGGCGCGCCGAGTGGCACGAGTCCGACCGAGAGCACTGCGAAGAAGCCGATCGTGGCGTAGCCGGCTGCCAGGGCCTGGTGCATGGTCTCGGCCGCGGCCTGCGTGCCGGATGAACGGTGCGCTGCGGGCCCCATGATGGCCAGTAGGACCGGCACGGAGGACAGCACGCCGCCGGCGAAGCCCCCGGCGACATGCTCAGCCGTCACCGCGGCGAGGACCATCACGCCCGCCACGGCCATCCGGGCCGGTACCGCCCACCAGCGGGCGGGCCGTGCCGCGAGCGCGGGCTGCTCCGCCGGCTGCCGCGGCGCTGGCGCCGGCCAGCTCGCAAGCCCGGCGGTGATCAGCGCGAGATCGAGGCCGATCGTCAGCCAGCCGCCGCGGTCCGCCATCGCGATCACGTCGGCGGTGGCCGCGGCCGCCAGCGCGAATGGCAACGGCGACAAACGCCGCAGCCGCAGCGCGAGCCGTCCGTAGGCGAGGCAGAAACTCGCGACGGCGAGCTGACCGGCGACAGCACCGCGCGCGGCGCCCGCGGCGACCCCGGTTCCGTAGTGCAGGAAAACCAGCAGGACGAACGGTCCCGTGGTGACCGGAATCCCAAGCAGCCGACCGCTCCAGCGTGGTCCGGCGCGACGAGCGGTGATCGACATGAGGAGAACGAGCAGCGGAGCGAACCCGGCCCGGAAAAGCAAGATGTCCATGTCTTCGAGCTTTTCACCAATAGTGCCGAAATTGGCTCGGAGTTCTCACCTATGCTGGCCATAGGACCGATGAAAGCTCGGCAATATTCGTGATATGCCGTTGAATCAGAGGAAGACATGGATCGCATCGATCGCGAGATCCTCACCCGCCTGCTACGCGAAGGCCGGGCGACCTATCAAGAGCTCGGCCGCGAGGTGCGGCTGTCGGCCAACACGGTCGCCGACCGCGTGCGCCGCCTGCAGAAGTCCGGGGTGGTCCGTGGCTACCACGCCGACCTCAACCTGGAAGCGCTCGGCCGGGGCATGGTGCTGATCAGCGACATCCGGCTCCGCGAGGGCGTGGACCGCCGGGCCTTCGAAGCCAGCCTCCGCGACGTACCCCAGGCGATCGGTGCCATGCGGCTCACCGGAGAGTACGACTACCAGCTCCGCGTAGCGTGCGCGGACGTGCGTGAATTCGAGAGCGTCATCGACCACCTCAAGGCGGACCTCGGTGTGCGGGAGGCACGCAGCCGCCTCCTGCTGCGAGAGGTCCCGTTGAGTCTCGACCGCATCTTGAGCGAGCGTGCGCTTTCTCTACCAGAACCCTAGGAAAATGGTTTATGAGGACAAACACCACGCGTTCGTTCGGGAAAATAAGGATCTTCTCACCGAACGAACGCGTGGTTTCCCCGGTCCCTACGGCGGCCTGCCGCACCCTCCACGGCAGGCCGCCGGGCCCCGTTAGAACTGGAGCTGGAGGTTGTTGTCTTCGCTGAAGTCGTCCACGAAGTAGACGGCGTCGGCGCCAGGCCGGACAGCGAGGCCGAACAGGTTGCCGCCGCCGCCCTGGTTATTGTCCACAGTCTGGTGCGCGACCTGCGCCCCGAACGGAGTGGTCTCGACCATGTTTCCGTCCCCGCCGTTGACGGTGAGGATATCGCCGTTCGGCGCGATTGCCAGGCCAAGTTCACCGTTTAGCAGCCCGCCCTGGGAGACGGTGAATCCGCTGCCGTCATCGCCGTGCCGGAAGACGGCGTCCGGGATGGCTGCGATCCGGTTGTCCAGCGTGTCGGCGACATACAGGGTGTCGTTCCTGCCCAGGCCCACGCCGGTGGGACCGATGACAAGAGCGTTCGAGTTGGTCTGCGCCGGGAAGCCGGAGCCGATCTGCGTGCTCTGCAGCACCTGCGGCGGCTGGCCGTCACCGCTGGTGATGAGCAGCCGTTGCACCGTGCCACCGTTGGGGTTGGCCTTGCCGAGGATGCCGCCGAGCACGTTGGTCACGAACAGTTCGCTGACGCGGCCGAAGTCGACCGCGGTCATGTCCCACGGCCCGTCGATTCCGTGATGGGTGATCGTCTCGCGGACGTTGCCATGGTTGTCGAGCACGATCAGGCAGCCAGGGCCTGAGATGCCCCCGTTGGTGGTGACGCTGCTCTGGGTGGGCAGTGAGCCGACGATCACCCAGCCGCTGGGCAGCACCGAGAGCGCGGTGGTGAGACCGACGCCACCGGGACAGCTGCTGTCGCTGATCTGAGCGAACAGGCTGGCGTGCCCGCCAGGGCTGACCTGGACGATGGTGCTGCCGGTGCCCTGCGTGTTCGCCATGTCGTTGAAGTTGCTGACGAGCACGTCGCCGACGTGCAGGTCGCCGGTGCTGCGCGGCACGACGGCAACCCCGTACGGGTTGACGTCGCCGTTGGCAGGAATGGTCGAGGCGACGACCTTGGTGTGGGTCAGCTGTCCGATGAAGGTTGATCCCTGCTGGAAGTGGCCGTGGCGGACGTGGTCGTGGCGGACGTGGAAGGTGGTGGCGCTGGCCGGGGCCGCTAGGGCGAGACTCGCCGTGAGCAGGCCCGCGGCCGTGGTTGCGAGCACGGCAAAGCCTGCTCTTCGAGTGGAACGCATGGGATCCAACTCCCCTCTGTTGAGATCCGAGCAGATCTAAACGGGATTCCTCCGTCCCACACCAAGTACGGATAAAAGGCCCAGGGGGATTGGCCCAGGAAGCTGTCATGAGATAAACGGTTAGTACCAGGGAACACGACGGCAGGCGAGGCCAGGCGAGGCAGCGATGGACCGTGACATCTTCACCGACGAGCACGACGCCTACCGGGAGAGTGTCCGGGCGTTCATCGCCAAGGATGTCGTCCCGCACTACCCGCAATGGGAGCGCGACGGCATCGTGCCGCGCGACTTTTTCGTCAAGGCCGGCGACCTTGGCGCGTTCGCGGCCGTCCCCGAGGAGTACGGCGGCGCGGGGGTGCGCGACTTCCGGTTCAACATCATCCTCACCGAGGAGGCGGCCTACGCCGGCGTCTCGCCGGCCGTGCTCGGCCCGTCCCTGCACGCCGACATCTGCATGCCGTACCTGCTCGAGCTGACCACCGGCGAGCAGAAGGCCCGCTGGCTGCCCGGAGTCGCGAGCGGCGAGCTGATCACCGCGATCGCGATGACCGAGCCCGGCACCGGCTCGGACCTGTCCGGTATCCGCACCCAGGCGGTGCGCGACGGCGACAGTTACGTCATCAACGGGGCCAAGACCTTCATCACCAACGGCATCAACGCCGACCTGGTGATCGCCGCGGTGCGGACCGGCGAGCACCCGCACCGAGGGCTGTCCCTGGTGGTGATCGAGCGCGGCACGCCGGGGTTCGAGCGCGGGCGGAACCTGGAGAAGGTCGGCATGCACGCGCAGGACACCGCGGAGCTGTCCTTCACCGACGCCCGCGTGCCCGTCGCCAACCTGCTCGGTGTCGAGGGTGAGGGATTCTTCGGGCTGACCCGGAATCTGCCGCAGGAACGGCTGTCGATCGCGGCCGCGGCCATCGCGCAGGCCGACGCCGCGCTGCGCTGGACTATCGACTACGTGCGGGAACGGAAGGCGTTCGGGAAGCCGATCGGGGCGCAGCAGGCGACCCGCTTCCGCCTCGCCGAGCTGGTCACCGAGGTCGAGATCACCCAGACCTACGTGGACCGCTGCGTCATGGCGCTCAACGGCGGCAAGCTCACGGTAGAAGACGCCGCCAAGGCGAAACTGTGGACCACCGAGCTCCAGGGCCGGGTCGCCGACGGCTGCGTCCAGCTCTTCGGCGGCTACGGGTACATGCTCGAGTACCCGATCGCCCGGCAGTGGATCGACGCCCGCGTGCAGCGGATCTACGGCGGCACCAGCGAGATCATGAAGGAGATCATCGGGCGTTCGCTCAAGCTTGAGGGCTGACCTCGCAGCCAGTTACGACGGCCTGGTGCTCAGCGGGGGCGCCTTGGTCGCTGACTGGCCCGACGCCACGACGGAACCTCTGTTCCACCGGTACGTGACGGTGAAGGTGGGACCGGAGGGACAACACATGGCGTCCGACGGTTTCCGCTCCCGGTACCGGACAACCACCTGTTGCCCGCTCTGTGCCGCGATCGCCGCGTCGGAGGCGTAGATCAGATATCCCCCGGATGTCTTCCCGGTGACGAAGACAGAGACGGAGTCGACGTACCGGTTCCCGTAAAAGAAGATGATGGTGCCGCAGGCACCGTCGGCGCTCCCGGTGCAGATCACCTTAAACGCTCGTAGCGGGCCGGGGGAGCCTGCAGGTTCGGGACCGCCGGCAATCGTGTAGTCCTGCGCGGTGATGGTCGCCTCAGCCGCGCTGTAGCTGAACCCGCTGGCCGGCGTGGCAGAGGCGCTGGCACTTTGGGCCACGGGGGGCATCGTGCGCAGTGTAAAGGCTGGCGGCGCGGGCGCCGAGCACGCCACAGCGACCGTAAGCAGGAGGACGGCGACCGCTGCTCCCAGGGCGCGAGAAGTGCGCATTCCTGCCTCCTTAGCGGCTGCCGGCGGACGGGCTACTTACATCCGTTGTCGGGCTCCAGTTGGCCCGATATAAGTCGTTCTTGCTGGCTGAGCGGACGGCCGATCAACGCGCATAGGTGGCTGACCCAGGCGGCCGGACTGGGTGGCAGATCGAAAGGCTCCCCGACCGGGGATGCCGCTGCGTCGTTGGTGAGTACGTCCATGAGGAGATCCGGGCCTTGGGCGGACCGGGACACTTCAAGCCCCATGTCGGCCGGCGCCGAGAGCACGGCAACGAGCGATCCGGCACGCCAGATGCCAAGCACCGACGTGGTTGAAGCAACCGGGACCAGGCCCGTGTAGCCGCCAGGGAGCGCCACCGGGTACGCGAAATCGGCGTTGCCTAGCTGGGCGAGCGTCGTCTCGATGAGCTGCGATCCGGCGCTTGTCCGGAACACCGTGTCCGTCGGGTCGGTGGAGCTGGAGACGACCGCGAGCATCGTCCCGTCCTGGCTGAACATGAGGCCTGCGGCTGCGACGGTGCCTGGGAATCCTGCGAGCACGTGGAGCTGGCGCCAACCGCCGACTTCCAGCAACTCGACACTGTCGTCGTCGGGGCCCGTCATCGCGATCTCGCCGGGTGCCGCCGGGTCTACTGCTATCTGAGGAGCGGGAGGGACACGGCTAGGGTGAGACGACCCGGACGTCAGCATGACGGGTGGTGCCAGCCTGGTCCCCGTGGCCGCGTTCCACAGCGTCAACTCTCCTGCGGCCAAGACGAGCAGGTTCCCGTCCGGCAGGAACATGGGGTCGACATGATCGGCCACGGCGGAGTCGGCTGGGTAGCCCGTGTGCGGCAAGGGGAGCGTGTGCAGCAGAATGCCCGTCTTCCGATCCTCCACGTAGACTTCCGGGACGGTGCCGGTTGCTGCGGTCACCAAGAGGCGACCGTCCGGGCTGGCCGGACCGCCGGGATACCAGCCGCCGGACGTCCCGTTGAGAGCGCTCAACTGCCCCGGCGGCACAAGGCGCGCGATGCCGACGAGTCCCGGAGGGCCATAACCCTGGACGAGCAGTTGCTTGCCCGACGTGCTGATCCCGGCCGCTCGGTCCCCCTCGGGCAGGCTGGCCTGCGCGACCGTTTGCCCGGTGCGCAGGTTGATCACCGATCCGACATCAGCCTGGTAGCCCGGCGCGGTTGAGCTCAGGTCCATGGGCTGCTGTGTGACGAAGAAGCCGCCGGCCAGTGCGTCGGCCTCAGCATGCGTGCTGCACGGCGGGCGAGCCGTGAGCGCGGGTTCCGGTTTCCCAGTCAGCAGGTCGGTAAAGCGCCAGACGCCATCGACGCAGTTGACGTCGACGCTTGACGTACCGGTGACGATTTGTGTCACCGAGGCACGCCGGATGCCGACTACCTGTCTGGTCGCCGGGTTCCAGCTGACTACCTGATCCTTCGTGACGGCGTACACGGTGTCGCCATCGGCAAACCCAGCCGTGGTCACCTCTAGCGCGCCGGACCGCGGTAGGTCCAACTGCCGTATCGCGCCGGATGCCAGGTTCCAGACCACCGGGGTTGACGTGGCGTCGTCGACCTCGACGTACCTGTCGTCCGGGCTGACCACGGGTACGGTTTGATTTGCGTCAATGGGGCTATTCTGATTTCCCGTCTCGGGCAATGCCGCCTTTTTGATCATCGTGAGCGGGGTAGTGCGCCACAGTTCGAGGCTGGCGCCCGCCAGGACGAGATACCGCCCGTCCGCACTGAAGCTGAAATACCCGATCCCGGTGCCGGGGATAGTGCCGAGGAGACGCCGGCCAGTACCAGTGGCCGCAACCTCCCATAGCTGAATGTCAGACCCGTTGCCGATCGCGACCATCGCGCCGTCCGGGCTCTCTGCCACGGTAAGGACGTCCTGCTCGTCAGTGAAATTCCCGAGGAGCACACGGAATGGCGACAGCAACGCGTAGCTGTCGAAGAGGGCATCGGCCGCCTGCCCGGTAGGTGCGGTCTGGTAGGCGTCCACCGCGAGCAGAGCGTTCGTGACGACCTGGCCGCTGCCGAAAGAGCCGGCGTTGACCTGGTTGATGACGTACTGGCCGAGGTTCTCCGACACCTGCGTTGCGTGCAGGACGTTGACGATGTGTTCTCCAGTCAGCGCCTCAGCCGTCAAACCGCCCGCGAAGAAGATGACAAGCGCGACCATCGTGGCGATCAGCCGGGCACGCCAGCGCCACACGTATCGCTCGGCCTCGCCGAGGGTGTTCGCGAACCTGACCATGCCTGCCACCGCGGCCTGATCGCGATCGTCCTTGTTCTCCGCGGGCGCGACAAGCAGCCACCCTTTGGCATGGGCGGCGTTGAGTTTCGCGTCCATGTGGCTGACACGACTAAGTCGACCGTCAGCGTCGAGTGCGCCGGTGATCGCGGTTCGCGGGCGCAGCCTTCGCAGGCCCACGATGAGGCCGGCCGGGCTCGGCTTCCCCGACGTCGGATAGCGCAGCACCCGCTTCAGCCCGATGGCGAACGCGGCGCCAAGCGACCCGCCCGCAATCGTCAGTGGAAGGCCGGAAGCGCCGGTCACATCGAGATTCCAGAGGATGCACCGCCCGGCGGTGAGGGGGCCCGACGCCGACCAGGCGTAACCAAGCGACTCCCCGAACTCCGAGTCACCCGCTCGGACACGTCCCATTGTCCTCGGGTCGGGAAACAGCCCAGGCAGGCCGCCGCGGAGCTCACGCAGTTCCAGGTAGCCCACGGCACCGCCGTCAGGTCCGTCCCCGCCGAACACCACGGGCAGCCGGACTGACCTGTGCGACAGCCGCCACCCGCCGGTCAGCAGCAGACGGGTGATGGTAATCAATTCCCCTGCCTGCCGGAACTGGTCGGCGGACACGGCCGGTCCAGCCATCAACAGCCCAGATTCCTCCCAATTCGATGACACCAGGGCCTGGTCTCGCCTACGATCCGCCTCGGGTCTGTTCTCGGGCTGCGCAGCGGCGTCGCATGTTCTGGCTACCAGGTACACCGAGTTCAGGTAGGCGGCGGTCTGGCCGGCCTGGCGCCGGTGTTCTGACGCGATATCGGCCAGCCAATCGCGAGCGCCCTCGCTCTCCTTCGCCAACAGCCAGGCGGGATCCTTCCGCACGGCCTCCTGGCAGCACTCCCACCACAGCCGTTCCCGGCCAAGCAATGCGTCGGCCACTCGCTGCGGGCTATCCCGCTGCGGGTTATCACCGCCGTCATGGTCCGGCAGCAGCCGACGGAGCTTGTCGCGGTACCTCAGGTCCCCTGGTGGTCCCTTGGTTCCGCTGGCAGCGGGCCGCCGCGGCAGTCTCACTCCAGTTCCCGGTCGATGATTTGGCCGAGCACGCCGCCGATTAGATCGCGTATCTCGCGCCAGGCGCGCCGGGTTGCCTCGCTCGCGGCCGCCCGGACCGACTCGCTGACCACGTTCTCGTCCCAGTCCGGCACGTCTTCAACTGTCACCGGCTCGCGCGCGTCCCAGGCGACGCCGCTCTCCAGTCCAACCAGGTTCGCCTGCGCGGTCGGCTGCCCCAGCAGGGGCGCGGCCAGCGGGACGAGCAGCAGTCGCTGCCCGCGGTTGACGGCGAAGCGGACCGCGACCACGGCCGGCAGGCCGACCCTATGGCTGGCTACCACCTCGATCCGGAACTGCGCGGATCCGGCCTGCTCGCGGCTGCGAATGCGGAGGGTGGCGTCCACCAACTCCATGGTCTGGACGACGGCAGAGTCGGTTCCCGCGTACAGACTCGCGGGAACTGGCAGGGACGGCATCTGGATCCAGCCTGCCGATCCTCCGCTGGACGGCCGCGTTGCCCCAGGGCGTGCGGGGGCGCCGCCTAGCGCGGCGGACGAGGTGGCGACACTCGCCTTCACCGGCAGGTCAATGGCCAGGAACGCTGCCAGGTAACGCTCCCAGAACGTGTAGCCCTCCCGGCCGCGCTTAGCGGGGGGCGGACCCGGTACGCCAAGGAGCTCCGCTAGATACCGGTGCGTCTTGGGCCTTGCGCCCATCAGACGTCCTTGCCGGACGGTTCGGATGACGGTCCGAGCTTCGCCACCCTACCCAGGCCCAGCAGCACCGCCGGGGCGGACGCGCCCACCGTGAGCAGCGGGTAGATCCCGGAAACCTCGCCGCGGAGCAGTGCCCCGGCCACGCACCCGAGCAGGGCCCGAGTGACGGCTACCGAGATGTCCGACCTAGCGTCGATAAAGTCCGTCAGGGGTGGCAGTGGCTTGTGTGCGGTCCTCGCCTCATGCCGCGCCTCCTGCCACCCAGACAACCAGTGCCACAGCCGGGCGCAGTCAAAAACCAGTCCGCCGACGGCGCCGTATCCCGCCGCCGAAGCCAACGACACCATCCGCCAGGTTCCTCTCAGCGGGTAAGCAAACTAAACGGAGGCAAACAAGTGCAGACTGAAAATATTTATAGCAAATCTGGGTTAATCAGCAAGGGGTACGGCAAATCGCCGCCGTTGTTGCTGGTATGCGGCCGACGCTCAAGGTTCATCATTAAGACCGTGTTCAACAAGAGCGAGAAAGCCTTGCGGAACCGTTGGCAGGGTCTTTCGTTACCTGAAAGCGGAAATGTTCATAGAGTGGGACGTTTTGAGGTCTTGTTTCGCGGCAGAACGCACCCGGCAGCAGATCCTCCAGTAACAGCGCCACACGGGCGAATGGTGCTGCTGGTCGACTAGACGGGTCGGGGCGGCCCTGGTCCCGGCTTGTGGCGGCGAGCGCGGGTATGGTCGAGGGACCGATCAGAACGTTGTTGGCGGTGAGGGCGTGCCGGACATCCTGAGTCAGGGCGGGGATCACCAGCCCAGCCCGTGGCCGCGCCGGGTGGCGTCGGCCGTGGTGCTCGTGCTGGTGGCCGTGCTGATTGTCACGCACCTGCCGCGGTCATCGCATTCATCGGCGTCGGCCCGGGCGACTCCCACGGTGACCCCGTCGACTGCTTCGGGCGCGGCGCAACCCGCATCGACGGTGCTGGTACCCGACGGGATCACCGGGCCCGTCTTGTCCTGGCCCGACGGTCTCCGGCTGCCGGCTACCGGACGGCAGCCGGCCTGGTTCCTGCCGGGAACCGGCTTGCTGATGCAGATCGGCGGACTGCCGCCAGTGCGGTCTGGCTACGAATTCATCCGCGCCGGGGACGGCTGGGCGATCCAGGCCGGTCCTGTCAGCCAGCGCGGCTGCGGCACGTGCGCGGGGCCACCGCGTGCCGTCTACTTCCTCGCCGGTGGCGCGCAGTCGGCGACGCGGGTCGGACTGGCTGACGCAGTCGCGCCGGCCGCCGATGGCAGGCTATGGCTGACTGGCTATCCGCCGGACGCTGACCCGCGCACTGCCGTGGGCACTGCACGTGAGGTCAGCACCACCGGGACACCACCCGGACCGCAGCTCAGGCTTCCGGCGGGGTACCAGATCGAGCAGTCGATCCAGGGCGGCCTGCTGCTGGCAGCGGTGGCTCCGCGGCCGGGAGCCAGTAACTACCAGATCTGGGATCCGGCGACGCGGCATCCCGGCCGCACCTTCAGCACGGTGCTGGCGGCGAGCGCGACCCAGATCGCCTCGACGCCGCAGTGCGCCGCGGACTGCCCCCTGCAGGTGCTGAACCTGGCTACTGGGCGGCAGATATCGCTTGACCTCCCCCCGGGGAGGTCGGCAGTCAACGCGGCCTTCAGCCCGGACGGCCGCTTCCTGGCGATGGAACTGAGCTTCAGCAACGAGGGCGACGACGGCGGGCAGGCCGTGCAGCTGGTGGTCTTGTCCACGGACGGCGGCCATCTGATGGCTGTACCGGAGACCTCGCTCAGCAGCGATGCCCTGATCAGCTTCGGCTGGCCCGCTGTCGGCGACAGCCTGGTCGCCGAGCTGGGGTTCACGACCAAGGTGCAGCTGATGTCCTGGCGGCCCGGCGCTGCCCAGCTGGCCGTCGCCGCGCTCCGGCCACTGCACCCCGCCTCCCTGGTAATCGCGCAGTCCGCCCCTAGCGCAGGAACGCCCTAGCGCAGACCGGGTCGGGACTACCTGGCGGTCAGGTCCTGTGCGACCGCCTGTGCGGCCAGTTCGGCGCGGGTGGAGATGCTCAGCTTGACGAAGATGTGGCTGCACGGGCAGGACCCTGCGGCCGTGGCCGGCGAACTAAGCCGGTTCTTCGCCCGGCACCCGATATCCGAGCCACGCTGAGCAGATCGCCCGGGTGCCGGCCACCCGGCACCAAGCGGTACGTCCGCCACGGGGCATCGA
>Ga0123355_10012044_pt1 | contig 13380 bp, 8 predicted proteins | sample TergutEmb28metaG_3_FD_89872 | JGI IMG/M metagenome (GOLD analysis project Ga0123355, IMG submission 89872) | Embiratermes neotenicus P1 segment gut microbial communities from Petit-Saut dam, French Guiana - Emb289 P1 | ecosystem: Host-associated > Arthropoda: Insects > Digestive system > Gut ...
CCCACAGCATTGTCCCCCCAATTCTCTTTGGCTAAAAAAAAAATTTGCTCATGTAAATCGATTAACCCCCACCCCCCCCCCCCAAAAAAAAACTATTATTAAATTCACAATGATTATCAAACTTCTCCTATTCTCGCCCCTTAATAATCTTATTTAGCAGGTGCATATTTTCTCTGCTTCTAACTGAAATTTCTCACGTCAGTAACCACTAGCACGAATAATAACATGCATACATGAATACCCAAACTTTTTACCACCACAGATCCACTTAGCAGTTCTATTTTATAGGCCTTAGTACTCATTATTAAGCACAACAACATGCCGCACCTATCTTTTAGTAGTTAACTAATTCCATTTCAAAGACTCTGCCTTGAACAAACTGTACCCATTCAAATCATGCAGAGATTACCACAGTTCTACAGAGTTGTGATGATGGAATATTGAACTAATAACTTACAAGAAGTATGAAAATTTTGGTAGACTTACTGAAAGTTATAAAGAACGTCATGACATTGAAGAAGCTTTATATAATTTAACTAACAACACTTTTTGAAATCTTTCAAGACAAACTAAACTCCCTTTCATTGTGTCATACCTGGTCTTGTAACTTAAGCAACCTTAAGGTGGAGTTGATGAATATAATTTTTTATTATATTATTTACCTTTTAACTCATGTGGAGCTCAAGCTCTGTATCCACTGCACATTTTACCCTGTAAGCATGGAGAAAATAACAAACACATGTAAAATTTTTGCATGCAAAACATCTTTTAGCTAGAGGCACAATACACAGCAATAAAAAAATTGGAATTTAGTCTAGTTAAATTGGTTCACTCTGATTCAGACAATTCAGGCTGGCTGGCTCTTTGGTTGGTTGTCTAGACTGTTCTGTAATGCTGATGATGTGTGGAGTGTGAAGGTGTTACATTTTTTTAAACAATTATATGCAAATGGATCAAATACACCACTGAGGTCTGGTTTAGGGAAGATGGGTTGTAACATGCTACTGGAAAATTTCAGCTTAATCCTCTTCAAGTTTCTGATCATAACAAGGTTATAGGTACCTGTTATGGTGGGAAAAAAATTTAAATTTGTTGTACGGTGTAGTATTGTAATTTTAATAAAATAGTGTGCATTTGTTGGTTTCAATTGTGGGAAGTGAATTGTAATGCACGAAACTGAGGATGTGAAATTTCCTATACTTTACTGCACTGTACTTTCTTCTGTTTCCACTCCTTCCCTCTGCCTTCTTCAGGTGTTCTGGAAAGAGTATTAAGGGTTATTATTAAGGGCAGAAAGTTTCCTCAACCAAGGACAGTTTATTGGTCAATCGCATTGTCATATAATGGAGAGGAATATGACGTAAAATTACTGTTGTTATTTCTTTCTTCACTCTCACTAGTCTACATTTTCTTAATCTAAATCTAAGACAATTAACTGGGTGTCTGGAAACTGCTTACCAAACTTGTACTACTTCTTCAGCATATGCTGAAACGATCCTATGTTAATACAATCCGTATTAGAGTACTAATTTCGTTTTTACGTAAGAGGAAAAATATGTTGCAATATGGAATACATGGCTGTTTTATAGCTAGAAGAGTCTGCTTGGGTGAAATAACCCACTCTTCCTTCCAGATTTAATCCGAATCTTATCGGCCGGGACGGAGGAATAAAAAGCGTCATATGCTTATAGAGTTACAAGAATAATATTAAAGAGTTGCATTAGAAACCGACACGAATATTTCCCAGGCTGACTAAAATTTTGTGAATTTCAGAGTAAACAGCTAGAAGGGAATCAGAACCTGTCGGGTCCCAGGATTGAAGAGAACGGCAGCTCAGCACATTAATTCCCAAATATGTAACAATAAGTACACTTGTTATAGCTCTATAATAATGATGATGTAAATGTCCGTAGTTACAACAGCTTTTTCAAATGTAACCATAAATCCTAAGCGCAAAGGTTTCAGACGTTTTAAATCGGGGCTTGACTTCTGCTTTAACATATGTGCTTTAAAAGAAACATTTTAAACTTGATGTATCCATTGTAACTATAGTTTTGGTAACGGACACTGGAGGGTTTTAGCTATAAACCCTTATCCTGCCAACGTGGAGAATATGGTGAGCTCCTAATAATGCCAGCAAATGGCAGATGGGATTTAATTCGGCGTTTAAAGGGCTAATACCATAATCTGCAAATGAACACGCTCCAGAACCAGACTGTCCAGTCCCATCTTCACAAATGTTTGTCCAAAGTTCATCTTGGTATCATCCTCCTATTAAAACTCTCCTTTCTGGGAATTCAACTGGACGTTCCCTGGCATCATATCCTTACGAAGAATGAAACAGACCAGCGAACTTCATCTCTATATCAGTGAAAGAAAACATGGATTGTTGCCTTTAAACGCAATTTCTTGCCCGGTTGTGTATAGTTATTACATTTTACCTTAATTTAATTGCTTTAACGTAAAATTTCCTGCAATAAGAAGGTGGATGAAAGATTATAAGACTTAACAAATTTCACCGTGCAGTGATTAAATTAAAACAATATCCACAAATTACTCAAGTATTACTCATGCCACACATCTAAAAGTGTCACCACGTAATATAATCTGACACAGACGAGGAGTAGAATCTCATTCTGGAAACAAACCAAAATCGGCAGTTGATGCAACATTTACAAATATCCGGTAACCAATCAAGTAACGACAAATTGGCTTCAGAAACTCTAATATATAAATTTTATAATTTTACTCGTCTGTTGGATATTACTCGCACATTAAGCCAGCTGTACGTGCTTTGTTCAAAGCAGTTGTTCCCAGCAACAGGTTACTCATACTAGTAACATACGTAGGACTAAACTTCGATTGCAAGTTAAACTGCGAAGAACACATTGCCAGAAAAAGAAAACAAATTGGCTTAAAAACAAGAGCGATCACCTGGTTTATAGGAAAAAAATCCATCTATCTATAAAAAACAAATTACTCATCTACAAATCGGTAATCAAACTGATATGGAGCTACGGAATATAACTGTGGGGTTGCGCCATCAAGTCCAACGTAGTCATCATGCAGAGATCTCAATCCAAAATTCTCAGAGCCATAACAAATGCAATCTGCTATGTAACAAATCATACTCTGCATACAGACTTCAACATTCCGTACGTAAGCGACGTCATCCACGAAAGAATCAATAAACATCAGAACAACCTGGAAGCTCATCCCAATCCATTATTAGAGCCACTACTACAACCTATAAAAATAGGAGACTAAAATGATGCTGGCCTTTAGACTTACAAGGCACCTGAGGTGACATCGCTGGATGAATACCCTTCCACGGCATAGTAATAGATTTATCGTAGCGTACTTTGTATGATCATCACATTAGCTTACAGATTGTATTATTTCTGACTGCTAATAAAAGTTAAAAGAAATGTTACTAGTGCTGACAACTGTGCAGTTGCATTTTATCCTTACCTCCTCTCTATAAACTTTAATATAGAAACTACAGTAATGGTGACATCACTGCTCCCAAGTCTTCACCCCGCCATGTGTGCAGGGATAGCTGCACAAGTTCTCAACTTCGGCAGTAAAGGATAGCAAGTGGTTAACTTCACACCCAGACGTTTATCCCACGGAAAGGACCCCGGTACTTCCTGAACGGCGTGCCGTGTGGGACCCAGAGACCGTCTTGCCGTTTCGTCGATCCTTCATTCCTCCATAATCCATCCAACAGACTAGTCAGTGTGTGTCTATGGACTGAGCCAACAAGAAAATATGAATATAGCTCGCTCAACGACATTGAGCCCAAGAGCATAATTTTCATACAGACTGAATTACCATTATCGCATATATCATAATTTTATAAAAATTATTTTGCTTATAATGATCAAGAATGTTAACAATTTATGACCGTATCAATTTTAATTTGCCTAACTCCAAAGGGCCAATCCTAGTGGCCAAACGGTCTAATGCGTGTACCTGCGGGCGGTGGCTTTGTGGGATTGCGGTTTCGAATCCTGGCGGGGGCATGCATGTTTTGAAGTGTTTTATGTTGTCACGTAGAGGTCACTACAACGAGCTGACCGCTCGTTCAGGGGAGTCCTACCGACTGTGGCGCGTCGTCGTGTGTAATCTGGAAACATCGTGAATGAGGCCCTGGCCAGCTTTGGGCCGCAGCTTCACTGGAAAAGAAATGCAAAGGTGCTTTATATTCACAAACAGGAAACTTAAGAAAACGTTCGAACTGCAGCAGTCTTCCTACTTGTCGTACTATGGATATAGCACCGTAACGATAGCTTTTCATTTCCAGACGATCTACTATCATATATAATTCCAGTTACTGCAAGTATGTATTCCTCACACCTTAAAATTTCACTTGTCATCCATATTGTTATCGCTGAGTGTAGGAAATTAAAGTTTAAGCCGTCGGGGTGCCGCTAAGGACATCATAATGATCATACTGGAAATTCTTGAAACCGGTCAGATGGTTCAAATGTACAACTATGTGATACAGGGGGCACAGGAGCGCCAGGGCGATATTAAGCTTTTGTATTTTAGGGTCCTTTCCCTCTCAAAGAAATAAACGATATGCAACTTAGATTTCCACGTTATCTGTGTTTTCCCTCACTTCCTCTCTTGAATCACCTGATCGATTTTCACGATGTCAGAATCCCAAAAATTTTAAGGTTACCTCAAAACTCTATTGTCAGTTTTAGTAATAACAACGTGACGGAAACACAAAGTAGTGAGGCGGTAGCGACTCTAGTGCTGCTTACATTAGGCTCCTGAACTGGTGGATAGAGTCTTGGAATGTTGTGCGCGTGTTACGGTACTATATTGGTAAAATACTGTCTGAGCAAAAAGGTCCTGTTCACCGGTCCGAAGTATCAATTAGCGTTAGGGTGGAAGTGTCAGTGAATGAACGAACTGAACGGCTGGACGAGGGTTCCGAGCGTTTGTGTAAGTTCGGACTGCGTGACCGAAACCACGTAGCCTATGATATAAGACAGAAGACGTTTATCTGAAGAAGTTTCCAGGAAAAAAGTTGTGGAAGTATTGGAAAGGTTGATATTAAAGTCGATAACGAGAACCACGTTGTGTGTATTGGATCCAGTTAGCTCAGAATAAAGTCATATGTTTGGCCTTTGAAAACAGTCGAAATTATTGCGTTTGGAAAGTGCAGGGAATGTCGTGATCGGCATTTATAAGGAAAACAGCACAGTCAATGTAGTTAGGTATGGCAGAAACATATTGCAGTAGCTCTTGAGGTGATAAAGAATTGCTGGTCTTAGATATGATCGAAAATATTGTAGACTATGATTCTTTTCAGTACAAAAGCTCATATTACAATTTGCTTTTTGAACTTAAATTTCTTAATTTTTTGTATTTCAATATAAATTGAATAGCCTGAGAAACTGTAACTTTAAAGAACAAATGCGTCTGATATTTGCTTTATAATGAATTAGCATTTAAGGTCTGCACGTGTACACCTGAACTGTTTATCTTTATTGATTAGTGTTTATCAGTGTGATAGATAGGACAGGTACTTGACAAATCCATGATGCTGAAAATGCACAAGTATGACACACACATTGCTAACATTAATGTACCCATTTACCAACATATCTGACATCTCTCTTATTAGCAGCATGTGAATGTCATCTCTACCTGTACGAAACGTGAAGACCTACAGGAAGTGGCGTTGTATCCCGCTTGTCCTTCATCTTGGAGGTAGATTATTGTTCGTCGTCAGTTTCAGGCTCCGGCCGCTTTAATCCTGGCCCCCATTGAATAGTAGCCTGAGTGCGATCCGTATTCTATTTTCATGTTTCGTGCACGAGGAAAACCTCGTGCCCCTTCTAGGGGTAAAACCAAGGTCCTTCGGTTTTACAACCTGTAGCGTGATCACTATACTGTCTTTGTTCTGCCGGCTACCATTATTAGCACTTTCGTGATTCATACAGTGGAAGATGCATTGCATGGAACTGCATGCAGTTCAATATTATCCTGTGCGTTGGACTTCGAAATTGTCTTAGAAGGAGGCAGTACAGGAGTTACAGTGATCATGTATCCTGCGGTTTTCATGGTAAAGCATATGATTTATATTCGTAATATTGTGTGATCAAACTCCTGTCTTCTGCTTCCAAATAGCATTTTGTGATCCCTATCAGTACCTGCAAGTGAACAGCAGCTTACGGCTACAGTTAGTGACCACTTGTTCCTGCCCCGCTATTTGTTACATCGGTTTTAGGCCCTTTCGCGAATTGCTAAAAGTAACTATTTGCTTCGTCATGTCTGTCCGTCCGTCCGTCCGTCTGTCCGCATGAAACAAACTGTCTCCTACTACAGTCATTTCTACGAAATTCAGCATTTGAAGATTTTTCCAATATCTGTCAAGATAAATCAATTTTCAGTGAAATCTGACAAGAATAACGGTACACGACTTTAACATCTGTGCACATTTCTGACAATATCTTCCTAAAATCTTTTTAGAATGGAAAATTCCTCAAACTAAGGTTGTTGCGAACATTAAAACATGTTTTGTTCAGAAAAACTTCTCCGATATTCATGCCGTTTATGAGAAAACGTGAAACGAGGCAGTTGAGCCAGACGGGTCACTGATAACAAAGCGCATGCGCTTTGAATTTTGGATAACTAAATCTTCAGACACATAGTAACAATATGTAATACTTATTGGTTTTCAAAGGCAATAACGGTTATGAAAATACGTCTCTATATTATGTTATATTTACATTGCCTGACTTTCTCAGTAAAGTATGCAAGTAGCAGTTAATACACAGTTTCTAAATATCTTGTGCACCCATTAGCAAATTTAGCATTAACGTAAACCAGGGTCTGAATTTTGTGATTCTAAAGAATTTTGCAACTCCAGAAGGTCACACAACCACAGTTTAATTGCCGTTAGTGTGAACTATGAGGATAGCAATTGCACGTACTTAAGGGGCCATACAAGAACTATCATTCAACAGTGGGTTCTGGAACGGTATAGTGTGGTGGATATTTAAGGAAGGTGCCAATCTTTATATAACTTCCCATTTTACTTAAGATTAAGTTAACAAAACAGTTTACAGTCTTTTTATTCTTTTCACTTTGAAAAGTAAACGAAATTCAGCTGTTAAATAAACTTGGACAAACGTGATAACAGATATGCAGCTTGAAAATATTTAATCCTGTTTAACTCAGGATAAATTGCATAGCTGGTATAGAGGTATATACATACCAAATTTCAGTCTACTGGAAGAAAGGAAAGTTCATTCTTCCCTGTATAGTTAAATAATATAATAAAATATTATATAAATATTTTAATGTTTTCTAGACCACTGGCGAGACCTAGGCGTAGATGGGTGGATGATATTAGGACGGATCTGCAGGAGGTGGGATGTGTGTATATGGACTGGATGGGGCTGGCCCAGGATAGAGACAGGCGGCGGACGCTTGTGGGTGCGGTAATGAACCTTCGGGTTCCGTGAAATGCGGGGAATTTCTTGACTAACTGCAAACCAGTTAGCTTCTCAAGAAGGACTCTGCACCATGGAGTAAGTAAGTAAGTAAGTAATCCCAGCTTAAAGTAATATATATATATATATAAATTAAATAAACGCAGAGACGACAGGCTTTGTGACAGTCGTGCTAAACCTGTGGGTAATGAGCCGCAGTGTCCCTTGGCCGGTATATAATATTAAATGCAACCGTGCCAAAGTTAATTCATGTCAAATTGGAATAGCGGAGATCGTCCAATGCCTACTGTCGGAGTGTACGGGGAGGAATGGAGTAGGGTGCAGCAGCTGTAGAGTGCAACAGCTGTAGGGTGCAGAAGCTGCTGCAATTAACGTAGCTGAAGTACGATAAGGAATCTCATTCTTGGTGTGAAGCCTTTCATTGAGAAACCAAACTGCAGATTATTTCTTTTGTGCCTGTGTCATTTTGTTAAATAGAAATAACCCTTCCTATATCTTGCATGTTTTGTTGCGTGTTTTTTCTTCGTATATACAAATAAATTCTTCCAATTCTTTTAAAAATTTTTTCGTGGAAGACACCCTTTATTTTGTTCTGTATGAATTACGATGAAATATACAGTTCACGGGTTATGTTATGTTATGTTAATTTATGTTATGTTATGTTATGTTATGTTATGTTATGTTATGTTATGCTATGCTATGCTATGCTATGCTATGCTATGCTACGCTATGTTATGTTATGTTATGTTATGTTATGTTATGTTATGTTATGTTATGCTATGTTATGTTATCCTGCAGAATTTTTCATTATCCTTGAAAGTATCAGACTTCTCTCTTCGTAATATCTCGTAAATTGTCAGGGAGAACTCACTTGCAGCTTAGTACCTGTCATTCTTAAGAAAATCATCGACTCTCATCCAATACCTGACCTGGTGATAACTGGCAATGAGTTATTGTGGTGTTTGAAGGAACGTCTCTAGAATAATGACAATTATATGAGCAGATCAAATAGAGTGCTGTTTACTGAACACCAACAGTCGTTACTTTCAAAAAAATGTACAAAATGTTCCATTCTGTTGGAACGTGGCGCTGCGTTAGTACATAATCTTTGCCGACATTTCCTGACCACTGATTTGCCCGCAATATTAGGAACAGACTGCCGAGTGACGTGACGTGACGTGATGTGACGTGACGTGACGTCATATCACACAGAAAAGGATGCTTCACATACACTGCTGCAAAAATCTAAAATTCTTCAAAATTCACGCCATCTTAAAAAGTGTAACTGCCCACTCCGATTCATACTTTGAGTCTCGCCTTCACTAGGGCGGGCGAAGGCCCGCCGTCACTGAGGTAGGCCCACTCGAGATTGTCCTCAGTTCGTTCTGGAAAATATTACGATATGCCTCCAAATAGGCCATGACAGCCATTACAGTTTTTCCCCACATTTAATTCGCCACTCATCTACTAACCATGCCACACTAAACTATCTGAACTCTTATCGGTCTCACTATATAAAAGACAAATAAGCAAATTCATATGTACACTTACCGTAGCCCAAAATACTAACACAATTTCAGCAGTGTTTTTCAGTTAATACCTAGAGCCCACCATTCCAAATTCTTTGTTTTCTTTATAACTCGAATTAAGAACAAGGGGCATGTCATTATCAAATTTAATCTAATAAATTACTTGCTCAAAGCTCGCTACCTACAAAAATCAGATGCTAAACAATCGGCATTCAACAGCAGTTGGCAGACAGCAGTCGGTTGGCTGCGAACTGTGTGCTGATGTTGTCAGTAAGACAGACCCACTGCATACGTTTACAAGAAACTGTAGATCAAAGGAGTAACCAGATTGAAAACATTGGCAATGTATATTAACCTTTTGACGCCTAACGACGACTATAGTGATCGTACCGCACCGCTAACCTCTAAATGTTGCATTTTATATATTTATTCAACAAATATAGGTACTGAAAATTTTAAGCATGAAATATACTCTCCGTTTTTTCCTCTTCAAAATGCAGTTTGTTTCATGAATCTAACATATTTGGTTCCTGTATTATTCACATTTTATATACAGGGTGTGCTAAAATTTAAAAAATAATTCCGGCGCCAAAAGGTTAATATGTGTCATGCAACTGAGCTGAATTTGGTTTATTAATTATTATCGCAACAATTTTCTAAATATATTAAGCAATATTACAAACATGACGCAATTTAATAAACCGCCGCTGATCACATACAGAGAGTCGCCACATCATTTACACTTTGCCTATTCTTATGCACTCTTATTAAATCCTGATCTTACACGACGTAAACGGGGCCTTGGTTTGGCTTTATGGCATTGTGTTTTCAATTATGGGGTTAAGGAAATTGAATACTTTTTGTTGATGGTGTATCAGAGAGAACGGAGAGGACGATGTTTTGATTGAACGTACTCTACGAATTTTTATTTAGGGATGTAAAATAAGTACGGTACATTCTGGAAAAGCCGCTATTTTTCTCCAAACTAACTAAATAGAAATAAATGAAGGCGGTCAGCTGGTAGGGGTAGTTGCCTGCGAAATGGCATAGATAATTAATAATTGTTATCAAGATCAATACATTATTGCAGCGTGTGGAATTTCCCGTTCTCTGAGATGTGACGCCGTGCAGTTTGGTAGATGAATACTAAAGTTTCGGACGAAGAATAACAATACTAAGAATAGCAGAGGACAAACCTGACTACAATCAGGATTTATCTGCATTACGACGTAATACTTTAACGAGCTAATAAGATACCCGCATTCTCTTATGTCTATGAAGATATCTATAATTGGTATCACAGAAATGTCAAGTATTGAATAATTCGCTATCACGAATTCAGCTCTAGGTAACTCGGTCGGTTTCAGTCGAAATGATAATTCTCTGTCGTACACTGTTGTTGGTACCGTCACTTAGAATAGCTACTGGAATAAGAATCTAATATGATGTGGTGTGAACAAAAGAAAACTTATTATAAAATAAGGCTCACTTTCTGCTGCATAAAGAAATAAAATTTTGTGCTTGAATATAAACCCCATTCTGTATGGCCTTCTACATGTTTACTATCGAAGACATCATGAATGTACTGGAAGAGGATGTGCACAAACTGTGGAAGTTTCACTACTAGCAATTCAAACTGGAAAAATCGTCATTAGAAGGACATTTACTGGTACTGCAGTTAAATTCTTTACTCCATTTATTGCGCGTCTGGAAATTGCTTCTCGCCCAATTCGAAATAATTGTGTTAGTTCGAAATTAAACGTATTGAAATCTTATGTTTATTGGACCGTGCATCATCCGTGGTCTGCACGGTCCCCCGATTTAACCCCTTGTGACTACTTCCTTTGGGATTAGGTGAAGGACAAAGTGTTTGTGCCACCACAACCCGTGAGCATACCTGATTTTAAGAACAGAATTACCGCGGCTGTGGAGACCATCACAACTGACTTGCTGAGCAGAGTATGGCAGGAATTGGACTATCGCCTCGATGTGTGCCGTGTGACGAAGGTTGCATACATCGAACATTTGTAGGTATGTGTCATAGACATGTTGAGTTACTCTTTCATTTCAACTAGTATTTATACTTCTGTTCACCATACTTGTGAATATAATCAACTTCAAAACCGCTCCAATCATTTTGGTACACCCGGTATAACATGCAGTCGATCAGAGTACCAATATTACGAAATTCGCACGGGCTCGTCTTCTTCTTATCTCCCTTATTCCAACAGAAGATATAATGTTACGAGATTATGATGTTTACAAAGTACAGTTTGTATCGGAACATTGCATCATAAGCCTGCTGTTAACTTACCTTCTTATGATCAGAAGCCATCCTGTACTGTCTGTAGACAGCATATCGCACATTACATCAGCTGCAATACAGCAGCATTCTGGGCCTTTAATTCATTATTGCAGTCAGAACTGCGTTTTCATAACGTGTTTATTTATGCGATATTATTGGTGACTCAGTGAGCTGCCTGTGCATGAAGCAACTATAATACATTGCCTGTATCTAGGAAATAGAGTGGCGCAATGACGTAATTCTTGCGTGTTACATTTTCCCCTTTATGGATCTAGTTGCTTACCATTAATCTTTAACGGTTTATTGTGTTCCGTGGTAAATAATAATATAAAGTGCAATTGAACCATCACATTTAGCATAAAAATATTGCAAGTCTATTTATTGTGTAAGGAAAGATATGCTTTACTTTTGTGCGTTTCACCAATTTACATGAAAATAAACACATTTGTCGCAGTCGCTTTCAGCAAATTGTTTTCCGGACTTTAAATGTTTGTGTAGGAAGACTTAGGCTTGTGACAGCTCATCATGGTCATGAAATTGTGACAGCAATATGGAACCAAAAATAAATCTGTAAGAAATTAAGAGAAATATGATGTTAGCTTCTTGACTTACCCGTTTACCGCAACAGAATATTCTTTATGTTGAAAGATTTTTTGTTGTGCTCGTTTTGTGCCGAAATTGTAAGACGTTCATGAGGACAGTGTGTAAAGGAAGAATGTGAACTGTGATCAAGTTCTGCTTCTGCAGTGTTAACTGAGTTATCGTTAAGACTTTCGGTACGACAGGGTGATTGGCAAGAACTACAATAATTCGTAGCATTTTTTCTACGATAAACTTCAAAGGGGCGTATCTCAAGTTCGCCATGTCTGTTCGTCTGTCTCTCCGTATATCCTCAGATAACAGCTGCATAACCGCTACAATGAATTTCATAATATTAACACTTTGCAGATTCATTATTCGTCAGCACTTTGCAACTTTTGACTACTATCGGATGAAAATTAAAGGTAAAGTGAACCCTTGTACAGGCACTGAGGCTCTGTACAGGCCGTACGGCCCATAGGGAGAGTAGAGGTATAGCTCTACTCTTTCTTGACCAGAGCACTAGAAGGGGTGAGGGGTCAGCGTCAGGCCCCGGCCGCTCTTTGCCCCCAGGAAAAAGCCGGTACAGTACCTATTTTACAGGAGGTTGGGTGGGCCCCAGGGCCGGTCTGGACAGGTGCGGAAAATCTCGTCTCCAACGGGATTCGATCCCCGGACCGTCCAGCCCGTAGCCAATCGCTATACCGACTGAGCTACCCGGCCCACACTATCGGGTAAGAATAATGAAAACTATACACGAAAAGCTACTTGTGTGACTGTGCATGCTTCGATAGTAATTCAAAATAATCATTCGAGCAAGCAATGTGCATAACAGATGTTTTACAGCAACATGGGACTCATTTCATGACCTAAGTCAATGGAGTAAGTCCATAAGTCTTACCTGTTACGAAGTAATCATACAAAAGTGAGCGAACACATGAGAATTACGAACCTATGTTTACGCCATCAATTTTTCTATTGCCTGTAGAACTATTTTTTTACGTTAGTCAATACGTTGTGTTACTGATAAGATAAAAAAATAAATTATTGTATTTACTGTTTTACCATATAAAGTTAGTCATTCCATCTTAGCGTAATTTGACGGTACTTATTAACTTTCTGTGCGAAGGAATATTAGGGGGTTAAAGTTCATCAAGCGGTTTAATTTCTTCACAAAATGGAAATGAATAGCAAACCAAACACGAAAGTTGTTGTAACTGACCACGCTTGTACTTACAATGTAGTCCTAGCTCAGTAAACTGATTTAACTTTAACGGCAAGTACACTCAGTGAAAAATGTTCGATCCGTCAGATATTGCAAGATTTGGTAGATTTTTGATGTTATGGAACTGCCATTATTTTTTATCATCACCCTCACCCCACAGCTGTTCCTATCACCACCCTCACCCCACAGCTGTTCCTATCACCACCCTCACCCCACAGCTGTTCCTATCACCACCCTCACCCCACAGCTGTTCCTATCACCACCCTC
>Ga0123355_10012045_pt1 | contig 13379 bp, 12 predicted proteins | sample TergutEmb28metaG_3_FD_89872 | JGI IMG/M metagenome (GOLD analysis project Ga0123355, IMG submission 89872) | Embiratermes neotenicus P1 segment gut microbial communities from Petit-Saut dam, French Guiana - Emb289 P1 | ecosystem: Host-associated > Arthropoda: Insects > Digestive system > Gut ...
AATTCAACAGAATAGTCTCAAGCTCCTGATGATGGATATATTAATGTCCGAAACATGTTGAGCACATAAGAAGTGAAATAAAATAGCAAATGACATCAAGTTGGTCTTTTATTCTTCAACTATCACAATGATGCATGATCGAATAAACATAAAAAAATCATTTCCAATTACTGACTTTTATGTCACTGCAGTATGCACTTGTTGCAAATGTAGAGACACAAGAAGTACCTTGTAATCCTACTATATGTTTGGGTATTATAAACAAATACCCTGCAGATTAAAGTAAAACAATACTTCCCAGAATCTGGCAGCGAATCCTATTCTAGTTTCTACATACAGTCTTTGCTTTTAATCCTATTTAATCTCTTTAATATATATTTCACTAAAGATCGAAGAATTATTATTTCACAGCTAGTAAATTTTTGCTTCTTCTGTCACTTTAGACACAAAATAATTAGTGTTCAGTAGAGTAGCCTCCTATACTATCAGTACGGGCGTTCTTTCTGAGGGGTAAAGCGGCCGGGGCGTGACGTTGACCACTCACCGTCATCTAGCGCCGACGTTAAAAACGAATAGGGCCATACCACTACTCCCTCCGCATCCCTTCATGGCTTGCACACGGCAATTGTAGCTTTATGTTATCTTGTAAATAAAGCCAAATTGGTGCACAGTTTTTCTTAGTAAGTTTATTTTCTGTACATGTTTCGGGCGACAATATGCCCATCATCAGGAGAAATAACTGTAAGTATGCGACGTTCACTCTGTGTGGACGACTGTCTGGTAGCCACTCTGCATACCAGAGAGTCGTCCACAAAGAGTGAAAAATACCAAGTGTCGCATAGGTACAGTTATTTCTCCTGATGATTGACACATTGTCGCCCGAAATATGTAGATAAAAGAAACAATCATACCAAGAAAAATTGTGCACCAAGTTGGCTTTATTTACAAGATTATACAGGCATGCAGGTCAACGAAATATAAAAACGTAGCTTTATGCATTAAATGGCAGCAAGGAAGACTGATAAGAGGCGCAATGCACTTGGTATGCCCGCTCGCTTAATTTATAATAATTAAAATTTAATCCACAGTTACTGTGGAAGGTCAATTTTTATATTAGGTCGGTGACATCTTAAAGTTCCCTGTGTGTATTGATGTAATGTCCTACGTCCGTCTTCGAAACTGCAAACCACAAAATTATAATCTGAACACGCAAAGTCATAAAACCATCAAACCTTACTTCAGCGTGTGCGATTACATTGTGTCTTAGATGTAAACATCAAACTGCGTTGCTGATAGATTGAGTATTTAATGACGCCTTATGTTTTTGTACGGACCAATGTTATGAGGATTTGTAAATAATGGATTGGGGAATATTTCGGAAGGAATTGATCATGGCCTAATTAAAGCACTCGAGAGAAACCTTTGCCTGAAAGAATTTAGAAGATAGATGAAGTTTATCGTTTTTAAGCCAGGATAGCCGGTGACTGGGCTGATATCTAAACCCACGACTGTGTACGTATGATACAGTCAATCTCAAGCTATCAACCTAACCTCGATATCCGAGACGATAGGTTAACTATTTATTAGACTGTATATTTGTGATAATATCAATATCACGATCGCCATTCCGTCAATAATAATATTAATAATAATAATAATACGGTAGAGGGAGAGTTAACCCGTACCGATTGAAAGTGTTAAAGAACATAGTTTTCCAGTACGCCCCATTAAAGTACAAACCGAGAATTATGTTTCATCTCCAAAGAATAAATGGAGCTAAAGATAAAGAACATTATGCTTTACCTCGGCACTACAGTAAGCGTCATGCCCCAAGCCTCTTATCCCAGGGGAAAGAACCCCAGAAACTCACGGAGGAGGAGGTTGTCTAGACGTCATTAAGAAGAGTTATCTCTTGCCCCTTCCGGAATATGAACCCTGGATTATCCAGCCCATAACCTCTATATTATACTTAGTTATTTCGACTATGGACCAATTCCAATGTATGGGGAATTTAATACAAGTTGTCAGCTTCATTTTCCCTTCATTTAGTCACCGGCAAAAAGCCAGTTCGATCCACTGCGTAGGAAGCTGAGCGAGCCCCAAAGATGGACTGGACGCTTTGGAGAGGAGGGAAATTTCTTGCTCCTATCGAGAACAGAACTACAATTTCTCCGTCTGCTAGCCCCTGCATCACTCGCCACTCCGCTTCATTCCGTTGTCAGGTGCCACACATACGTGCCCCCAAGTAATGGAACTCCTTCCGCGGTATTATTTTTGTCGTCAGGCTACTCATTGTAATATACTTTACATATGACTTCAACGTTTGAAATTTAGCCTTTTAGATTTCTATATTCACATTCATATAAAAGGTAAAGGTAAAGGTAAAGTGATCTTGTTACAGGCCCGGTGTGGCCCAGAGGGTGGGTAGAGGTATAGGTCTACTCTTTCATGATCGCGGCACTAGAAGGGGGTGAGAGGTCAGCAGCACGTTCCGGCCGCACGTTACCTCGGGAAAGACCCAGTATCCATTTTACAGGAGGCTGGGTGGGCCCCAGGGCCGATCTGGACGGGCGGAAAATATCGTCCCCACCGGGATTCGATCTCGGACCGTCCAGCCAGTAGTCATTCGCTATACTGACTGAGCTACCCGGCTCACATTTCACATTCATATACTATACTCAAATTTATGTTGGAATTTTCACAAGGTCAGGTTTACGAATACATTTATCAGCATATCGCAATATTCTCCGTCTCTTACGCTACCGTGAGGCAAGTGTGGGAGATTTTCAAGAAAAGCATGGTTTTTGCAATCGCAGCATTGTGTGTTTTCCACACCAAGTGGTGTGTAAGACATTCAGGGGCGTCTGCTCCTTGTTTTCCCCTTTTCCTTCTTTGCTTGTCGTTGAACGATAAAAACATTTTTGGTGTTGTAGAAGCCGGATCCGAACGAACAAAAAACAGCCCTCTCATTTTCCATCTCCTTCGAACATTTTCACAACTTCCACTCTATCCCTTACCCAGTCTTTCACCTCTCTTTCTCTCACTCTCCCCTCTTCTGTCATTTCGCTTTCTCTTTTACCCCACTCTTCCTTTTCCTGTTCCTCTTCTTTGCCTCCGGTCCAGAGGCAGATCCCAGATTCCGGATTTGGCAGACACCCAAAATAAACGCCAATCCTCCTCCTTCATCTTCTTACACTTCTCTTCCTCGTTTCTGAAAGTTGCTTCGGCTTCCCACTGCAGAGCAACTACCACAGACAGACCCCCTAGGCGTCTACAGCTTCCAGAAGATGCAATCTGCTGCGAACGCAGGCAAATCTCCATAAGGCCCCAAACTCGCTCTTCCCAGAATAAAGTCCAAACATTAGAATAAATAATAGGTAATCGCAACAATACACGGCAGTTTTTTTCTTTGTGTTACTCGAGGTCCTGATCCATTCGGTCTTGGTTACATTTAATGCAGCGGGTTTCTGTACTTGTCACATGTCTCACTAACTACAAGACATACGTATTACCCTTTCAAATACGAAGTAGTTAATCTTCTACGTCCTATAATTTTTTTAGTAAATAAACACGGCAATTTCAGAGAATAAATGTTCATTTAATTCCTCTCAAATGTAAAATATTTTCTTCCAAAACACACAAACTGATGTCTTTCTTACCGTTAATTAAGAGTATCAAACAAGCACCCCTATTGATTTCGAGTATCAACAAGCACGCCTGTTGATTTCGAGCATCAGACAAGCACGTCTATTGATTTCGAGCATTAGACAAGCACGTCGATTGATTTCGAGCATTAGACAAGCACGCCTACTCATTTCGAGTTTCAGAAATCCAAGCGTATCACAAGAGCAAGCCTATTGAACTTAATTTAGTCACATGTCAAATAAGTATCGTGACTGAAAGACTAACGCACAGGTGTGGATTGGCAAGTTCCAAAACTCTCGTTTCTATTTCGTAATTTTAATAACGCATTTTAACAGAAGGAGAAAATTATACGAATAAGCAACAAAGACATGAAGTCGGTAAATAAGTCACTTCTTAACTCAACACATATTTCTCTGTTCAGATGAACTCGACCCTCTACTTAGCAGTTTGGCGATGTGCCTCTGACCGAACTTCCTTACTCCATGGTGCAGAGTCCTTCTTGAGAAGCTAACCGTTTCTCAGCTCGTAAAGAAATTACCCGTTTTTCATGGAACCCGACGGTTCATTACCGCACTCACAAGTGCCCACCACCTGCCCCTATCCTGAGCCATCTCGATCCAGTCCATAGCCCCACATCCCTCTTCCTGAAGATCCATCTTAATATCATCCCCCCATCTATTCCTGGGTCTCCTAAGTAGTCCCTTTCCTTCAGGTTTCCCCACCAAAACCCTGTATATGCCTCTCCTCTCCCCATGCGCGCTGCATGTTCCGCCCATCTCATTCTTCTCAATTTTATAACCCAAACAATATTGGGTTAGGAGTACAGATCATTCAGCTCCTCATTATGCAGTTTTCTCCACTCCTTTGTTACCTCGTCCCTCTTACGCCCAAATATTCTCCTCAAAACCCTATTCTCAAACACCCTCAGGCTACGTTCCTCCCTCAATGTGAGCGACCAAGTTTCACACCCATACACAACGACAGGCAAAATTATAGTTCTGTTTATCTTAATCTTTAAATTTTTTGATAGGAAACAGGAAGACAAAAGATTCTGCACCGAATGGTAGCAAGAATCGCCTGACTTCAATGTGCTCTTAATTTCTTCCTGAATAGAATTTTGATTTGGTTAGGTTGTTCCCAAATATTTTCTAACCAAACTATTTGCTCTTTCAGACTAGTTTTAAAACGTACAAAGACCAAAAATGTAGCTGAAGAATGTAGCGTGCACTGTGTGCGTGGGAAATAAGGTCCATCCTCCCTGCTAGCGTAACATGATACTCCATGCTTTGAACAAGCTGTTCTGAACGAAACATTATTACAGAACATTTATTTGCTCTACAAATTATCCTGTGCCTAATCTGTACAGAATCGATGATCCAGGAAAAAAATTATATGGCCCTCCTCCTCACATTTATACTACAGTAATACCGTTTTAGGACAAAACAAAATTGAAAATCCGTAGCAGAAACTGCTTTTTTTCCGGCGATCGACTGCACTCTTCAAGGCTCAGAGTTTCGTGTTTTCTTTGATCGGCGGCTTTGTTACAGTACAGGTTATGTTACAGTACAGGTTTTGTTAAAGTCGAATCAGAACCGACGTCGGTAATGACAAGCACACTTCGTAATTAATAAGATGGCGTGAAATCACGAACAGTTTGTTTGTCTATCGGTGTTAAATTACACAGGAATAACTTGAGAAGGCCAGAAATGATATTCTTTTCGAGTGTCAAATTTCACGCCCTTCTAAATCGCGAAATTATTTAGGATACTCAACAGAACATTTTTCATCATCGTTTACCACATGAATACATTTGACGCTGTACACTGCAACCGTCCAACAAGCATGAAAATTTCACTACCAAGTAGTTTCACGATGTTTATTATAAAACACTCCTACAAGATTCGGCCATACATTTTGGCCATCTTCATGGAGCTAAAGTTTGATCGACGTGTGCAGTGTATAAAGGAACTTGTCATAGATGAAAATCATCTATGGCAAGTTGCCATATACGTTGCAAAATTCGATAAAACGTTTTGTTCCCTGAGAATGAACAAAATGTATAGTCGAAACATGTAGAAGCGTCTCATTAAATATAATCTTTGTAGATACGGTTGGTAGGGAAATTTATGTTTAGTGTTACAAGAAATTGACCGCCTCTTCTACAAACGCCACGTAAACTGAAATATTAAATTAAACCCATGGGTCTGCATTTCTTACAGATGGTAAATGGAATTCTGCGGGATGTTCCTCAGAGTTATTTGTATATGCAGTAAACTGTGGTATAAATGTTCAATCTGGTACGAACCAAATAAAGGTAAAATTACCTTTGTGTTATTAAGAACTATCCCTCGTGCTTAGGCAAGGAGTTCTCCAAGAAAACAACACTCCATCAATATTATATCAAAATAAACAATAGATGGACGTCAGTGATCTCAGTTACGTCTTGTGTGTTTTACTCCCGACGAATGGCATGCAGTCCCACTGAATGGCAAGTAATGTGTACACCGGACCCGGTAAAGAAAATTATCTCCGTTCGTTGTCCAGCCAGTAGGTCAGTAAAAGTAAAAGGTAAATGAGTCCCATTACGGACCCGAGCTGCCCAGAAGGTTGCAGGAAGCTCATGTTCCCAGATTACGTTACGATGGCCCAGAACGGTGGTAAGGTTGTCAGCCTTACTCACCGGCCGTTTTTACTCCCAGGAATTATTCCTGGTACTCATTTCTGTTAGACACTGAGTCGACCCCAGGGCAATGGTGCGATCGGAAGGATTATGTAAATGAAAAATTCCAATGACACCATCTGGAATCGAACCAGGGACCTTACGACCTTACGACACTGTGCTACGGCGGTCCCCGTCAGTAGGTCAGTAACTATACTAATTTGATTATAAATTAATCAGGAAGAAAGTCCATTTGTAAAACATACATATGAGAAAGGTACATTCGTTCGCGAAAACAGCCGTTAGGAGGGGCTGTCACTGATCTGAAAACAACGCTCCATACCCCGGATTGTGAGGACACATTTTGCATGACGAAACAAAACCACAATACAAGGATTTCGCTCCCTTATACTCACTAAGGTTCGCGAACTTGTCTTCTCCAGTTACTAGAGGATTGTAAACTTCATACCAAGTACTCTCTAAAATTTTTCTCACGAACCGTTCTCTCCGCCACATCGAGCAACACTTGGTATATTAAGAGCTATTTAATCCTCTACACACCACGACCTCACTCCCCCAAAAAAACACACTGAGAACTTGAAGGGTAGACATTTGTTTGTGGGCCCGTGCTGCGCTGATATTGATTCAGGACCCGACACCAACCTAAATGGGGTTCTTAGAATCTAACCAACCACCCACTTTCACCCCTACATTGGGTTAGGAGCTTTCGGTAACATTACATTTTACTACTCACTTTAAAAACGTAGACTTCGAAAAAAATATATTTTATATTTTATTAGCGGGAAAATTTTATATTTCAAAATTGATTTTTATAACAGTAATTTTCCATTAGCGTATCGTTAAAATTTCTGAAACACTAATGACAAGTGACAACCTTCTAAATATTTTTACCTCCACAATCCAAAACATCCTTGACTCGGAAAAACATCGCCACGTCGACTGACAGAAATTACTATGTTATATTCCATTTTATATTATATAAATCTTGACAGCATTTACATTTACGTTTGCAAGGTTTCTTGTGTGTTGTGTCGGTAGGTTTGCATAGGCATAACACTTAATTCTTTTATTAGAATATTTTGTATGATTGTTGTTTTGCGGTTTGTCTGAAGAATGAAGGCCTGTTCGTACAGCTGCTTGTATAATTTAACCCATATCCTGCCAATGTGGAGAATAGGGTGAGATCCTAATAATGCCAGCAAATGGCAGATGGGATTTAACTCGGCATTTAAAGGATTAATAACTGAAATAAACATATTTTAACAATATATCACTGAGATAATATTATATCATACGTAAGTAAAAGAGTGAATATTTAACAAGCGTACTACAGTACAAACAAGGAAAGCTCTGCCGAAAGTTAGAATATATTTTATTGCGCATCTTAAGTTTCCACGCCTCCAGAACCCAGTCGAAAATCTAATTCGTATGTATATGAATATATAAAAAGATACTTTTCGAAATAAAAATTACTTTATTACACTTATGCCTGTCATTTTCCTATGTTTATGATCATGTAATTTTCAACTCCGTTACTTTAAAAATAAGGTTAGAATTGAAAATTACGCATGAGGCGCGTGTTCATTTTGTGTGATAGAGTTGCTGCCTTGCCTCAGTCCCATGACCAAAAACCATACCTTGATAATATCACAGGGTCGAAAACTAAATTTGGGCACAGTAAACACATTGCTTTAGGCTGTATAATGCGGAGAAGGTAAGAATATCCAGATTCTATTAATTGAAACCAAAGCATCTCTAACGAACCACAGGTATTCTGAATGATTTCTTCGTCGGCGCAACAACACACTGATTACGAAGGTCATTTTGTTCTTTACCCTTACCTACAATTTATTAAAACCACTGATTTTCAACTGCTGATTTTGTTTACTTTTTGAGGTGTATGTGACAAGATTCAAAATGTATTTTGTTGACTCCGCTGTTACAACTACATAACGAATGAATAATAACTCTACACTGAAAACCACATGGTTTTCTAGCTAATCCTATGCGCCGGAAAATGGAAGGACACCGTACTCAATTTAATATACTGCGAGACAATACTTTTAGATTAGCAATTCTTTTCTCCGATTATTAGCTTCTTCCCACCGAAAACAATAAAATTTTCACTTTTCAAGCATATTTTATAATTTTATGATGCATAAATAATTACATATGTACGTAATATGTGCATTATAAATTTAGATACAAATTTTACCTCCCTTGCACAATTGTAATATTACTTTCATCAATCCATAGAGAAAAACAAAGTGTGTGTGGGATCGTCGTGATAATGTTCGATCTAAAATCTTATTTTAAAAAGCTACATAAGTTTAAGTAACTTTGCTATACAACATGTCGTGACTTTAAAATAAGGTGTAACATTGCCACACACACACACACACACACACACACTCCTCAGAATTTCTTATGGACATTAGAGTGGAAGAGAATTAAAAAATAAACTAGAGATTTTCCCACTTTAATGTTCAAATTACTAATTTGCCTGCACATAAATTCGAATTTTCCCACAAAATTTGTGTAAATCTGTACAAGATTATTCGGCGTCACATAAAAGAAGACAGCCCCATTTCTAAAGCCAGATAATCCTGAGCCAGTTTGATCCACGCCCCACCCTCTTAACTTATCACTGTAGGTGCATCTTTTTGTCGTCGTGCCATTCCCTTCTCTGTGTTCCAATTGTACACTGTGCGAAAGTTTCCCAAATAAATTCTGCACCTATTTCTTGTCTTACAATATAGCCACATGTTCGCCATCGAACTGTTGTATACTTTAATAAAAATACAATAAACTGCAATAAAATAAGTGAACGTGATAAGAATTTGACGCTCAGGTGACCTTGCATCGTGATAAATCCTTATAATAAAACCAACTAGATGCATTAATTTCTCAAAATTATACATTTAGTTGGTTTTATTATAAGAATGAATGTGATACATTACGAAAATTCTCTACAGCAAACATGCAATATTACAACTCGAATTCTAGGCTTCTTAAAACTTCTCAACAACATACTGTTCTTACTACCGTTCCAGCGATGCAGGTTGGAACATATCACTTATAAAGATACTTGTGGGAGTTTAAACCGATTAATCGATTTTGGAGCACATTTTCATACTTCGATAATTTGTTTATGTAAGTACAGGTTGCGACCTGCTGTTGTAATGTCTGTACAACTGAATGCAAGAGTAAGGCTGAATACACGTATTTATGACATGACCAGGAGCAACACGTGCAACATTATTGGTATAGAGCAATATATATATGTAGATATGCACTGCATTTGCGAAGTTGTGTGCCTTTCATGATATTCACATAATCATCTAGGCCGCAGTGGAGCGTGTCTAGCGCAAATGTCTGACTGACGTTACGAAGGAACCTGTTGCCTCCAGGATTATGTTAGCAGAATTTATTTTATTACTTTTGTCTGAAAAAATTTCCATTCTAAGAAAAATTAAGTGAAATATTATCAGAAAAGTTCATAGGTATTCATGTAAAGCCCCTGTTTTTCTTGCGAAGATTTTAATAAAACTTGAACTTTCTCGAAAGATTTTTGATAAGTACTCGAATATCAAATTTCATGAAAATTTGTCCATTGTGAACCGAGTTGTTCCAAGCGGACGGACGGAGAGACAGACGTAAGGAAGCTAATATTCGCTTTTCGTAATTTTGCGAATGCATCTAACGACTAACAACTCAAACGTCATTAAATTAAGTGGGTCCCCAAACTTATCGTCAAAAGAATTGCTTTCTTGCATTTCTTTCGTTTGACTAAACTTGACCTCCATGTTATGAAAAATTATTTCCAGCCTAACGGTAAAACTGTAGTCTCCGTTACTGAAGGACAAACTCGTTAATGCTGTTCAAAGAAATTATTGCTGCTGACTCAGTGAATAATATGAAATACATAAACAAATTCTGCGAGAAAAGTGTAGAGTGCCGAGTGCGGTGAAATAAAAAAGGGTAAACTTTGTAAAATGCAATGTTCTCTACTTCATCCAAAACCTCCCGTCCATGCAAAATTGTGTGATTACACTCTACTGCTGTAAAGTCAACAAGATTCGAAATGAAATATGGCCTGTTTCTAGAAAAATAGCGTTACATAACTTGGTGTGTGGGCCGGGTAGCTCAGTCGGTATAGCGACTGGCTACTGGCTGGACGATCCGGGGATCGAATCCCGGTGGGGACGAGATTTTCCGCCCGTCCAGACCGGCCCTGGGGCCCACCCAGTCTCCTGTAAAATGGGTACCGGGTCTTTCTCGGGGGCAAAGTGCGGCCGTGGCGTGCTGCTGACCACTCACCCCCTTCTAGTGCCGCGGTGATGGAAGTGTAGAACTATAACTCTACCCACCCTCTGGGTCACACCGGGCCTGCAACGGTATCACTTTAGATTTTTTTACAAAGTATTACTATTCTAAAGTCAACATAACATTCTCAGATTTATTAAGTAAATATGAAGCGCCTGAATGAGCTTGTGGTCCGAATGCATTTCATAGTAACCGCTATTAACCAGTAATGTTCACATTAATTGAAAAATACACTACTACCAACCAAATACGCAAAAATTCTTCATTATATTCCAAAGATGCGATGAAGAATATCCATTGCAGATAATTCTATTTTTTGTTTTTGTAACTGAAAATTAATAAGAGACATGGCACAGTTCATGATTTATCAGATAATACTAATACTTCTAAAACGAAGCCCTGAATTCTAAAATACACACCACTCCAATAACGTAGCACTAATGTTTCCTTAAAATCATAAAAGTATCTACGTGTTCATATTATACATTTGTTTCTTACTACAAGGTATAATTCGAAAGGGGGAGTAGTCATTAGAAGTTTTGAAATTATGATTTAACGTGTTTGTAACATTTTATTATGACACATTTCAGTGGTTGTTCTGGATGCACAGAATTATTCAACCTTGTATCCCACATCCCTTTGCAAAACTGCAAATAAAGTAGGTGGTGGCAAACATGAGCGTTTAACTGTAAAAAAATACATAAACTAAGCACCACAAGTAAAACACAAAATTCTATTCCACATGCCGCAGTCCTATGCATGTTCTCGTACACTTACCTAACAGGTAAAAAAAAAACTGCAGCCATATTCAAAATTCAATTCCATATTCAATTTTATATTCTCGTATTCCTTCCCTTCTACGTGTATACCATCATCGTCCGAAAGCTATCGCACGTATAAAACATTCCTTAAAGTTTGAAATACGACGTTTGTAGGATGCAGACGGAGATCCATACCGGGCTGCGGATGCCAGACGAGTTACATCTACATGGACTCTCTGTCACTAATGAGAAATGGAGGGATGTATTGATATAACAGACGTTTGTAGCGGTAACGTATTTCAATTATAAAGGTAGGCTCCATCGGTTTCAATTTGCGCGGATTGTCGACAGAACGCCAAGAAATGTTGTATTCCGGCCGCGAACCGAAAAGTTTGCGAAAACGCGTCATAGTGACGCATTCTTTTCCAGCTGTAAGACTCGTACTTACCGATCTGTAGTACTTACCGAACAAGATGAAATGTATAGCAAATTTCATTGCGAAGAAAATGAAACGGAAATAAAGCAAGTTAAAAAGTTTTATGAATTTCAACCAATGCCTTTTTTTACGTGATTGATTACTGGCTTCTTGAAAACGAAAGCTTTATTTCCTGGATAGTGACAAGTTTCTAGCAGTCATTCATCACTAAAAAAATAAAAGAAAACTTCCCTATCTTCCTTCTCGCTTTTTCTTCCTCTTCCTCTCTTTCTGTATGTCACTTTAAAGAAGCTTCAGACGTAGTGGAAGTTGTCGTTCAAAGTTTCCCCACCATCCCAACGTCTCCGAGAGATCTGTCACTGCTACAAGTTTGTGGTGAAGGCAATTAGGGCCCAACGACAGCCTCGCAAACTTTATAAAGAGAAAGGCCTAGCTCAATGTTGGTCAGAGATTGCGATGAAATCTTTGGAATTCTCCACATTCCAGAAAAAAATAAAACAAGGTTCACCTAAGACAACTAATAATCTACCATTTTGGAATTTCGTAGTAATTCAGTAACACAAATCTTTGGTTTAGCAAGCATGTTATACAGAGACAGGAGTTGTCCATCAGTCTCCAAAAACAATTCGAATCGACAGCGTGACGAATGTACACGTTGGAGCTAAAATCGTTGTCCTTTCCTCTTTAATTGCCAAGTCGGAATGATCCCTCGGGGTGCAACTGAGGTAGCATTAAAAGAAAGACTAATTACTCACACATCTGCATCACGGTCGTAAGTAATGAGGCTGAACTGTGTGTACAGTCATGTACATTATTCAGTGTAACGCAGTGTGTTCAAAATTTTCGATATACATACAAATAAATAGTAGAATTTTAGGTTCCTCTACTTAGAGAGATATAAAGTAATGAAATATTTACAATTAAATGAAAATAAAATATGTACACAATACAGGACCCTAGACACTCAAACATTCGTTCTAATTGTCTCTGTGTTTCGCACAATATAAGACACATAGTATACAGTGATTTATGTTCACTCCTTTTTGGCCAATAAACGAAAACAGTATTTCTATCTGTACAATGATTTAGACGTACTTTCAATATTTATAATCTCGCGCCCCATTCCTATAAGTAACAGAAATACCGGGGTGCTAATAAGTCCTTAACCCGACCCTGGAAGGAAATAAGCTACAGCGACAAAAACTTACAACACTATACCAAAACTTATGGCATACAAACAACAGGAATATAGTCCTGTTGTTTTTACGCCATAAGTCTTGGTATAGTGTTGTAAGTCTCGGTCGCTGTAGCTTGTTTCCTTCCAGGGTCGGACTTAGAACTTATCATCACCCCTGTACGCAACATGACACATTATCTTTCACAATATAATTTTAGGTTAATAACGTTTAATTCTAGTTGCGTAAAGAGAAAAAACCAACTTGATGCCACTTATTTTATTATTTAATATTCATTCATTACTCAACATGTTTCGGCCGTTAATACGACCATCTTCAGGAGTCTGCGACTAACT
>Ga0123355_10012047_pt1 | contig 13379 bp, 5 predicted proteins | sample TergutEmb28metaG_3_FD_89872 | JGI IMG/M metagenome (GOLD analysis project Ga0123355, IMG submission 89872) | Embiratermes neotenicus P1 segment gut microbial communities from Petit-Saut dam, French Guiana - Emb289 P1 | ecosystem: Host-associated > Arthropoda: Insects > Digestive system > Gut ...
ACTGCGGAGTCGAATCCATGGTGTAGCCCGGGACATCGTAGTTTCTCTCGGTAATAAAGTATGTTCCAATATCTATGTCCTCCAGGACAATGCCAAACGGGTCCAGCGCCGCCTCAAGATCAAAAACATGCTCAACGCCGTATGTATCCGTGATGACAATCTGGAAATCTTGCAAATGCGTCAGCACTATGTACTCGGTTAAACCTTCGAAGATCTTTCGTATCCTCAAGCTGCCGGGCTGCAAGAGATTGGGGATGTTAATGATGGTTATAAAATCGGATATCTGGTTGATAGGCTCCCCGAGTATTGTTTCGTGATCGCTTATCGTCGTGGGCGGTATCCGGGGGTTGATCGTGAAGAACGTATGGTCATTAATCCAGGCATAACCATACGGCGCTTCGGTTTCGACCAGCAGGAATAACAATTGGTATGTCGCGTTGATCCATGGGTTGCTGAACACCGCGATGCCGTCTGCGTCAGTCGTTACATTCTCAAGCAGAAGGTAAAAATTTCTGGTTGTGCCGTCTGCCGCGGTTATGGGCCGCGCGTTTGTAAGACCTGTGGGGGCGCTGTAATCCGGCAGTATCGTGACGTAAAGATTGAATGTCGCGCCGCGTAGATTGTTTCCGACGGAGTCTTGCTTAAACACCCTAAGGTCCAGCCTGCTCGCACCGGCGCCGGCTTCCGAACCGCTGACATGGTACGCATCATCCCATGAATCATCGCTTGTTCCGAATATACTTATCTCGTTTTTGATTTCGCCCGTGTCGCCCACCGATATTGTCACAAGCGCGTCGTATACGATCTTGACCGGCGTTTGATTGGGCAGCACAAAATCGACAACATCCTGGCTGATGACATTAACGCTCCATAAAGCGCCGTCGTTATAGCTCGCCGGCTGCTCTATCCATACACCGTCCCATATGCCGCCGGATCCGATTGGTATAAACGTTTGGGTATAGAATTTGACCGTGTCTATGTACAGCACCAAATTGGTGAGAGTATCCCTGGCGGTAATTTCGTCCGGCCCTTCGGTCTCACCCTCCGGGGCGAACATGTAACTGCCGTCCGAGTTGACGAGGATCTCCACATGCACGAACTCCGCGCCGTCCGCGAGCATTGTTTTTGAAAGCGGATTCGGAGTATAGCTTACCGTATGGTCGTTTTCAAACGCGCATTCACCCGGGTTTACCGATATCAGGACGGTGTTGACCAAGTCCTGCATTGCCGTTCCCGGTTCCAGAATATACAGCTGATAGTGAACCTCGAAATTGCGCTTAAACGCGAACCAGTTGGGCGCGGGGCCTATTAGCATCCCGCCGTCCTGGGGAGGACTGGTAAACTCTTGAAGATCAGCGAGATTTACGCTGATTGAGCTGCCGTCAATAGTAACGTCAGACCCCGGCGCGGGCGCGAAGAATCTTCTAGGGGTGCCCGTGTCCACAACATAGAACGAACCCGGCACATATCCCAATCTGGAATCGAACGTGTCGGTAAAAGCCGGGCTTCTGTCCGCTTGCAGCAGCGGAGTCGGCCGGGAGGAGTAGCCGCCTTTTATTGTCACGGTATAGTTAAACAGTCCGGGGTTTCCCGCCGCCTGACCTGCCTTAAAGATCGGCCAGGAATCGGTTACATTTGCGCCGGCCACGGAGTTTGCGCCGGTGCCGCTTAGAATGATGGGAAGACTCTGAGGGCTATTGATCAAGTATACCGCGTTGGTCAACTGCGCGGTGCCGTCATTTTTCATTATGTTAACCGTCGCGTCGTCCAAGTATATTCGGTACTCAACAGTAATGGTTACCGGATCGCTATACGGCCAAGACAAGAATCCGTCCGGCTGGTTTGCACCTAAATATAGCCGCCATTCGTTATAGTTGCCAGAAGCTGTGTCTAGGAAAAAGTACAAAGGGTTCAGCGCCGGGAGAGGGCTTCCATCTGTGAATGCGGCAGTGAAGTTCACGCCGGGACTCCCGTTCCAATAGGGAACATTTGTTACGCCGGTTCCGGTTCTTCCCACTACTAAACTATCGAACAAATAGAATGGTTGTCCCAGAATGCCTCCGGGCACATCGACCGTTATTGTATAATCTACCCAGTATCCATCTTCCGGGTCCCCGCATATGCCGGATGTTGTCTTTCCAATAATTCCAGCTGACGGCGGTGTAAACGGAACTCTGCCGCCGGTTCCGAAGTCCGTCGTGCCGTCGTTGAAGTTTACATTGTTTTCGTAAATGATTGAGGGCTGCCCCGCGTGGGGCGGGATATTGATAGTCGTATAGAAAACAATTTCCACTTGGTATATCTCGCCGAATGTCCCTGTACCAACCGGAAGGGTATCATTTGCCTGAGGCACTGTGAAAGTAAACTGATTGTTGGCAGAGGCTATTGTAAAGAAGCTGCTCAGATCAGCTGCGGTGCCGTCAAAGATGATATTGTCGGCATTGTCGTATAAAGTTATTGCTATCTGATCGTCCGACGGCAGAAACAAAGACGCGCCGAGCGTGTCGGTTATTGTTCCGCCGTTTAGCCTCGTCGTTTCTCCGTTGCCTACCGTAATTGTCCATCTAATCCGGTAATACGGCTCTTCCGGAGGAGATGGAGGCACAGCCACCCCGGATTTTGATATGGGGAAATCTTTTCTAACAGGGTCAGTTGTCGAATCGGTGACGCCGTCAACGCCGTCGCCTGTAACCGAGACACTGTTCGACACAGTAAAATGATAGTCAAGCAGACTGGGAACAAGGTCTGGATTGTTTGCAATAAGTATCGGAAGGTCGAGATAATACATGACAGTTATAAAATTATCCGGATTGAGTACTAAGTCGCCAAAATAGTATGTAAAGAAAGTCGGAGTGAACCAATTGACATCCATGGGACTGAAGCTATCACTTCCGTTAAGAGCAAACCTAAAGCCATAAAAAGCGTTGGGATCATTTAATATGGGGCTTCCGTTAATCGTCGGTGCGTCTGATAGCCAGATATTTCTAACCGGGGCGCCTAGCGCCGTTATAGTGATCATATAGTATATTCTTTCTGTGTGCGGGTCGTACCGTGAGGTCTTTTTCATGGTGAGTGACGGCGGGGGCGGCACAGGAGGTTCAATTTCGACCACGACATTATTGCCGAAATCCAGACCGCCGCCCGCGTCCGCCGTAAGCTGTGCGAAAATTTCAAGCGTGATGGTCACATCGGCGAGGTCGATGTAGTTACTGCCATCGAGAGTAGGCTCGCCGTACTGATCAACGTCATCGAACCACACCTGTACAAGGCCGTCGGTGTCTATCGTATACCAGCCCACGATAGCGCCGTTTGCAATCTGAATCGCCGTCGTCCCAATGGCGTTTGGAATATTGAGTCCGACGGGGAGCTGGTAAACCAGCCTATCATCCAAATTATACGCGAGCTGCAACAACGGTGTTTCCGCAAAATTGATTACGAATCTGTATTTATTGCCGATATACGTAGTGTCTCCTGGGTTCACTTGCACCGGAGGATCCTGACTTATGTCGTACATTGTGACGCTTGTGATAAAATCACTCAAATCCGAGCTGTAACCGTCAGACAGCAGGCTAATCACGAGAGGCGAAATGCCAGCGGCAATGCCGTTGCCGAAATCCAGGCCATCGACTGCCTCTTCGTTGAGCTGCGCGAGAATTTCAAGCGTGAAGCTCGCGTCATCGTAAAATTCAATAAAGTTTTCACCGCCCGGCGTCGGGGTGCCGTCAGCCTGAACGTTGTCAAACCACACCGTGACAAGACCGGCGGCATCGATCTCATACCAGCCTATTTCGGCATCTGTATCTGGATGATAAACCGGCGTTGCCGGAATCGCGTTTTCGACATTGAGCCCGTTTGGGAGCTGATATACAAGCAGTTCATCCGAATTATATTCAAACTGCGCTTGCGGCGCTTCCGCGAAATTGATTACGAACTTATATGTATAGCCTACATATAGATTGTCATATCCGGGATTCACTGGCTCCGGGGCGTCGCCTATGTCAAATATTGCGATGTATTGCACGAAGTTCCTCAAATCCCACGGGGAGTCCTCGCTATTCGTTTCAGCCGCAGTAAAAGCGGACAGGAATGGTGTTAGGGAAAAAGCAATTGCAATAACAAGCAGAAATGCAACCATTTTTTTCATTCTTGAAATAAGCATAACATTGACCTCCCAAAAAATGTCTTTAAGCAACGTTTTTAACGCTGACCCTCGTTCCTTTTTGCCAAAGAAGAGTGCAGACAAATATCCCAGTCTATGTACATTATGCAACAAGTTGCGTTGGAAGTCAATGGAAAAATGAAAAATATGCAAGAATTTGTCAGAATTTTTGAAGATATTGGTTATAAAGTTGGCAAAAGACGAAAAAAGAGGCATAGGAAGAATTCCTGTGCCTCTTCAGACTATTAAAAATTGCCGTCTAAAATCTATCTTATTGCGATGATGCGCATTTTGTTTTTAGGTAAACGTGTCTTGATTTACACTTACTAAAAGATGCGCAGCCTATCCGCTCCTTTTTGCTGCACGCATCCTAAGACCGTGGTCCAATATCCGCTTTCGCAGCCGCAGACTCTCCGGTGTGGCCTCCAGCAGCTCATCGTCGCCGAGAAATTCGATGCATTGCTCCAGGCTCATGACCTTCGGGGGGGTGAGACGCAGCGCGTCGTCACTACCGGCGGCGCGGATATTGGTAAGCTGCTTCTTCTTGCAGACGTTGACGGTGACGTCCTCCGACTTTCCGGCGAGGCCGATTACCATGCCGCCATAGACAGCGGTGCCGGGAGCGATGAACACCCCCCCCGGTCCTGCGCCCCGAAAAGACCGTAGGACGTGGCCTCACCCGTCTCAAAGGCCACCATTGAACCCGACGTCCGGCGGGAGATTTCACCTTTGAACGGCGTGTACTCGGCAAAAATGCTGCTCATAATACCCTCGCCTCTGGTGTCGGACAAAAACTCGCTGCGGTACCCGAAGAGACCACGGCTTGTGACGAGAAAGGTAAGCTTCATCCGGTTGCCCACAGGCGTCATATCCACAATTTCACCCTTGCGTGCGCCGAGCTTTTCCATGACCGTTCCCACGAAAGTCTCAGGTACGTCCACAACGACCTGCTCGAGCGGCTCGTGCCGTTTGCCGTCAATCTCCTTGAACAGAACTCTGGGCGGGGAGACTTGAAGCTCATAATCCTCGCGCCGCATCGTTTCGATGAGTATGGAAAAATGCATCTCGCCACGGCCGGCCACCAGGAAGCTGTCGCTGTTCTCCACGGGGGTTACGCGGAGACTCACATCTCTAAGCGTTTCCCGTATGAGCCGGTCGCGGATATTGCGGGTGGTGACAAATTTGCCCTCACGCCCGGCGAACGGGCTGTCGTTGACGGAGAAGGTCATCTCCATCGTCGGTTCTGAAATTTTGACAAACGGTATCGGCGAAACATCGCCCGCGCCGCAGATGGTGTCGCCAATTGAAATATCCCCGATGCCGGACAGGGCGATCACGTCCCCGGCACCGGCTTCTGACACCTCTTTGCGGGTCGTGCCGTCATATTCGTACAAATTCACGGCTTTAGCTTTCCGGACCGGGCGCTCGCCGTGATAGTCGCAGACGGTGATCTCCTGGTTTTGACGCATGATACCGGCGGCAATCTTTCCTATTGCGATACGGCCCACGTACTCGTTATAGTCAATTGAGCTGACCAGCATCCGTAGCGGGGAGTCCGTGTCGCGCTCCGGCTCCGGGATGTAGGTCACAATTGTTTCGAACAGCGGGGTGAGGTCTTGCCCCGGAAGCTCCGGGCTTATTGAACAGACGCCCTGCCGGGCGCTGCAAAAGAGCATCGGTGAGTCAAGCTGATCGTCGGTGGCGTTTAGGTCCATCAGCAGCTCCAGTACCTCGTCAATGACTTCATACACCCTCTGATCCGGCCGGTCGATTTTATTTATGACGACAATGACCCGGTGCCCCAGTTCCAGCGCGCGGGATAAGACAAACCGGGTCTGCGGCATTGTGCCCTCGGCGGCGTCAACCAGAAGCAGCACGCCGTCAACCATTTTTAGTACACGCTCCACCTCGCCGCCGAAGTCGGCGTGACCGGGGGTGTCCACGATGTTGATTTTATAATCGCTGTATTGAATCGCGGCGTTTTTGGCCAAAATGGTAATGCCGCGCTCACGCTCTAAGTCGCCCGAATCCATGATCCGCTCGCTGACCGCTTGGTTTTCCCTGAAAACGCCGCTTTGATGAAGCATGGCGTCAATCAGTGTGGTTTTGCCGTGATCCACATGGGCGATAATAGCTATGTTACGTATTGTACTCAATGTGTGGTCCTTTCTGTGTCCTGCCTATCTTGCACCATTGTCAGTGAAATCTTCCCCCGCTCCATGTCAACGGAGGCAACCCACACTTTGACGTTATCGCCGACCGAGACAACCTCACTCGGGTGCCGGATGAAACGGTTCGCTAACTTTGATATATGAACAAGCCCGTCCTGCTTTACGCCGATATCGACAAACGCGCCGAAGTCAACGACATTGCGGACGGTTCCGGTAAGCTCCATGCCGACGGTCAAATCGTCCAGCGACAGCACGGCGCGGCTGAACACGACCGGCGGCGCGTCCTCGCGCGGGTCCCGCCCGGGTCGTGCAAGTTCTGAAATGATATCACGAAGCGTTGGCAGACCAACGCCGAGGTCACCCGCAAGCGCGTCCAGATCGTCGACGCGGTCCGCTATGTCGGAAACGCCGCCGCTTGTCAGTTCCGACACGGTTTTTACGCCCGCACGGCCGAGCAGTTCCAGAGCGGCGGCGTAGCTCTCCGGGTGAACCGCCGTCGAATCAAGCGGGTTTTTGCCGCCGGTGATACGCAAAAAGCCCGCGCACTGCTTGTATGCTTTCCCGCCGAGTTTTGGTACTTTTTTAAGCTGCTTGCGGTCATGGAAGTGTCCATGTTCATCGCGGTACGCGGTAATGTTCTTCGCGAGCGCGCCGCCGATTCCGGAGACATAACCGAGCAGCGACGCGGAGGCTGTGTTGAGGTCCACGCCGACGCGGTTAACGGCGTTTTCGACCACGCCGGTCAGCGCGTGTTCAAGCGCGGTTTGGTTGAGATCGTGCTGATACTGGCCCACGCCGATGGATTTCGGCGGGATTTTCACAAGCTCTGCCAGCGGGTCTTGCAGGCGGCGGCCGAGGCTCATCGCGCCGCGTGTCGTCACATCGAGGTCGGGGTACTCCTCGCTCGCGAGCTTCGACGCACTGTACACCGACGCGCCGGCTTCGTTTACGATTGTGTACTGAACCGGCAGCCCGGATTCTATAAGATTAGCTACGACTTCTTCGGTCTCGCGCGACCCTGTGCCGTTGCCGATGACGATAACATTGATGCGGTACTTTTCAGTGAACCGGCGTAGCACGCGCTCTGTACCCGCGATGTCGGATTTGGGCGGCGTGGGGTAGATCGTCGTGTAATCAAGCAGCTTGCCGAATTCGTCCAAAACGGCGACCTTGCACCCTGTGCGGTAGCCGGGATCGATCGCGATGACCCGCGCGTCCTTAACCGGCGGCTGCAACAACAAATTTTCTGTATTTTTGGCAAAGACCTTTATAGCGTCGGCCTCGGCGCGATCAGTAAGCCCAGAGCGGGTTTCGCGCTCCAGCGATGGGGCGATAAGCCGCTTGTAACTGTCCGCAAGCGTCACTTTCAGCAAATCCGTGAAAATGCTCGGGTGCGTGATGACGCGCTTCTCCAAAAGGCCAATCGCAAAATCCGCGTCTGTTTGCACCTTGACCTTCAGCTTTCCCTCTTTTTCGCCACGATTAATTGCCAGAACACGGTGGTTGGGGATTTTTGCAACAGGCTCATTAAAATCGTAGTACATCTCATAGACCGTTTTCTCGTCCAGATCAGCGGCCTCAGACACGATATACCCGCGCTTTCGGGTAAAATCGCGCAAAAGCGCGGTGTGGTCCGCGTCGTCGGCGACAATTTCCGCGATAATATCGCAAGCGCCTTGAAGCGCGGCTGGGGGAGTGTCATACCCCTCGGTTATGTATGGCCGCGCGAGATTAAGCGGGTTGCCGGAAGTTTGCGCCTGCTCGATGATGAGCAGCGCAAGCGGCTCCAAACCCGCGTCTTTCGCTTTAGACGCACGCGTCGCGCGCTTTTTCTTAAACGGCTTGTACAAGTCCTCAACGCGCTGCAAAACCTCGGCATGTTCAATCTCCGCTTGCAGTTCGGGGGTCAGTTTGCCCTGCTCGTCGATCAGACGCAGAACTTCAGCTTTCCGGGCTTCGAGATTTTTAAGGTAAGTAAGGCGTTTGTCAAGTTCGCGCAGGGTTGTGTCGTCGATGCCGCCGGTGGCTTCTTTGCGGTATCTGGCGATAAACGGAATCGTGTTGCCGTCCTCTATCAGCGCGACGGTCTGCGTGACCTGCGCGGCCGTCAGCTTAAACTCGGAGGCAAGAATGTTAATGTCAATCATGTTTACCAGTATAGCACATGTCGGCCGAAAATGACAGTGTGAAAACGAGCGAAGATAATATTTCCGTGGCCGCGAAATTACCACTTGAAAACCACGGTGAATAAGTGTACAATTTCAATGAGAAAATGATTAAATGGAGGTAATGATATGTACGGACACGTTGGAAAAGTGTTGATCGCGGATTTAAGTAATCAAACATACGTTATTGAAGACCTAAACCCCGAGTGGGCAAAGGACTTTCTCGGCGGACCAGCTCTTGGCGCTCGGTATCTCTACGAGCTTATGCCCGCGAACGCGCCGGTGTTTGCGCCGGAGAGCGTTGTGGGGTTTGTCTCCGGGCCTGTGAACGGCACGAAATCCTTTATGGGCGGACGGTACACCGTGGTGAGCAAATCGCCCGTTACCGGCGGCTTTAACGACGCGAATTCCGGCGGGAATTTCGGGCCGTATATGAAAAAGTCGGGATTCGACGCGATATTTGTCAAAGGCATGTCGGAAAAACCGGTCTACATCTTCGTTGACGACGGGAAAGTCACGTTCCATGACGCGACGGCGCTGTGGGGAAAAACAACGCTCGCGACAGAAGCCGCGCTGAGGGCAGAGATCGGCGACGACGATATCTGCGCCGCGCTGATCGCGCCGGCAGGGGAGAGGTTGTCCAACATGGCGGCGGTCATGAACGACGGGCACCGCGCGGCCGGCAGAGGCGGCTCTGGCGCCGTTATGGGTTCAAAAAAACTCAAAGCCGTCGTCTGCCGGGGTACACATGCGGTGTCGGTGAACAATCCGGGCGAAATAACGAGTGTTAACAAATCATGGAAAGAATTCGCGGACGGACCGGACGGAGTCAGAATCAAACCTTGGGCTAACCACGGGACCGCGTCGAACTATGAATTCTGCGTTTTGATCTCCGACGCGGGGATAAAGAACTGGGGCGGCGTCCCGGGAGACCTTGACTTTGAGACTCAGGTCAAACCTCTGACCGGCGAGGTGATGGACGCAAAGTACAAGGTTAAAAAATACGCTTGCAACTCGTGTCAGATCGGCTGCGGTGCGATGTATCGCGTGAAAACCGAAAAATACGATTTCGAGGACTCCCGTCCTGAATATGAGACGTTGGGAGCTTTTGGCAGTATGCTTCTAAACGGCGACGCGGACACAGTGAATATATGCAACCACTTATGCAACGAGTACGGCTATGACACAATTTCGCTCGGCGGAACAATCGCGTGGCTGATGGAGTGTTATGAAAACGGACTGTTCACTATTGACGAGCTTGACGGCATTGACCTCCGCTGGGGCAACTCCGAGGCTATTGTCGCGATAGCCGAGCGTATCTGCGCGTATGAGGGAATAGGCGTTCCTCTAAACGGCGCGACAGTCAAAGCGGCCGAGCATTTTGGGCGCGGTGCGGAGTTCTTAGGCGTCGCGAGCGGCATTGAAATCCCGCATCACTGCGCGAGATGCAACCCCGCCATGGCGAGGACGTTTACATACGACCCGACGCCGGGTCGGCATGTAAAAGGCGGCAGAGGCGCCGGGTTCGGATTCGGTCCGCCCGAGGTGAAATACGTATACGAGAATTTCGGCGAGCCGGACAAAGCCGGGGTCATAAACGCGGAATACGACAACCTGTCGGGGTTCTGCCACTTTGCGTTCCTTATGGAGGGTTCCGCGAAGTTCAAGTATTTAGACGCGGTCATGGGCCGTGAGTACACCCGGGAGGAATTGGACAATATAGGTCTGCGCTCATTTGCGATACGCATGGCGTTCAACTTGAGGGAAGGTATGCGCAGGAAGGACTACACGATCACGGACCGCAACATCGGCAAGCCCCCGCGGACCAGCGGGCCGCTTGACGGTATCACAATACCTCTGGAGGACCTCGGCGATCAATTCTTTGCCGCGATGGGCTGGGATGTCAAAACCGGGGTCCCGACAAAAGAGTTTTTAGAGAAAGTCGGCGGGATGGATGCCGTGATCCGCGATTTATATCCGGCATAGACCAGTCCGGAATAAAGACGGACCGGCTTGAATTCTTGCGCTGAGCATGATGTGGAAAGGACGAGCCTTATGAAAAAAAGTAAGTTCACGCCCGACAATACAAACATAGTCAGCTTCAGCCTGATGGGGCCGGAATCCGGTGGGCCTTGTCTTGTAGACTCAAACGATGGCAAAATAACCAGGATACGGCCGTACTTTTATGACAAGCAGCACACGGACAAACATTGCAACCCGTGGGTGATAAAAGCACGCGGCAGTTCATTCCGTGCGCCGGATAAGGTGACGATATCGCCGTTCGGCCTTACGTATAAGTCGCGGGTCTATTCAAAAAACCGTGTGCGTTACCCGCTAAAGCGCGTCGATTGGGACCCTAAGGGCGAGCGCAATCCGCAAAACCGCGGGAAGTCGAAATATGTGCGCATTTCGTGGGACGAGGCGGCGCAAATCGTCGCCGACGAGCTGTTGCGGGTACGGGAAAAATACGGCCCGGAGGCAGTGCTGTGTCAGTCCGACATGCACGGCGAGGGCAAGCACGTTGCGCCGAGCCACGGCTGCCCGAACCGCCTCTTGTCGCTCTTGGGAGGATACACGCTGCAAATGCGGAACATGGACAGCTGGGAAGGCTGGCACTGGGGCGCGAAGCACGTCTGGGGCTGCGAACCGGTCGGCGAGATGATGCCGATGACGAATCTGTATCCCGATATCGCGAAGCATTCCGACATGCTGCTCTTCTGGGGCTGCGATCCGGAGGTCACACCGCTCGGCGTTGTGGGGCAACTGCCGAGCCGGTTGTGTTACTGGTTTAAGCAGATTGGCATAAAAAGCGTGTATATATGCCCGGACCTCAACTACGGCGCGTCGCTGCACGCCGACAAGTGGATACCCGTTCTGCCGAACACCGACGTGGCGTTGCAGCTTGCTATTGCTTATACATGGATCACCGAGGAAACGTTTGACAAGGAATATATCGACACGCACGCTTACGGTTTTGAAAAGTTCGTGGATTACGTCCTAGGCAAGACGGACGGCGTCCCCAAAACCCCGGAGTGGGCGACCGAAAAATGCGGCGTCCCGGAATGGACGATAAAAGCGTTGGCCCGTGACTGGGCGAACAAAATAACGAGCATACTGCACGCGAACGGAGGCGGGTATATCCGTGGGCCTTACGCGTCGGAGCCGGCGAGGCTTGAGGCGATGCTGCTCGGTATGCGCGGCGTCGGCGGACCCGGCGTGCATCAGGCGAAAGTGATTGAATTTAACCTGTGGAATAAGGACTACCCGCTGCCGTACCAAGGCGAGTTTTTCCCGATGGTCCCGCATATAGGGGACCCGTTGCGCCCTGTTGACGGCGATGTTCCGTCTGAGATCAACATGTACAGGTTCGCGCTTAACGACATTCAGAAACAGCGCGCACCGGAGCTTATTGAGCTGTTCAAGCTGCATCCCGCGCCGAAACAGTTTATCCCGCGCACGCTTATTCACAAGGCGATACTCGACGGCAAAGCCGAGTGGTACGGTATGCAGGTCTTCGCGTCGAGTCAAATGCCGGACATGGACAACAACCGTATACCGACCGGCCGTCATCAGTTCGAGAAGGTCGTTTACCCACGCCCGGGGCTGTCAAAAATCCACATGATGTGGACAACCGCGCCGTGTAACACCACGTGTTGGAACGACGGCAACCTCATGATTAAAGCGATGCGGCACCCGGATATCGAGTGTATAGTCGCGCAGCACCCGTGGCTGGAGAATGATTGCTGTTTCTCTGATATCATCTTCCCAGTTGTGACAAAGCATGAGATGCACGATATCTGCAATGACCTGTCGAGCGGCGCGTTTGTGTCGATTTATAAGACAGAGCCGCAGACCGATCCGGTGGGCGAGTCGAAGTCCGATTTCGACGTGTGCGCGGAAGTCGCGAAAAAGCTTGGGCAGGAGTATTTTGATGCGTATACCTGTAACCTCTCGGAGGAGGAGCGCGTCCGGTTTTTCTACAAAGCCACCGGCTGTGAGGATTACATGACGTGGGATGAGTTTCAGCGGCGCAAAATCTTCGTCGTCCCGTGCAAAAAGGACGCGCAGGAGCTACCGGCGGGGCTGTATAACTTCTACAAAGACCCGAAAAAGTATCCGCTTGAGACGCCGACCGGTTTGCTCGAATTCTCATCGACAGCGATTGAAAAGCACATGCCGGACGACCCGGAGCGTCCGCCGGTGCCCGCTTGGATCGAAAAAAGTGAGAGCCACGATGAGCGGCTGTCAAGTGAACGTACCAAAGATTACCCGCTGATTTGCATGAGCAACCACGGCAGATGGCGTATGCACGCGCAATGCGACGATATCGTTTGGAGCCGTGAGATTGAGACTATGAAGATCCGCGCCAAGGACGGTTATCAGTACGAGCCGTGCTGGCTAAACCCCCAGGAGGCGGCAAAGCGCGGCATAGAGCATGGCGACATCGTAAAAGTGTACAACGAGCGCGGCATAGTCCTGTGCGCCGCGTATGTGACCCAGCGGCTGATACCGCAAGTGTGCTACGTGGACCACGGCGCGCGGGTCGATTCGATAATACCCGGCGAGGTGGACCGCGGCGGCGCTATTAACCTGATTACACCGACGGCGATGACGTCGAAAAACGCGACCGGTATGGCGACGACCGCGTTTTTGGTAGAAGTCGCGAAAGTGACCGATGAAGAGATGCAGGTTTGGAAGCGTGATAACGGGGAGTCGTTTGCCCGGAAGGTGGATTACGCCGCCGGGGTATGCCTTGACGGCTGGTTGATTGACGACGCCACGTAGAAAATTAAGCTAATAACAGAAAGGCTCCGGATTTTCCGGAGCCTTTTCAAGTCATAGTGTCGGCTAATATTTGCTCCACTCATGCAGAGTTTTGCCGTC
>Ga0123355_10012048_pt1 | contig 13378 bp, 9 predicted proteins | sample TergutEmb28metaG_3_FD_89872 | JGI IMG/M metagenome (GOLD analysis project Ga0123355, IMG submission 89872) | Embiratermes neotenicus P1 segment gut microbial communities from Petit-Saut dam, French Guiana - Emb289 P1 | ecosystem: Host-associated > Arthropoda: Insects > Digestive system > Gut ...
ATGATGTAACCAGCAGTAGTATAATAAATATACAAATCGCGGATAACAGAGCCAGCGTAAAGGTAACTAATCCAAAGGTTTGACCACCTATGGTAATATGAAGGCTATCTTGTCTTGTAAACATTCTAAGCGGATTCCCTGCGTTGGTAAGCGGGCCTACCCCTTGCCACATGATTATAGCACGAATAATCTCAGCAAAACCGAGTGTCGCAATCGCCAAATAGTCACTTCTCATTCTTAAAACGGGAAGACCGACCAAAAATGCAAGTAAGGCAGCCACAAGCCCTGCTAGGATAATCGAGACTAACATACCAATTATCATGCCAGGTCCGCCAAGGGCACCTCCTATAATCTCAGGAAAAGATGTCCTAATTATATAACTGTCACTAAACCACAAGAACACGTCCGTTCTATGAACTAACGGAATTGAAAACAGTGCATAAGTCGTTGCTCCAATCAACATAAATCCAGCATGTCCAAGAGAGAACAAGCCTGTAAATCCATTAAGAAGATTCATAGAAACTGCAAGCAGTGCAAAAATCGAACCCTGTCTCAGAGAAACCAAGAGCATGTTCATCCTATCTGTAGGGGCAATCACCTGCTCGAGTATAATTAGCGATATAAAAAATGCAATTAGCAAAATAATAGTAATAAAATTAGCTGTACTAATCTTCTTTTTCATCATCCATACCTCCTTCCCTAAACCTTGTCTGTCGGCTTGTCACCGAACAGACCAGATGGTTTGAAGACAAGTATGACAACAAGCAGAACAAAAGTAAATGCGTCCGAGAAGGCTGCAATATCCATAGGTCTGCTTATAAGTCCTAAGCCTGCTGGGCCTAAGATGATGTCTCCACCTCTAATAATTGTTTCAACGATACCGATTAAAAGACCGCCTATTACAGCACCCGGTATCGAACCTATCCCACCAAAAACAGCAGCAACGAACGCCTTTAACCCTGGCATCGCTCCAGCCGCTGGGAAAACTCCAGGAAAGCTGGTGAAAAACAGTATAGAGCCAATTGCAGCAAGGAATGAACCGATAATGAAAGTCGTCGAAATTACTGAATTGATTTTAATCCCCATAAGCTGACTGGTGTCGAAGTCCTTTGCTGCCGCTCTCATTGCAATACCAATTTTTGTGTTGTTGATCAACCAAACAAGGGCAAACACAAGCGCGATAACCAAGAACGGAGTAATCACCGTTACTCTCCTAGTGGTGACACCAAAAATGCTAATAGTATCTGAAATCCAAGGAATCGCCGGATACATCCGGTTGAGTCCTCCAGTAAAGTATAGTGCAAGATTTTGCAAAAGGTAACTGACACCAATGGCTGAAATCATAACAGACATACGTGGTGCCGTACGTAATGGCTTGTACGCAACACGCTCAATCAAGAAGCCCAAAAGCACGATTAGAACAATTACAAGCGGAATAGCTATCCAAAGTGGGAAGGTCGCCGCGGCAAAAACCATAAACAGACCACCTACCATAAATACATCACCATGGGCAAAGTTAATTAGCCTCAAGATACTGTACACCATGGAATACCCGATTGCAATCAGTGCATATTGACCGCCAATTGAGATGCCAGATAAAATATACGGAAATAAAAGATGAAACAAATCGTACGCGCTCAATGCTGATCCCCTCTCCGTCTACTATATGAACAAGGATGGCATCTGACTTCATGCATTATGCCAGAGCCATAAGCCACCCTCATTTATAATTCAACAAATACTAAATTCTAACTAAAATTCTATAATCTTTGTGCTGCGTAGAATACCCACTCACCAGCTTCTGTATCAATTGACTTAACGAATGCTGTGTCGCGTCTCGCATCGCCATTTTCGTCAAACTCGATTAGACCAGCAACAGGACCATAGAAGCTAGTTGCCCATGTAGCTTGCCTAATAGCTGCTTGATCAAATGGGTAAGCAACGCCAGATCTTTGTAAAATATCGAGAGTAACCATATAAGCGTCATAACCCATCGCAGTAAAACCAGCGATTACGTCAGAGCCGCCATTATTAGCAAGTTGAGTCGGGTTAGCATTTAACCATGCTTTGAAATCTCTATCCCACTCAGGTGCTCCACCCTCTTGATAGAACGTTGTAACCATAACAGAAACGTTTCTTCCTGTTGCTGCGTCAAGAACCTGAGGAGAATCCCAAGTGTCGCCAGCAAGTAAAGGAACATCTGCGCCTAAACCAGTAACGTGCGCCGCGTCAATAATCAAAGCAGCCGCTTCAGAAGAAGTAGGTGCAAAGATCGCTTGTGCACCCGCCGCTCTAGCGTTAGTCATGAAACCACTAAAGTCAGAAGTTCCCTCTGGGAAGTTCTCTTGTATTGCTGTGCCGCCTAAAGATTCAAATTGCTCAATAAAGAAATGCGAAAGACCTTGCGAATAGTCATCGCCAAGTAAAGAGAGAACATAAACGGTATCCGCATTCAAAGTATTACGAGCGAGAGATGCAAGAACTTGACCTTGGAATGGGTCAAGGAAACAAACACGGAAGTAAAAATCATTGCCGCGTGTTACGCCTGGATTTGTGCAAGAAACGCCGATTGCAGTAAGTCCAGCGTCTCTAAATACATCCGAAGAGGCCATAGATACAGCAGAGCCGTATGAGCCTAAAACGATATGTATACCACGAGCCACTAACTCAGCAGCAGCAGCAGGACCGTGAGCAGTAGATGACTGATTGTCAACTTGCTCAACTCTAACACGGTGCGTTACACCAGCGATATCAACATACGGGTGACGATAGTGTGCAAAAATTGTACCGAGTGACTCTTGTCTGCCGCCTGCGCCGTTCGCGCCGGTTGCAGGTTGAAACAAACCAATTACAAGTTCTGGCATACCATCAGCAGGTGCTGCTGGTGTTGCCGTTCCAGTTGCAGGTGTACCTGCAGGCTCACATGCTGCTAATAAACCTACTGCTAGCATAAGTGATAAAGCAATGGAGATAATTTTTTTCATAGTCTTCCTCCTTTTAGATAATTCACTTCAACAAAGCTTACTACATATTTTGAACACTTTCTAAACGTTGCTCAAAGTTAATTATAGCAATTTTTTTTGAAAAAATCAACACCTAAAGTTTTTTTATCGCTTCAGCCCTTGGGTGTTTTGCACAACTTTCTTTTATACATAATTACTGTCCCATTGACGAAGGCATTTTACAGTGATAGAATGTTTTTGTTGCAATAAAGCTCAATATATAAAAAACATATGAAAGTGTGGTAAGCAAAGTGATGCAAAACAAAAAGTCGGATATACATATAATTATATTATTTAGCATGCTCGCTATATCCATCTCTCTTTTTATGTATCAAGTTACTTTGACAAGATTGTATTCGGCGATATTGTTTTACCATTATGTATTTTTAGTTACATCGTTTGCTATTTTAGGTGTTGGTATTGGAAGTGTTCTAGCGTATAAGGATAAACGATGGAAAAGCATTGCAGATTCCGAAAAAGTGATAACAAAACTCGAAAAAGGTTCGTTCGTTTTATCCTGTGGTTTTATTTCTATTTTTGTGCTGATTTATGTTCAACCTTTTATTGATAGCCTAATCATCTATATTGTTTTGGGCATCATCCCTTTTGTTATTTCGGGGTATTTGTATGCAATATTGTTTAGGGCATGGGCTACAGTTAGCGGAAAGTTGTACTTCGCTGACTTGATAGGAGCAGGACTAGGCAGCATTATCATAGTTTTACTGCTTGATAATATTGGTATGCTTCGTACGGTTGTACTTATTTGCATTTTACCTTTAATTGTAATGCTTATTTTGCCATCAACATACAAAAAACTGAAAATTGCAGGATGTTTATTGTCAGTTGCTTTGACTCTATGCTTATTTTTGCCAATAGCTGCTATACATAGGGTAGAAACAAACTTTTATGCGCTCTTAAATAATAGCGGCAAAACTTATGGCGATATGCAAAGAACGGGGCTTGAGCCTGAAATAGTGTTTTCAAGATGGGATTCGTTTGCGCGTACTGACTTGATTAGATTAGGCGGCATCCATGAAGTAAAGATTTTAACTATTGATGGGGCTGCCAATGCGCCTATGTACGTGTTTGACGGTGATACGGAGAGCCTCTATGTATTTAAGGCGAATACGGGTTATATCCCTTTCATTATAGGGGAAAATCAAAGCTCACTAATAATCGGTGCGGGCGGCGGACGCGGCATTTTGTATGCGCTTGCTGCTGGGAGTACGAATATTGTGGCAGTCGAGATTAACCCCGCAAGCATTGAGGCTGCAAGAGAGTTCGGAGATTTTAACGGACATATTTTTGACAGACCAGAGGTGCGAACCTATATTCAGGATGGGAGAAGCTTTGTAAGAACAACGAAGGAGCATTTTGATATAATATTTTTATCGCTTGTGGTAACGAACACAGCGCACGGAGTAGGCTTTGCTCTTTCCGAGAACTATATCCATACTGTCGAGGCTATAGAAGATTATTTGGACGCCCTAAACTATAATGGCAAAATTGCATTTGTAGCACACGACCAGAACTCTTTGGTGCGGCTTACCACAACGTCGATACAAGCCTTGCTTAATAGGGGCGTGTCTTTAGAAAACGCGCCCAAGCATTTGGCATTATTTTATTATGTTGCAGACGCGGGTGGCGGCTCTGCTCAAATGATTGCCCCTGTAATTATTGTAAAAAATGAACCGTTTAGCGTAGATACAAGCACAATTTTGCTGGAAGAGATTTTTAATATAGATGCGACCCCGGCTTATATACCCCATGTGCATGAGGTTGGCATTGTCGCGCAAGTTCAGAGAGGGGAGCTCTCGTTTGAACAATTTGTGGATAGTTTTAATATGAGAGCCGAACCCGTTACAGATAATAGCCCGTACTTCTTTAATTTTGACAGAGGTGTTCCTAGCGTATTGATGCAGATTTTAGCATTTAGCTTGATAGGTTCATTTTTGCTACTCATACCACTTGCAAAGAAAAAAAGAAGCCTAAAACCGTCCATATACTTTGGGTTATTAGGAATGGGATTTATGATGGTTCAGATTCCGTTTATCCAAATGTTCATTCTTTACTTGGGTCATCCTGCATTAGCGTTTTCGTATGTACTTGCGGCGATGTTGATTGGATGCGGTATCGGCGGTTTTTTGAGTCAGCGTAAATTGTTCAAAAAAATTGTTGGCAGGATATATGTAGCACCTATTTTGGCTGCAACGGTCATTTTTGTGTTACTGTTCTCGCTGAGCTTCATATTCCAAATGACATCTGGCTTCGACACCACCTTAAAGGTTATCGTTGCAGCTGTCGCTGTAGTCATACCCGGCATTTTTATGGGGATGCCCTTTCCTAGAGGAATGGCTCTGCTCGGAGCGAGTGAGCGTAACGACATTATTCCTGTAATGTGGGGTGTAAACGGCACTTTGTCCGTGGTGGGTTCTCTTCTATCCATTATTTTATCTATGAGCTTTGGATTTGACATTGCGCTTTTGGCGGGAGTTGTGATTTATATAGGGATAGGTTTTTTTAGAGAGATATAACAAAACCCTATTCACTGTACATACTAAAAATCACAACTTCAGGTCTGGCAAATACCCTTGGTATGTCATAGTAGACGCCTATGCCTCGACTCACAAACACAGGAGTCCCATCCGCAGAAGAGGCAAACCCGTGCCCAAAGCGTGTGCCGTAGTGCGTAATACTGCCACGTAACAAATACATCGGAAAGCCGAAAAATGTAATTTGCCCGCCATGCGTATGACCTGAAAGAATTAAATCAACCCCATATGTAGATTGCCGCATTGAAAGATCGGGGTTATGAGAAAGCAGCAAAATAAAGTCGTCATCACATGCGCCTTCTATGGCTTCGTTGATGTTTGGACTTCTATTCCACATATCATGTACACCAGCTAAATAAAAGCCATGTCGTATATGTACTCCGTTATTGTCTAGCGATATTATTCCGTACTGTGCTTTTGCGTAGAAGAGGCGTCTGTAATCGTCATGATTGCCCTCTACTCCAAAAATGCCATCAGTTGTATTTATTTGTGCAATCTTTCTAATAGTGCCTCGATAATGTGCATTCCCCATAGAAAAGTCACCGCTCAGCAACACTAAGTCAACATTTCTATCATTTAATTCGGCGGCGACTCTACTCATTGATTCATCCGTGATAACATGAAAGTCTGTCATGAAGGCTATGCGATAGCCGTTTAGCTCGGCAGACCAATTTTCGCAACGATGCGTGATTTCGACATAGCGGATTATTCTATCTAGTGTAAGGCTGTGTGTTATGTGTATCATAGGGATAAACGCAATGACCAAGCCGACTAAAGCCGCAAGCCTAAACAGCCACTTCTCTGTTTTGTCTCTTGCAAAACGCATACCCAAACAAGCCCCTATACCGCCGCAAGCTAAGGTGAGACACAACAATACAACCTTATTTATGCGGCGGCGAGTGTCGATAACATAAAGGGAAAAAGTGAGGATATTCACCAATACAAAAAACACTAGAAATATTTCAATGATTCCTATGCAAAAAATGAGATTAATAATTTGTCTCAACAATCCTCTCTACCTCACGTTCTAAGCAGTACTAAGGCAGCGAGCCTACACGCCATCCTTAATACCCTTCATAGACAGCCCAATTCTCTTCTTAGCCACATCAATCGCAATAACCTTAACCTGAACAATATCGCCCACGCTGACAGCCTCAAGCGGATGTTTGATAAACTTGTTAGAAATTTGTGAAATGTGCACAAGTCCGTCTTGATGAACGCCGATGTCAACGAACACGCCAAAGTCAATGACATTTCGCACAGTTCCTGAGAGAATCATGCCTTCTGTCAAGTCTTCCATGGAAAGCACATCACTTCTTAAAATTTGTTCGGGCATGTCCTCTCGTGGATCACGACCTGGCTTTCTTAGTTCTTTTAGGATGTCTTTTAGTGTTGGTTCACCGATACCCAATTCTGTTGCGGTTTCTTTTAGGTTTGTAACTTGCTTGTCGATACTTCTTATTTTTTCACTACCGATGTCTTCTTTGGCGAAACCACATTTTTCAAGAAGCTTTGAGGCGGCTTCGTAGCTTTCTGGGTGGACTCCTGTTGAATCAAAGAGGTCTTTACTCTCACCCTTGGCTATTCTAAGGAAGCCCGCACATTGCTCAAAAGCTTTTGGACCTAGTTTTTTGACTTTTAGAAGCTGTTTGCGCGTGGAGAAGCGACCATTTTCTTCTCTGTATTCGAGAATGTTTTGTGCGAGTGCGCCAGATATTCCTGACACGTAGGAGAGAAGTGATGGACTCGCTGTATTTAGATCGACGCCTACTTGGTTTACACAGTCCTCCACAACGCCACCTAAAGCTGTGTCTAGTTTCTTTTGGTTCATGTCGTGTTGGTATTGACCTACGCCTATACTTTTTGGATCAATCTTTACAAGTTCTGCGAGCGGGTCTTGCATACGACGACCGATGGATACAGCAGAACGCAACGCAACATCAAAGTCAGGGAATTCCTGTGCTGCAAGCTTTGAGGCAGAGTAGACCGATGCTCCGGCCTCGTTGACTATCGCATAATGGATAGGTTTAGGGATATCTCTTAACATACCGGCTACAAAGCTTTCAGTCTCTCTTGAAGCCGTGCCATTGCCTACGGCTACAAGCTCGACGCTGTGCTTGTTAATGAGCGGGATGAGTTTGTTTTTGGATTCGGTTTCTTTATTGTGCGGCGCAACAGGATATATTACACCCGTCTCCAAAACCTTGCCGGTACCGTCTATAATTGCAAACTTGCAGCCTGTCCTAAAACCAGGATCAAGTGCCAATACAATTTTATTTTTGATAGGCGCGGAAAGCAGGAGTTGACGCAAATTTTCTGAAAAAACTTTCATCGCGCCCTCTTCTGCCTTTTCGGTTAAATCGCTGCGGATTTCACGCTCAATAGAAGGCCAGATAAGGCGTTTATATGAATCCTCCAAAGACTCGGCGATAAACGAACTTGTAGTAGGATTGCCTTTGTCAACCATGCCAAGGACTGCCGATAAGATTTCGTCTTTCGGCTCTTCAATTTTTACGCTTAAAAACTCTTCGCTTTCACCACGGTTGGCGGCTAGTACTCTATGAGAGGCAACTTTGCCGACAGGTTCAGTAAAGTCATAATACATCTCATAAACAGACTCTTTCTCTGTATCGACTGCCTTTGTTGTGAAAAAGCCTTTTTCTATGGCCGTTTTTCTAATCTCTGCCCTGATTTTGGCATCATCTGAAATAATCTCTGCGATAATGTCCGACGCTCCTTGAAGGGCTTCGAATATCGAGGTTACGCCCTTTTCTTCATCTACATATGGTGCGGCGAGCTTAGGCAGCTTTTCTTTTGTCTCTTGCTCCCAGATTAAAAGTGCGAGCGGCTCTAAGCCTTTTTCTTTTGCAATTGTGGCGCGGGTGCGCCTCTTTGGCTTGTATGGTCTGTAGATGTCCTCGACCTCTGCCATGGTTGCGGCACGCTCTAGAGCTGTGCGTATTTCATCGGTCATTTTGCCCTGCTCTTCAATGGAGCTTATAACTTGCGCTTTGCGCTCTTCTAAATTTCTAAGATAGAGCAGCCGCTCATGAATATCTCTTAGAACCTGGTCATCAACAGAACCCGTCATCTCCTTACGGTATCTGGCAATAAAAGGAATCGTATTGCCTTCGTCTATGAGCGAAATAATGTTTGCCATATGCTCGTTTAAAATGCTAAATTGCTCTACTAGCTGATTTTGTATATCCATCAGACACTCTCCCCTTAGTATGTTATTTTCCATTAAGTATAACAAATTATTATGATTTTGACAAACAAAGTGATTTTGTAATAATTTTGTTATTGATTTTTAAGCGTTTTCATGTAAAAATATGTTGAGGGAGATATGCAATTAAGTGCAAAGCTCTTATATTTAAAATGAATTAAATAATTAAGGAGGAAATTTTAATGAAGAAATTAATGGCATTAGCTCTTACTGCTGCTCTTACTTTAACTTCAGCTGTGGTCGTTTTTGCTGATGATTATGATTATGAGTATTATGGTTACGGCTATGAGGAGTATGAAGAGTACGAAGAAGTTGTAGCTATAGCTGCAGTTGAGCATGTTCCATTTACAGGAACTGCCAGACTTTTCACAGGAGGATGGGGTACAATCTTAGGTTACCTTCCTGTTTTCCCAGGAAACGCTGCTCTCAACCAAAGAGTTGAAAGTCTTGTAACTGTTACATACTACAGCTTTTTACAGGTTGACACTGTTTCACGTCCACGTCCGGCAGGCATGGAAGTTCTTAGCTTTACTGTAGAAGAGACTTTGACTGCTGCAAGGATTGAAATCTTTATGCTTACTGATAACCTTGTAAAAGATTCTATTTACACTATCTACATAGACAAAGCTAATAACACAGAAATCACTGCTGCTGCTTTTGCTGCATCTGCTGAGTTAGAAGAGGTTGTTGCTGAACCAGCTGAAGAAGCTTACGCTGAGCAAGGTGAAGTTGAAGTTATCGAAGTTTTCATGAGTCCTGTTAGAATCAATGCTGAAGCTGCAGGCTTTACAGTAATTTGGCACTATGATGGTGCAGTGCTTGTTTATGACGAGAGCTTAGTGCTTAACATCTTAACAGGTTCTACACTTGCTACACTTGTTGAAGAAGATGAAGAAACGATTATCACTTTAGACGCAGCTCCTGTGAACAGAGGTGGTATTGTTTATGTTCCTTCTACGCTTCTTACAGATGTTTTAGGCATTCAATTTACGCTTTTAACTTCTTCTGATACTGCTCCTGTTCCTGCTGCTATAGAAGCGGTAGAAGAGTATGATGAGTATGAAGATTACATGGTTTTTGAAACTATCGTTAGACATGATGTAGCTGAGGCTACACTATTTGAGCTATTTGCTGCTGAATTTGAAGCACAGCTATTGGCAGAGTTATATGCAGGTGAAAGCCTTGAAGTAATAATCGGCGAAGGTTATGAGCTAACTCTTATAATCAATAGCAACGATCCTTATTTAGTAGAAGAGGCTGAAGCAGATGGTCTAGAGATTGCTCAAGGGGTTCGTGAGGACTTAGAGCTTGAGTATTTCATTTTTACAATTCGTATAATTGGTCTTGACGGCACAGTATTATTCGACGAAACTTTTGAAGTATAGTTAAAACTTATGAACTACAGAGCAATACGCGATACAAAACCGCCTGGGAGAAACCCCCTAGGCGGTTTTTGTATCGCAATCGCATTTTATATCCTTTGAGTTATGCTTTTACAATACTCACTCACATTCCCAACCGAACAACAGCCAAACACCCACCCCCATCACAATTCTCCAGCACAAAATCCCCGCCAAGCTCTGTAGCGATTTTCTTGCATATGGATAGTCCTAGCCCTGACCCCATCGGCTTTGTAGTAAAATGCTCATTAAAAAGTTTGCTTTGGATATCCTTGGAAAGTCCTGAGCCACTGTCTTTAAACGATATTTTGGCATAGTTATCTTTTTTCTCAATATATATTTGAATCTTGCCTTCATAGTCCATAGCTTCGATTGCATTTTTGATGATATTGCCAAAAAGTGTACGGAGGCTGTTTTCGGAGGCGATTATGATGATTTTGTCTTTAGGGTATGTAATGTTTAATACGACGTTTGGCAGAGAGACGCGTAAGTCCTCTGCCATTTCATTTAGTAGCTCGCTTATTATGATGGGGCTTTTTTCACCCTGATAGCTGCTATTTAAATATAAAAAATTCAGCATCAAGTCACTTATTTTTTTGAGTTCTTTGCGAATCATAGCGTAATTTTTATCCGCAGAGGGTCGGTCGTCTGAGGCTTCCAAAATATCTAGATTTAATCCAACCATTGTAAGAGGATTCTTGACCTCGTGTGCTATGGCTGCAGCGCGCTCTTCGAAAAACTGATTCTCGGCTAATTTAATCTGCATGTTTTGCTCCTTTCACGTATTACTATGGCTGCGGCAGTATAAGCACTTGACCAAAGAATATTGTGTCGGGGTCTTCTATGTCATTGACCTCCATAATACGCTCGACCATGCCAATGTTTCCATATACCCTGCGACTTATTCCCATCAGGCTATCTCCCGCTTGAACGACATAAGTGGCAGGAAAGCTGGTTGGCAGGGCTGCGGTGGCGGTTGTCGGCGGTGTTACTGGGGCTTGTGTTGGTGGAGCGGGCTGTGTTGGTGCCTGTGCTTGTGTCGGCGGCGGCGGTGGAGTCGGTGGAGCTGGGGGTGGAGCTTGTGCTGGAGGCTCAGGAGCTGCGGCGAAAGCTGCTTCTGCACCGCTTGGTGTCCCCGTAGCAGCTCGTGCGTTCTCTTCGGTCAAGAGTCTATTCCCATCCTCGGTAACAGCAAGCTCAATCTCCGCTCGGATTTCTTGGGCAAAAGCGGCTACATCCGCGGGAACTGCAATTGCAAGATTTCTATACGACTCATATAGTGCCATAAAGTTATGCTCCAAGACATTTATGCGCTCGTCGCTTCGGATAAGCCCTGCACCCATTATAAAACTTACTAAAAACATTACAGCACATAGAGCTGTAAGCATATTGACAAGCCGTCTTTGCTCACTTTGACCTGTAGCTGTTGCAGCTTGCCTTCTGTCACGGTTAGTGTAGACCTGCTTTGACCCTCGCTCTTCGGTTGCTTCGCGGAGCTCTCTTATGCGTCTTTTTGAAACAGGGATGGAAGAGGTACTATCTTCTTGATCTTCCCTGCTTTCTATTTCTAAAACTTTGCCAAGTGAACCTCGGACAGATTCTCGCTCGGCAGATTTTTGGGTTCTTGTGTCTATCATGTATTCGTGCATTGGCTTGTTTTTATCATAATATACAAAGTAGCCTTTGCTCTCTATGAGTTCCTTGCCTTCATTATATACGTAGAATGCGTCCATTCTTTGTGCGGGGTCTGTTACGAAAAAAACCTGATGCGCCAAGGTAAAGTTCTCGCGGTGGTAGCTATAATTTTTGTTGCTCAAATACGTTCCGTAGCCGGGCTGGGAGTGAATCCATCCAACGACATTAAGCCCAGGAAAGTACTTGTCCAATATTTCTGTATGATAATCAGTTGAATTTTCTGAGAACTCAACACCTCCAGGGCTTTGAACAGTATGTTTGCTCTCGATTGCACCGCTTATAAATAGTGTAGGCTCAGTCTCAGACTCTATGTATCTTCCGACCAAAACGCCCAGCCTCTCACGAGCAGAGCTAGATTGGGTGAATTGATGAATAAATGTAAATACATAGTCTTCGACATAAATGCGAAGCTTACCAGACTCAGGCGAAGGCTCTATTGACCCTATTTGTCTGACATTTGTCGGTAGTTTAAAATTATCCACGATGCTTGTCCTCCTTAAAAATAGCTGATTTATAGGTGTTGAATATGGGTTTTGGCTATAGAGTAACACAGGGCAAAGCTCATAAAAGCGCGAACACTGTCGAAGGGATATAAAATTGTATCGCAAATAGTGCAGATAAGCAGCAAAATGAGCGCTTTTAATTTTCTGCTTGTTTTTTAAAAAAATAAATGAAAATCGCTTGACAACGCTATTTTCCTGTGCTAAACTGTAATTCGCGCTCCCATCGGCAGCTATTGTTGGCAGGTATCGGTAATGATTGTTGACAGGTATTGGTAATGATTGTTGGCAGAGTTGATAAGGTTAAAGAGCCTCTGCATTGGGACGAGAGAAAAAGAGTAATTTTTGAGCCATGACAACTGAATAATAAGGAAAGAGAATAGACCAAAAAGACCTAGAGATTTTAATGAGTGATGCTAAGTGTGTCACATAGGATTGATGTGAGAGCATTGATTCGCAAGGGGATATCGCACCTAACAACGTTAGTTGTTGAAGTCGATCGCGTAGTTGACTACGCAGCGGTGCAAGCCGCTTAAAATATATTGAACATTAAGCCAGACAATAAATGTTTGGGTTTAAGGATAAACTTTTTAGAGAGTTTGATCCTGGCTCAGGATGAACGCTGGCGGCGTGCCTAACACATGCAAGTCGAACGGGGTACGCTGGATGGAGAGCTTCGGCTCAAAGTCTGGCATTACCTAGTGGCGGACGGGTGAGTAACGCGTGGGCAATCTGCCCTTTGGTGGGGAATAGCCGTGAGAAATTACGATTAATACCGCATGAAATGTTGAATCGCATGGTTTGACATTGAAAGATTTATCGCCAGAGGATGAGCCCGCGTTAGATTAGCTAGTTGGTAGGGTAACGGCCTACCAAGGCTACGATCTATAGCCGGCCTGAGAGGGTGAACGGCCACACTGGGACTGAGACACGGCCCAGACTCCTACGGGAGGCAGCAGTGGGGAATATTGCACAATGGGGGGAACCCTGATGCAGCAACGCC
>Ga0123355_10012049_pt1 | contig 13378 bp, 15 predicted proteins | sample TergutEmb28metaG_3_FD_89872 | JGI IMG/M metagenome (GOLD analysis project Ga0123355, IMG submission 89872) | Embiratermes neotenicus P1 segment gut microbial communities from Petit-Saut dam, French Guiana - Emb289 P1 | ecosystem: Host-associated > Arthropoda: Insects > Digestive system > Gut ...
GAGTTCTCAAACCGAGTGGGGGGCGCACCGAAGCAAAGCCAGTGGATAATAATAAAACCATTAGTGAAAATGGAATTGGTAATAATGATACTATTCAGATGATTATGTCGACACAAGCAGGTTATTTTTAGTTTAAATGAATTTTTGCACTTTTTACAGAAGCGGAGGAGAATAGATGATGAGTGAATTAAAAATTAATCTTCTTTCTAAAGAATATGGCGAAACGGCATTTGATCGGGCAAAATTAATTTCATGGTGGTCACAAGATGTTGTTTCATCAAGCAAAATCCTCGTTATTGGTGCGGGAGCTATTGGTAATGAGACACTCAAGAATCTAGCGTTACTGGGAGTAGGAAAAATATTTATTTGTGATATGGATACTATCTCTGTTTCGAACCTTAGTAGAACCGTTTTATTTGAAAGCGGTGATGTCGGCAAGGATAAAGCTGATATCGCTGCCAAGAAAGTGAAGCATATGAGTAATAATCCAGATTGTAAAGTTGATTTTTTTGTTGGCGATATAGTAAACAAGCTCGGTCATGGTGTCTTTCGTCGTTTTGATGTTGTTTTGGGGTGTTTAGACAATATGCTTACACGAGCAAATGTCAATAGGCGCTGTTGCCTACTTCAAAAGCCGTATTTGGATGCTGGAATATCCGAATTAGGACTATCTTTGAATGCTCACCATTATCCAAATTCAAGCTGTTTAGAATGTGGTATAGATTCAAAAGCTTTAGAAAGGGAAAGGATGATTCGTTACTCTTGTGACGTGTTTAAAAAGCGTGCTATCCAAGAGGGGCAAGCTGCTACAGTTTTAATTTCGACTGCCATTGCAAGTGGTTTACAAGTGCAAGAAACAATCAAGGCGTTGCATCAGCTTAAAGAGATAGATTTAGAAGTCCCAATTAAATATGGAAAAAAATATTATTATCAAGGTATGAATCATGTATTTGAGCAAATGAGTGTCCCACTAAAAGATGAGTGTTATTCTCATTTTAGTTTTGACGATGTTATAGAGTTACCACTTTCTGCAAAAAACTCATTAAGACAAACTCTTGAATACCTAAATAATTTTTTTGGTTATGAGTGTGTGGTAGATACTTATCCAGATAGTGCATTTATTACAAAAGCCAAATGTATTAGTTGTCATAAAGACATATCTATTAATAAGCCGATGTCTGAGATTTTTTCAGATGAGCTCTATTGTTCTATTTGTGAAAAGGCTGATTCTGATGGGTACACACCAGACTATACAGCGGTTGATATTTTTGAGAGTGGATCACCATTACAAGACTATACTTTAGAGCAATTAGGTGTTCCATTACTTCATATTCTGACCGTTCGTGCCAAAGCTGATAATTCAAAGGTGAAATATGTTGAATTGACTTCAGATTTGGATGCTGTGCTACCAAATACTTTTGGTGGTTAACATGCATACACACAAATTAACAGAACGTGATAGTTGGTTCATTGAAAAAGGACAAATTGACTCATACTCACGAACACCTTTTGACATCGGTCATGTTGTTGTAGTTTGTGACAATAAGCATGTATTGTTATCCGATGTTTATAATGAATTGAGAAAATGTACTACTTGTTCTAGTTCAGTAACTGTACCATTTAGCCGTTCAAACATAGAGCATTCAAAAATAGAAATTACAAATTCTCAAAAAAAATCTTTAAAAATTAGAACCCCAAAGCCATCTGAAATGGAAAAGGAATTTTTACAGTTCTTTTTTCCTTATAATGTTGCAAGAAGAGTATTCCCTAAAGTTAATTTTGTTTTGAAATGGTTAATAGGTTTAATAGTTATAAGTTTTATCATTCTCACAGCAATTGGTATTGTTTCTTTTGAACAACTTCTCTTTCATATCGAGTTTGTTTTAATTCCAACAATCGAAGATTTGTTTCTAGGGTTTAATGATTTTTGGTTTCCTGATGACATTAACAGTATACTTATCGCTTCTAATGCTGAATTTTTTTCTCGAAATGTAATGGTTTTAGGAGCATTAAGGATTGGTTTAGAAAACATATTGATGGATTTTTGGGTGCAAGTACAATTGTTACGTAATGAAACAATGATTTTAATTGAACAATTTATTAATAGGTCAAGGATGGTCATTGAATACTTTATTTCAGAATAATATGTAGTAATGTTTCTAATTACCAAGTGAATAATAGTTATGAATTGCCGAATAAAAGTTAGTGCTTTGGTAGTATTGATGAGGAGATGTTGCATACAAGGAAAGGAGGGGCAGGGAAATGAATATATTGAAAAATCCAGAATTATCAGCAGGTTTGTGGTTATTCTCTATCACATTTTTTCTTCAAGTTTTAATACAAGATACTCCATTATCAGCTATTCAGAAAGCATTCGTAGCTACGATTGCAGCTGCAATTGGCTATTGTTTTGTGCATTTTTTTGTAGTTCGCAGACGTTGCAAAAAACGCAAGGGTCTATATGTTGCGACCTATAACGAAAATAGTACTTTATGCAGTGTAATAAGTATTGATTATGATGAAGATAATAAGAAGAATACATGTGTTATTTATGACTATGAGAGAGATCTTGCAGGTGTGTGGTATTCATTAATGACAGAAATTCGTAGTGAATATATAATGCCTGACCACAAGACTCGTTCTTTTTCTTTAATATCAAATGACACAGGTGAAGAAAGTTGTGTAGTAATATTTGAAGATTATAATGCATCTTCTAAAAATGTGAATTATACTAGATATGATAAATTAGGAATACGACAAGGGAAACTATCTCAGTTAAAACAGAATGACTTATGCAAAGCATTTAAAGAAGCAACTGAAAAAGTTCGAGATAATAAACGTGCACTTAAACCTATTATAAAAGTAATTTTACAAGATGTAGCGGGTTTTATAGAAATACCTATTAATTTGTTCGAAGACTTTTCGAATAAACATCATCAAAATAAAAAACTGAAAACAAAAAAAAAATAATGTTAAAATGTAATAGACAATTATTTGCACTAAAGTGATAGAGTTATCCTTTGTTAAAGTAAAGATTAGAAGAATTATTTTTTACCATTGATTGGTCACAAGATTTGAGGGATTAACAATAGTTTGTTTTTCAGAGAAAGGAAGACTTATATGGACAATTCAGAGATTATAACATGTACAAGTTCCATAGGAATAATCATCTCCATTTTCATTTTTGCTTTTTTTACTTTGTCTGTACTCGCTTTGATAGTATCAATAATTCGAGGAAAAGATCTTGATCTTGCAAAAAGTTGCCGAAGTGCATCATGGATGTCTTTCTTTATAGGCCTTGTTCTTCTTTACTTACGATTCGTACTTGCATAAATGAATAGAGGAGTATATTTATGGAAAATTCAGAAATTATTTCGAATGATGTAAGTTATCTTGGTATAATACTTGCAATATTTATCGCTACTTTTTTTGCTGTGTCCATACTCGCTCAATTATTATCAATAATTCGTAGTAGAGACTCTGAACAAGCTAAAAATTGTCGACTCTCAGCTTGGATGTCACTTTTTATGGGAATTTTTCTTCTTTATCTGTATTTTGTGTTAATATAAAAATCAGAAAGGAGTGTGTTTTATGAACTTAAAATCAAAATTTAACAAACTAATTAATGATAGCGGATTACGTACACTTGTGCCGTATAAGCAACAAAAAATCGTAGTTATAAATAGGAGTGATGGTTTATCAGCAGTAGGACTTCCTTTGCATATTGCACCATGGGTTTCTGATTTTACCAACACACTCTATTGTGGTGATAGAACGAATCTACCTATTAAAACGTCCAACACACTAATAACAGGAACATCTGCACACCGTAAGGAGATCCTAGAACGCCAAATAGCAGATGCAATTCGTAGAGGTTACACACCTGTCGTTCTTTCGAGTATTGGGAAATCAAGTGAGATATATAGAGTCTTAAATACCATCTTCTCTGAGAAGCATATCCATTATATTGCTAATAGTTATAATAGCAATTATTATCTTCCCTTTTTTGGAATGCCACAAAATCAAATAGCAAATTTTTTCTACCAATTAGTAACAACCTTTGATTCACAGGCAATGGCAAGCAGTATGCTTGTCAAACGGTATATTGATGTCTGTGTCAAGGTTTTTTTTACTAGTAGTGAAGCAGTAAAACGTTTAACTAATGGTCAAGTAGATCATTGGGGATTATTGAATGAATTACAAAGTTTGAAAGATAATGATCGAATTACTAATCAAGAAGAAATTGAATTTCGCAATAAAGCAGAATCGGCTCAAGCAGTATCAGTTAGTGTTCTAAGTGTTTTTTATGATTTTATGCATAAAATGCAATACGTTTCAGCATCTAAACCTTTACAATACCCATTTAATTGTAGAAAAATTAAAAATACAGAGTGTCTTTTTTTGCAAGTTGATAACACTTCTTCAGGTGTATCGAACAATGCCCCCTTTGCTCAATGTTTTCAGTGGTATTTGTCAAAAATAGTAGAAACAGAATTTCAATGTGATATTGAGTTGCAAAATCAGCGAATTCTTTTAATTGTTGATAATTTAAGTGGGTTGCAACTCAGATGGTTTTCTTGGCTTTTTGATTCACCAAATTGTGTGTTATTGTTTAACTACGACGATTACTATTCAATGTTGACTGACTCAAGTGATCTGCGTGAAAACTTTGCTGGACGAATGGATAGAATTTTCTTTTTCTCTCACATAAATACTTCAAGTGCTGAATGGTGTTCAAGGTTTATCGGTGCGCACACAGTAAAAAAAATAGGAACTATAACACAGGCACCTAGAAGATTAACAGATGTAATATTCCCAGTACAAAACATTACTGAAAATGAAGTCGAAGAAGCGTGGTTTAAAAAAGAGGAGATACAGAGACTGGGCAACGGTGGTATTGTATATTGCAAATCTGATAATATATTTAAAGATAGAAGTAATCGTAGGAATTACGTTAATTTTTGTTGGTTTGGTTTTAAATAATTTGGAGGTTCAATATGAAAATTACAATTCTTAATGTAAACAATAGCATAAATGATGAAATGGCTAGGGAGTATGATGAAAAACAACTACTCACTGGAGATGTTCATATTAGTGATAATGCTTCACTAGCTAAAACTTCTCATAAGCTAATCATACAAAGCAGTGCTGTGCGTGAAATTTTTGATTTTATAGAATGGGATATTGGCGAACGAATTGATTCTCGTATTGAACAAGGCGGTGTTTTGCTGGGTAGGCGATATTTTGACGCCGAAAAAGATATTCATTTTGTGATAGTTTCTAAAGTAATTACAGCAGATGATGCTATTGGAACTACAGGTTTTCTTGAAATTACACAAGAATGTTGGCGTAAGATGCATGATGAAAAAGATGTTTATAATGAGACTACTAATGAAGAAGTTGTTATTGTTGGATGGTTTCATACGCATCCGAATAATTTATCCTGTTTTATGTCTGGCACGGATAGAAACACTCAAAATTTATTCTTTGATGGAGAAAATACATATTCGATTGTGATTAATCCACAACGCCATTTAATCAAAGTTTTCAGATCACGAGAATGTTATCCCACACAAGCTTTTTTCATAGTTGAAGATGGCGAGAAGGAGGATTCAACTGATGAACAAGATCAAATTGTGGTTTAAAAGAATCATGAAAAAGTGGTTTCGCAAAGACTCATCTTCTACGACTCCTAAAATAGTTATTAGAAAAAGGAATGATGCTCAACCTTCAACGGATTCAAACACACAAAATATTCCCAGAATAACTATTATGAATGATAGAACTTCTGCATCAAGTAATACTAACCGTAGAGTAGAATCCTCAAACTCGATCAGTCAGGGAATTACGGTAAGAAATCAACGTAAACCGAGAAGATGTCCAATGTGTGCTACGACTGACAATATAACCGAACGTTTGAGTGGACGACAAAAGTGGCAGTGTACAGAATGCCAACATATATTTTAAAATAAAAGGATGGTATTAGCAATGTTGAATGATGCTTCTATTCAAGAAAAGTATAACGAGATTTATCATAAATATCTCGAGCAACAGATTGATGATTATGATAATTTTGTTCGCTCCAGACTTGCAGAATATTATATAAATACGACACATGAAACGGTGGATAATATTTTTTTTCACATTACTAAAGTTTTAGAAGAAAAAGAGATAGAAGATGTAAGCATTCTTTAATTTGAAACGTTATATTTATAGCAAAATTTTTACATATTATAAATAACTTATTTTATTTTCTGTAACATTTGAGAAGAAAGGGGCTGCATTATGCAATTGACTGAAAAACAAAAAAATGAGCTACTTGCATTTAATAACGGGAATCCTATTATCGTTACACCTTCTAACTTATCGGAGGGATATTGCGATTTTGATTTGACTATATATGTGCGTACTATCTCAAAACCAACACCTGTATATGTTAAATCGATTCAAATGAGATTGTCATTTACCTCCCGCCTTCAAATAGAACAGCCACATACATATCTGTTGCAAGGTCAGCTTTTTCACCCAAACTTTACGGCTGAAGGCAAGTGGTCAAGTAGCGCACTACAACATAATGAAACTTTATCTAACTACCTTATGCGCTTAATAAGAGTTCTTCAATATAAAGAAATTGATATTGAGAATGTTGCTAACAGAAATGCCATGGCTTGGTTTAATAAAAATAAGAATATTGGAATGTTTCCTACAGATATAATCAATTACTCTGTCAAACCACAAATTACCATTTTACGCAAAAGTGATGCTTAAATAAAAAATGCGGATAGGAGCAGTTAATATGTTTAAGTTTATGTTTAAGTTTTTGTTTAAGTTTATGTTTAAGAAAACTAAAAAGGATAAACCGAATAAAAAGCAAACACATCAACTTCCAACTAACAACTCTATTGAAGAAGGATTAAATGAACGAAGTAATGTGTCTAGCTCTGAGGTAGAAGAACCAGTTGTACATCATTTTACAGATTCTCGAAAAGACAAGTCTAGTCCAATAACATCACCTAAAATAGTAATCCATGGAGGTTCTCTTTATAAACCATTACAAATTAAGAAGCCACATTTTTCTGGGAGAAATCAGAAAAAAGGGAAAGAACAACGCTATTTGATATTAACTGATTTTGCTTATAATAAAATGAATCGTATGTTAAGTTGGGGGTATAAAACTTCTCAAAATACGGTTGAGCAAGGTGGGATACTGCTTGGAAAGGTGGAGCAGTATAAAAATGAAATTTACAATATTGTAGAAGACGTAATTCTCGCAAACACAAAAGGAAGTGCAATGTTTGTCGAGTTTACATCTGCTATGTGGGCTGATATGCAGCAAGAACTCTCAGATATTAACAAGCAAAGGGGAAATAAAGAAAAATTTGTTATTGTTGGGTGGTTTCACACACATCCGAATAATCTACCTGTATTTATGTCCAATACCGACATTAATACACAGAAATTAAATTTTTCACAACAGTGGCAAGCATCACTCGTGATGAATCCTCATAAGAAACTTCGATGTGTTTATTTTGGAGAAGAAATTATTAAGGGGGAAATATTACTAAGAGAGGGTAAAATGCTCTCGTTGCTTAAAGAAAGGCGTCGCAAAACTCCCAACGTATCTATAAATCTTAATGGTACAAACAGCCAGAGTGGTATTGATATCAAAATACATGGCGTTACTAATGAAGGGAAAAATATTGACATCACGGAATTTATCAGTGTTAAAAATTCCGACACATTAATTGAACTTGAACTTGGACAATATACTTTTGAGATTTCAACGGAAAAACCACAAAATGATGTATGATGTGTTGTGTAATATATGTTTTCTTGAACTTGCATTTTATGAAGAAAGGTTGAAGTGGATAGTTTGGAGGTATTATGGAAAATCAAATTAGGACTGCAAATTCAACTGTTGTTGAAGGACAGCAATTACTCAATATGCCGTCAAATAATGGCGAAATTTCTATTAGTAGTAGTAAAGGAAATGCTTGGACTTTCGATCAAGAATTACTAAGCTCTCATCTTTTAGCTATTGGAAGCATCGGTAGTGGTAAAACCAATATGCTTTATCATATTGTTAAAAGTATTATTGATACGATTAAAACAAATGATATTATTATATTTTTCGATTCAAAGGGAGACTTCCTAAAACGTTTCCATCGGAATGGAGATTATGTCATCGGGAACAGAAGTCAATATACTGACTATACTCTTGCTAAATGGAATCTATACAAAGAATTAACTATAGCAGGTTCGCTTGATCGAGAAGATACAATACGAGAGGTTGCAACATCACTTTTTAGAAAGAATATGGATAAGGCAAAAGATCCTACATTTTCAGGAGGTGCAAGAGATATATTTTCAGCACTACTTGAAGCTCAATTTCGTAATGATGAGACAAATCTCAACAATGCAACATTACGCCAAAAAATGCGAAGTATGGATATTAAGATGATTAAAGAAGAGATAAGTAGATTTCCTGATTTGCAGTGGATAAATATGTATATGCATAGCGAAAGCAGTGCAACAACTCAAAGTTTCTTATCTCCTTTAGGCAATGTGATAAACGATGTCTTTTCATCACATTTTGCGGAATCAGGTGATTTTTCTATAAGAGAAGCAGTACAAAATCGTGGAGGTAAGTCAGTTTTTCTAGAGTATGATATTGTCAACTCCAACCTGCTTGATTCTGTTTATACAGTATTGCTTGACCTTGCGAGTAAAGAAGCATTAGGAAACGAAGAGGAAAATAGACATGTTTATTTTGTACTTGATGAATTTCCACTTATTCCTAAATTGAGTTATATTGATAATTTATTGAATTTTGGTCGTTCACGTGGAATCCGAGTAATTGCAGGAATACAAAATATTAACCAAGTTAAAAATACATATGGTGATTCACTAGGTACGAGTATTTTATCAGGTTTCTCGACTCATGTTTCGTTTCGATTGTTTGATGAGGAAAGTCGAAACTTCGTTGCTGAGCGACATGGCAAGAATAGAAAATTAGTAAAGATTCCTTATTCAGATGCACACCAAAGCGGTCGTCAAGAATCTGAGCGTGGAAATGTGATTGAAGATTGGGATATTGTTAAGCTACAAAAAGGTGAATGTATTGTTTCATTACCCAATAATGATCCTTATTTGTTTTATCCTTCTTTATTTCCAGAATTATCGCCCAAAATAACAATTCGAAATTCAACAACACCAAAGATTCGATTACTAAATAAAAGAAATGAATAGATTTAGGAGGTTGTAATACTATGTTGAACAATGTTGATATAGAGAAATTTGCTTTAGCAATCAGAGAATCATATAAAATTATGACAGATATTAGTTCAATTAATTTAGCAACAAAATTAGTTGAAACCTTAGATGAGGAGTTAGAAGTAGCAGTGATTGCTTGGATTGAAGGGAAAGAAGTTCCGAATATTGAAGTAGGTAAATATTCTATTAACAAAATATTAGCGATAAGAAATAATAGTGATTATTTGGAGGCATTCAACTTATTATCGAATTATAAGCAGGATGCTTTTTCTGGAGAGAAACAAATTTGGAAACCAATTCGTGGTAGACGTTAGATGGTGATAGCAATGGATTTTTACCCTACTAGATATAGCAATTTATCTAATAATGAAGTAAATGAACTTTATAGATCCGAGGTTTGGACTGAACTGTCTTTAAATGAACGAACTGATGCACTTCAAGAACTAGCAAATCGATCAGCTGAGGCTTTAGGAAATGAGCCGTGTGAAGTAAAGCTAGAATCAATGAGTGGTGCAACATACGGAATGTATCGTAATGGAGAGATTTATATTAATGAAAGTCTAGTTGAGAAAGGAGTGCTTTCTGTTCAAGTTGATAATGAAATTACTGAATATCCTCCAGGGGATGTCAACGCTCAATTGATGGATACGGTTCATCATGAAAACTACCATGCGTATCAAGTTGATGTGATGGTAGGTGCTGTTGAACATGATAATGCGGGAGAAGTTGAGTTATGGCAAGCAAATGATCTTGATGCTAATTATATAGATGAAGGTTCTCTATATCCAATTCAAAGCTTAGAAAAATCAGCATTTGAATACGGTGAAAGGCAAACTAAAACCTCATTCGAAGAAATTGAAGCAACACATGGCGAAGATACTGGATATCAAAACTATCTTGAATATATCACTAACCACAGCTATGAGAATGCTTTAGCAAATGCACAAGAAATGTATGATAATGAAAATATTGAAGCTACACTTAACGAACAAATGATGAGTAACTATCAAGATAGCCTTGTTAATGAGAATACAAATGAGAGTGAAATATCAACAGAGGAATCTAATGATATGTCCATTTCTGAAACTTTGTCCGATAGTGATGACTATAGTCTTTGAAAAATCGAGAACTTAGGAGGTGCTTTTTATGAGTAAAATTACAATTTACAATAGAAGTGATGGTAAGGAAAGTTCAACTAAAAAATCAGGAAATGAACCTATATTTATTCCTGCTAGATGTGCTAAAACTAAAGAAAGTTTTTTAATCAAATTAGTAGAGAATAAAAAAAATTGGTATGTGGAAGAAACATTTAAAGACGGCACAACTCAAAACTACACTAGCACGTATAGTACAGATACTATTATCACAAAAACTAAATTTAACTGGAAAGATTTTGTTTGTCCTATTTGCCAAAGAAAAAGTTTCGTGAAATGCTATACTTGTAAACAAATAACATGTTGGAAAGGTAGCGGCGATGAGGTTTGTGCATATTGTGGGAAACACATGAGTAATATTTCAGTTGGAATAGACTCTATCGCAATAGTTTCTAGTGAGAAGAAGAAAAAATAATTTTTAAAATTAAAATGCCTGATTTTTGGATAAAGAGGTGATTCACAAATGAACTTGCGTGAGGGATTAGGTTTTAAGCAGTTATCAAATCAAGAAAAAGAAGCTTATAATGTGATGCTTAAAGCTTTTTTGTCATTGTCGATTTCCATTAACTGCTCTAATATAAGCCGTGAAGTTGATTTAATGAAAGTTATGCAAGTTGTGCTAGGTGATAACCCCTCTGTTATTTATTTTAATAAGACGCAAATAAAAATCGAAGAATCTATTTCGGGTAGACGTATTAAACTAGTCGGTATTAATTTAAAGTCTCAAGCTAAAAGCATGAACTTGAAATTAAGTGTGACAGCAAATCTTATTGTGTCATCTATAAGGAAATCGTCTACTGATGACTATTCTTTATTAATTAATACCTATGAATTTTTACAAAAGAATATCAAGTATGATGACAAACTGTTAAATGGATCACACAGTAACACACACTCACATAATGCATATGGTGCATTGCTAAATAAAGTGGCTGTTTGTGATGGATTTTCTTCAGCATTTGCATTGCTAGCTCAGAAACTTGGATTTGAGTGCATGCTTGTTATAGGTGATTCGACACGTAGTCAAGCTAGCTCTAGTAAACATGCTTGGAATATTGTAAAAGTACAAAACAAATATTATCATATGGATGTTACTTGGGATGCAATAAGATATAATGAATATAAGGAATACTCTTATACTTATTTCGCCCTAAAAGACCAAGAAATTGCAGCCGATCATATTTGGGATCGGAATACAACTCCTCCCTGTATATATAGTGATTTTTCATATTTCTGGAGGAATGGTCTCTATGCTAGCGACAGGGAGCAATTGTGTGAAATTATTAATTCTCTAAGAGATAATAATATATTGCAATTTAAACTGTCAAAAAATATGTTTCTTCCTAATAATCAGGCTAAATATTTAACACAAATCGTCACTAATGAAACTTTAAAAATCGGTAGGAGTAGTCAGATAAATTATTCTTGGGATGGTAATACACGGTGTTTTTTCGGTAAGATCACATATACATGAAATTAATAGCAATATCATTTTAGGAAATAAACAAATCCTTTAAGGTTTTTATTGTCTGTAACCAGGGGTTAAAACCCTCGCCTTCAGGCGACGCCTTTAGGTTAACCTCCTGAGGTTTAAAGAAAGGCACGATGTTGCATACTATCTAAGAGGTGAGTATGGATGCAAAACTGTCGTAAAACATCACATAGTGTATGCGACATAAAGTACCATACACCTGAATTATTCATGCCCCTTTCATAAAGACCTCCCAAAGTTGGTAAGATCAAGGCTTCTTGTTGATTCATCTACTCACCGAATGGGTGAGTAAAAAAAGTGTCGAAATATATTGAAGTATATAAAAAAGTGCTCTTTTTTGGTATAATTAAGTCACACACAAAACCAACCAAAAGGAGCGCATGTAACAATGATAACTGATTTTGAACTAGATTTCAATAGTAAAATTAAAGGAAATTGGGATGGAGGAGTGTTTCTTATCCACAACTTCATGAATAAAATTAAATTTCCAAGCATCCTAGAGAAACACTTTTTCATCGCATCGAATCAAGCCATGAGAACATTCACGAATCCTAAAATGTTGATGCAATTTATCTATCTGACTGTACTGGGTTATCACAATCATTTTTTCAGGTTAATCTTTCTTTTTTAACGATGAAATTAGTTCTGGCTCTCTAATTAGGCTTTAATATTCTCATTTTATATGATAATTTCTGAACTTTTCTCTCAATAATACTCCTCTACTTCTTGAAAGGGCTTCATGAATAATTCAGGCTAAGATATATGAAAAAATTTGCACTCACATACAATGAATCTGAAGTTTTGCAACAGCCTGTTGCAAAATTGCTGATGGAATTCGTATTTGTAGGCAGGCAAGATCTTTGGCATATTTGAGTGATATTATACCATCAATTGAAGATACAGGGAAACAGTTATCAAATAAGAAACTTGTTTAACATTCATAAGTATAAAATTTTCTGAAAAATACACTTTAAAATCTACCTATGATATGTTATAATTGCATTAAAGCATTTTGTTTAGTGAGGTGATTAAAAAGTGGGAGAATTTAACGAAGAACTTAAGCCATTGCCAATCGGGGTGGAAAATTTTGAAAAATTGATGAGTGCAGGATATTATTATGTAGATAAAACACTAATGATTAAGGAATTGATTGACAAACGTGGGGATGTAAATCTTTTTACACGTCCTAGAAGATTTGGAAAATCGTTAAATATTAGTATGTTGCAGTATTACTTTGAAAATTTGAAGGCAGATAAGTCTGAGATTTTTGAAGGACTTGCAATAATGGATGTGGGAGATAAGTATCTTACACATCAGAATCGTTATCCTGTTATTAAAATGAGTTTAAAAGGAGGAGAAGGACCTAGTTTTAGCTTAGCTTTTATGCGATTGAAGAAGGAAATTGGCAGTGAGTTTAGTCGTCATGCTTATTTGCTAGAGAGTGAAAAAATATCTGAAA
>Ga0123355_10012050_pt1 | contig 13378 bp, 14 predicted proteins | sample TergutEmb28metaG_3_FD_89872 | JGI IMG/M metagenome (GOLD analysis project Ga0123355, IMG submission 89872) | Embiratermes neotenicus P1 segment gut microbial communities from Petit-Saut dam, French Guiana - Emb289 P1 | ecosystem: Host-associated > Arthropoda: Insects > Digestive system > Gut ...
ATTACTAACGTTGTTTTATTAAAATATTGAAATTAAATTTTAACAAGTATTATTTTTAGATGAATGTTTTTATACAACGTTCCTTCTGCAGCGAACGACATTCGCAACAGCACATTTATGTGCGTAGTTGTGGAGTGTGCAGCTGCAACGGGTCAAAAAAGAGGAGTTTTTTTAGCATGGATAATAAACAAGATGTGGTCAAGATTGTCGCACTAGGTGGTCTTGATGAGGTTGGGAATAATTTATATGTGGTTGACGTTAATGGGCGGCTGTTTGTATTAGATTCGGGGCGGAAGTCACCGGGGGTTGAGATGTTAGGGGTGGATGCGATTATCCCTGATTTTACTTATTTGGTCGAGCACGCTGATCGTGTTAAGGGGATTTTCTTAACGCAAGGTCATGATGAGCATATGGGCTCGATTGCGCAACTTTTAGATGTCATTAATGTCCCGGTTTACGGAACGCGACTAACAATTGCGCTCGCTGAGGATGCGTTACTTGAGGCGAAGATGGATGAGCGGAAATATCAGTTAAATATTATTCGCGATGAAAATACGTTATACATGGATGGTGTTAAAGTATCGTTCTTCAAAACGACGCATAGTATCCCGGGGTCAATTGGTGTTTGTATTCATACAACTCACGGCGCAATTGTTTATACCTCTGATTTCATTTTCAACCACAGTGTTAGCGGTCGTTACCAAACAAATTACAATAAGATTAGCGATATTGCCCGCAGTGGCGTCCTTTGTATGTTGGCGGAAAGTGTCAACTCGGAAAGTTTAGGGCATGCTTCGACCGGTGACTCGCTGGAGCACAGCTTCGAGGAGGCTTTTGATCGTACAACGGGTCGATTAATTTTTTCGCTTCTTTCGACCGATTTGCATCGAATCCAAATGGTTGTTAATTTAGCGGTTAAATATGAACGTAAGGTTGCGATTACTGGTCGTCGAATGCAGCGTTTAATCGATTTAGCGGTTAAATTGGGATATTTAAAAATACCAAAAGATGTTTTAATAAGTCTTGGTTTTATCAATACGCACCGTGATAATAATATCGAAGATATGGTAGTAATTACTACGGGTACACGTTTTGAACCATTTATCAATCTAACACGAATGATTAAAGGTCACGACCGTTTTATTAAAATTACTAAAACAGATACGGTTGTCTTAGCAATTACCCCGCAACTTGGGGTTGAAAATCGGGCAGCGCGGACGATGGATATGCTATACCGCACTGAAGCGAATGTGATAGCGATTAACAAAAATCTACTACCACCAAGTCATGCTAGTAGTGAAGATTTAAAGTTAATGATGAACTTAATGAAACCAAAATATATCATGCCAGTTAACGGTGAATATCGTCACTTAATGAGTCACTTAAAAGTGGCAAAATCAATGGGTTATACTGATGACGAGATTATCATTATGGATAATGGTGAATTTGCAACCTTTGAAAAAGGTGAGTTTGCCCCGAGTTATGAGTCGCTTGAACTCGAAGAAGTCCTCGTGGACGGTCATGGCGTTGGTGATGTTGGGACGGTGGTATTAAAAGATCGCCAGATGTTATCAAATGATGGTGTCGTTGCAATTGTTATTAATCTTAACCGTAAAAATAAACAAATTATTAATGAACCAGAAATTGTGAGTCGTGGCTTTGTCTTTGAATCCAAGGATGTGGATTTATTCGCCGAGGCAAAACGTCTTGCAATGGAAGTCCTCGAAGAGAAGACGAAAGAAAATGCCCGTTATTTTAATTGGCAAGATTTACGGTTTGATATGCGTGATCGGATTGGGAAATTTATCTATAAAACAACAAAGCACCGACCGATTGTCATCCCGATAATTGAGGAATTTAACTTATAAATAAAACGGAACATCGCTGTTTAGCGGTGTTTTCTTCCATGAATGGATGGTGATTCACGATGGCGAAAAAGAAATCTGTCAAAGATAAAAAACAAGGAATTAGCGGATTTACGCACGAATTAGTGGGACTTTTTGTCTTTGTTTTAATGATTTTATTGATCGGTCAACTTGGATTGGTCGGAATCTTTTTGCGACGGATGGCGGTAATTGGTTTTGGTGAGTTCTGGTTTGGGTTTGCATTGATTGCAATCGTTTATAGTGGTCGGATGGTTGTTTCACGGTCGAAACCGTCACTTTGGGAAGCGAAGATGGTCGGTGGTTATTTACTATTACTCGCAGCCATTATTATTTCACATACGGATGTTTGGCGTGAATTTGTTAGTCGTGGGTTAACTTTTACTGAAGGAATTGGTCAGTTTTATTTGACTGGTGACGTGTTGGCTGATAATTCGCTCGTTGGTGGTGGTGTCATCGGTGCGAGTATTTGGGCAATTTTAGCGCCACTTGTTGATTCGGTGGCGATGTGGTTTATTGCGACGTTAATCGGTTTATATGGTATTTTATTAGTAATCGGATTATCGATTCAAGATTTATGGAATATGCGCAAGCCAGGATTGATTCGCGACTGGTTAAAACGGGTGTGGCAATCACTTGTTGCGGGAATTAGAAAAGATAAATCGACCGATGGACCAGTGATTAATCAACCACTAGCAGAAAAGAAGATTCCAGTGGAAGTGGTCGAAAAAAGAAAAAAGAAGAAAACCATTACCAAAACGGAAGAATTTGAGGAGGAATTACCACAATTTAAGATTAATGATTTTGCTGACAACTTGGCAGAAGCGATGGCGACACGGGAGCCGGTGCGGAGTACGGATGTGAATTATGTGCTGCCACCGATGAGTTTGTTGGTTGATCATGTGACGAAGGCGGATAATAAGAAGTTGATGGAGGCGGCGACGGCGGAAGCACGCCGGTTGGAGGAGACGTTTGCGAATTTCGATGTACGAGCGAGTGTGTCGGAAGTGCACATTGGACCGACGGTTACGCGTTATGAGGTGACGCCGGAAGCGGGTGTGAAAGTTAATAAGATTACCGGTTTGGTTGATGATATTGCGTTGTCGCTGGCCGTTAAAGGGGTGCGAATTGAGGCACCAATTCCAGGGAAATCAGCGGTTGGAATCGAGGTTCCGAATAAGGAAGCGCAGATGGTTTCGTTCAAGGAAATGATGGACGAGGTGGACGATAAAACGAGCGGCTTGTTAAATATTGCGCTTGGTCGCGACATTTCTGGGATGGGGAAGTATGCCGCGCTTAATAAAATGCCACACTTATTAGTAGCGGGAGCGACCGGTTCTGGTAAGTCAGTTTGTATTAACACGATGATTTGTAGTTTATTGATGCGCTTTGCGCCAAGTGAAGTGAAGTTATTGTTGGTCGACCCGAAGAAAGTGGAGCTGGCGCGCTATAATGGGCTGCCGCATTTGTTGGCACCGGTAGTTACCGATCCACAGTTGGCATCGGCGGCGTTGAAAAAGGTAGTGGCGGAAATGGAGCGGCGTTATGATTTGTTCGCAGAGGCGGTCGTGCGCGATATTGAAACTTATAATGAATGGGTAGTACGTGAAGTTGATAAACGTGCGTCTGAAGGTGTTACGAGTATATTGGAAAAAATTCCGTTTATCGTCGTGATTCTCGACGAATTAGCTGACTTGATGATGGTTGCTTCAAGGGAAGTCGAAGATTCGATTATGCGACTGACGCAAATGGCACGTGCCGCCGGGATTCACTTAGTGGTAGCAACCCAACGACCATCGGTAGATGTTATTACCGGTGTGATCAAGTCAAATATTCCATCCAGGATTGCTTTTGGGGTATCCTCGGGAACGGATTCAAGAACCATTTTAGATTCGACCGGTGCCGAGAAGTTGCTTGGACGGGGTGACATGCTGTTTTCACCGATGGGCTCGTCGTCACCGACTCGCGTCCAAGGGGCGTTCATTACTGACGAAGAAGTTTCACGCATTGTCGAGTTTATCAAAGGTCAATCGGTTGCAAAAGAAACCGAAGCAGATTTCCTCGCTGACGTTGAAATTACAGGGAGTACAACAGGAATGCCGTCGGATGATCCGTTGATTCGCGACGTTCTCGCTTTTGCTTATGAAGCGGGGAAAGTATCAACTTCAATGCTTCAGCGTCGCTTCAAAATCGGTTATAATCGAGCTGCTAGACTGATCGATGACCTCGAAGTCGCAGGTCTCGTCGGTGAATCAGAAGGCACGAAAGGGCGTCCTGTTTTAATGGATGAAATGACTTATCGGGAGTTGATCTCGTAGAATCAACAGGAAATCTTGTTAGAATGGTTGACAAACGCCTTGATGTTTTGGTATTATATAAGGTAGCCTGTCAAAGGACGTGAATGAAAATGCGTGTAAAGGTTATTTTAACATGTGAAGATTGTTTGAGTCGCAATTACAATACGATGAAGAATAAGCAGACGGATACAGAGCGGATGGTTATTAAAAAATTCTGTCGACGTTGCAATGCTCATACAACACACAAGGAAACTAAATAAATAGGAAATGGTGATTTAAGATGAAAGAATTTTTCGGAAATATTGGAGCAGAATTAAAGAGAATTGCGTGGCCAACTGATAAAGAGATGAAACAACACTCAACACAAGTATTTTTGTTCATGATTATATTATCATTATTTTTCTTTGGGATTGATGCAATAATTTCAGGTGGAATGGCATTAGCAACACCAGATGCGCCAACGTTTATTCCACCATTCGCTGAAGATTTCGATTTTGAAGATTTTGACTTTGATTTTGAAGACTTTGACTTCGATTTTGATAGTTACGAGAACAATGGTGAAGAAGACGAGGGAGCGGCTGAATAATCAGTCTTTTTCCGTTTAAGGAGTGTTAAATATGGGAGAAAAACGTTGGTATGTCTTGCAGACGTATGCAGGATACGAAAATAAAGTATTTAAAAACGTACTAAAACGTATCGAAACAATGAACATGCAAGATCAAATCTTCCGTGTTTTAGTGCCTGAAGAAAAAGAAATTAAAATTAAAGATGGGAAAATCAAGGAAAAGATGAAAAAGACCTTCCCTGGTTACGTGTTGATTGAAATGATTGACAACGACGAATCATGGTTTACCGTTCGTAATACACCGGGTGTAACCGGATTTTTAGGTTCTTCTGGGAAAGGGACGCGACCAGTTCCATTAACAGAAGAAGAAATCCAACCAATTTTAGCGACAATGGGTGTCATCAATACTGAAGTTACCGTTGATGTAAAAATTGGACAAGAAATTCTGATTGCTGCTGGACCATTCTCGGGTCAACATGGTGTAATCGATTCGATTGATATTAACAACCTAAAAGTGACAGTTATCGTTGATATGCTTGGACAAGATACACCAGTTGAATTAGGTCTTGATCAGGTTTGTGAGATTGAATAATCAAGAAATTAAGGCACATTCTGGGAATGAATGTGTTTTCTTTTTCTGGTTTTGACCCGTTTTAATGAAATTTTCACTTGATTTCTGTGGAAAAACTGGTATAATTGTATAGTTGCTAATTTTGTAGGCTACAAGAAAATCCACTTTAGAGGAGGTGTAACTAATGGCTAAAGAGGTAAAACAACTTGTTAAGTTACAGATTCCAGCCGGGAAAGCAAACCCAGCACCACCAGTCGGACCAGCACTTGGTCAAGCGGGTGTTAACATCCAAGGATTCTGTCAGGAATTCAATGATCGTACACGTGAGCAGATGGGAAGTATTATTCCTGTTGTAATTACTGTTTACGATGACCGTTCATTTGATTTCATAACAAAAACACCACCAGCATCTGACTTGTTAAAGAAAGCTGCTAACGTTGGGAAAGGTTCAGGAACTCCAAATAAGGAAACAGTCGCAACAATTACTGAAGCAAAGCTTCGTGAAATTGCTGAGATGAAGATGCCTGACTTGAACGCAAACACGGTTGAAGCTGCAATGAATATTATTGCTGGTTCAGCAAAACAAATGGGTATTGTTATCGAAGGATAGTAACACCTAAAATACGCCAGAGGTTAAACTTTGTTAAATAGGCAAAGACCGTTTGTATGGCAAGGAGGAAAAAGATTATGGCTAAAGTTAGTAAGAGACTTGCTGATGCAAGAAAACTTATCGACAAAAATGTTGCTTATGACGGAACTACTGCGGTAGAGTTGGTCAAAAAAACAAGCACAGTAAAGTTCGATGCAAGCGTTGATGCTGCAATTCGTTTAGGGGTTGACCCACGTAAAGCAGATCAGCAAATTCGTGGAGCAATGGTTCTTCCTCATGGTACTGGTAAAGACCAAACTATCTTAGTTTTCGCTAAAGGTGCTAAAGCGCAAGAAGCTTTAGATGCTGGTGCAGACTATGCTGGTGATGTCGAGTACATTGAGAAAGTAACTGGTGGATGGTTAGATTTTGATGTTGTTGTTGCAACACCAGATATGATGGCTGAAGTTGGTAAACTAGGTCGTGTATTAGGGCCACGTGGTTTAATGCCAAACCCTAAAACTGGAACCGTAACAATGGACGTTAAAAAAGCAGTTGACGAGATTAAAGCTGGTAAAGTTGAATATCGCGTTGACCGTGAAGGTAATATCCACGTTCCAATTGGTAAAGCATCATTCGATAACGACAAGTTATTAGAAAACTTGAAAGCGATCTATGATGTATTACTAAAAGCGAAGCCATCAGCTGCAAAAGGTACTTATGTGAAGAATGTTGCTATTTCTTCAACAATGGGTCCTGGAGTAAAAGTTGACGGTTCAACGTTAGAGAAGTAATAAAATCTTACGAACGAAAAGCTATATCATAAATTTTTAGAAGTGAACACAGGTCGAGGAAACAAGGAATGAGGAACCGGAGCGTACGATGGTACGTGAGGATGACGAGTGATGCAGTTGACAAAGAGATGTGGAACTTATAGAAATTTAATAAAAAGCCGAAGACAGTAGGAGTCGCAAGACTTAATATTTCCTACCGAGGTACAGATTAACTTAATACTTTTAAAGTGTTTTGGTAAATTGTGCCCTGATGTCGACGGCGGATATCAGGCTTTTTTGTTCCGTAATTGTTATGTATTTTAAAATAAATAAAAAAGTTCGAGGAAACAAGGAATGAGACACCGGAGCGTACAAATGGTACGTGAGGATGGCGAATGACGCAGTTGACGAAGAAATTTGAAATTTATTTGAAAATAATAGGAGGTGTAAAAAAATGGCTAGTACTGCTGCTATTGAATTAAAAACAGGTCTTGTTGCTGACTATGCTGCGAAGTTCAAAGAAGCGACTGCTCTTGTAGTAGTTGATTATCGTGGACTAAGTGTAGATCAAGTAACAGAATTGAGAAGAAATCTTCGTGCTGAGGGTGTTGAATTCAAAGTATTGAAAAACAATATCTCTCGTCGTGCGATTACAGAAGCTGGTTATGAAGGATTAGCAACTGAATTTGTTGGTCCAACAGCTGTTGCTTATTCAAATGACGATGTTGTTGCTCCTGCTCGTATTTTATATACGTTTGCTAAGCAAAACGAAGCATTAGAATTAAAAGCTGGTTTCATTGATGGTGAAGTTGCTACTCATGAACAGGTTATGGAGCTTGCTACATTACCAAGTCGTGATGGGTTATTATCAATGTTACTATCTGTGCTTCAAGCGCCAATGCGCAATATGGCTTACGCTTTATCACAAGTTGCTGATCAGAAAGAAGCTGGTGTAGAATCTGCTCCTAAAGTTGAAGAGGCTCCGGTAGTTGAAGAAGCACCAGTTGTCGAAGAAGTAACTGAAGCTCCGGCTGAGGAAGTTGTTGCTGAAGAAACTCCTGTAGTAGAAGAAGCACCAGCTACTGAAGAAGTAGTTGCTGAAGAGGCTCCTGTAGTAGAAGAAACTCCAGCTGAAGAACCAGCTGCTGAGGAAACTCCTGCAGAAGAGACAGTTGCTGAAGAAGCAACTGAAGTAGTAGAAGAAGCTCCTGTTGCTGAAACAGAAGCATCTGAATAATTAGGGTCGATCCTAAAAACAAAAAATAAATTTTGAAAATAGGCAAAATAGTTCGCGGAAGCTAGGAGTGAGAAAACGGAGCGTACAAACGGTACGTGAGTATTTCGAATGACGAAGATGACAAAGAAATATGAAGCATATTTTAAAAAGAAAATAAAATAAGTGAGGTAATTATATTATGGCTAAATTAACTAGCGCTGAAATGATCGAAGCGATCAAAGAAATGTCTGTATTAGAATTAAACGATTTAGTAAAAGCAATCGAAGAAGAATTTGGTGTAACTGCTGCTGCTCCTATGGTAATGGGTGGAGGCGGAGACGCTGGTGGAGCTGCTGCTCAAACGGAATTCGACGTAATCTTAACTTCTGCTGGCGATAAAAAAGTTGGCGTTATCAAAATCGTTAAAGAAGTAACTGGATTAGGATTAAAAGAAGCTAAAGAATTAGTTGACAATGCACCAAATGCGGTTAAAGAAAAATTATCAGCTGCAGATGCTGAAGCTTTAAAAGCTCAGTTAGAAGAGGCTGGAGCAAAAGTTGAATTGAAGTAATTTCGGTTGACATTGGGAACCTAAAGTAGAGTTAATCTGCTTTAGGTTTTTTTGTATTTCATTTATTAAATTGGGATTCTATTTCAATACGCTTTACAAAACTGTAAATCAAAAGTCCAAAAATATTTTACTTTTTGTTGACAAATGATTTTGATTTATGTTATACTCGATTTGTCCAATAATGTTGGACAAATTTGTATTTTGTTATTAAAGTTACAGACCTTGTCATGTCTTTAAACTGATACTTGCAAGTTAGCTCTGATCAAGCCAAGCAGATAATAAAAATAAAATGAAAGAAGGTAATAAAAATGGCATACGTAATAACTACTAAAACGCCAACAGTCGACTTTAAAATTAACGGTTATGATTTTGAGGTTGATGGCACAGATGAGAAATTGATGTCTTTCAATCAGAAATATAACGAATTATTAACACGAGCAAATCTTATTAAAACAAATTTACAAGAAAATGAAAACTTGTATCAAAATTTAGTAGAAGACGCAATGGACGAGTTGCTTGGTGAAGGTGCATTTGAAAACTTGTATCAAGAAACTCCGAGTGTGATTATTTTATTTGATATACTCAACCAGATTACTGCTAAACTCATGCTGGAAATGACAAGGCGGGTTGAAATTGAAGAAATTAATAAAACACCGAATGATAATCCGAAAAAAGCTAAATTATTCGGTGGCAAATAATGTTTGGGATTAACAAGAAATTCGAAACGGAAATTGATATCAATGGTAAAATTTATCCAATTAATATGGCATTCAACAATATCATGGACTTTCTAGAAATTATGGATAATCCCGAATTGACTGACATGGAAAAAATTCATTATGGCTTATACCAACTGCTCGGTGAAATACCAGATTTGCAACCTGAAAACTTACTCAAGGTATTTGATGAAATTGTTGCGAATTTTATTCGGGAAGAAAAAATCGAAGTTCCGGTTGACCTCACTGGAAATCCAATGCCAGTCAAAAAGGAAAAACCAGTACAATGTTTGAAGTTTGATGCACCACTTATCTTTGTTTCGTTCAAACAAGCGTATAATATTGATTTAATTGCAGAACAGGATAAATTGGATTGGCGATTATTCAAAATTTATTTGCAAGAACTACCCGATGATTCGAGGTTGAAACAGATAATTCAAATTCGGGTGCAGAAATTGCCGAGTGGTAAACATGCGTCGAAAGAACGTGAGCGATTGAGTAAGCTAAAGCGGATTTATGCTTTGCCTGATGAAGATTAGGCAAATGGTCTTTGACAATTGAATAAGCATCTTAATTTTTACTAGTAATCACTTCGACGTTTTGGTATAATCAAATTATCAAAATAATTGGAGTGGAGGACAGTGAAAAAAATTAAGTTTTTAGGAATTAGTTTGATTTTAGGATTAGTACTATTAATGGGTGGCTGTGGTTCGAGTAATGAGCTAGATTTTCGCTCGGTATTGGATACCGAAACGGGAACGATTTTATCATTAGGTGACCGACAAGCTGATTTTGATGCAGCCTTAGGACAAGGAATAGTTCCAGAGAATGCTAGGAATCATGTGATTCATTATGGTGATTTAGCTGTATTCTTTAATAATGACCGTGCTGTTGAGATAACGATTCGGAATATGAGTGAGCGGTTTGAATTCCGGTATGTATCAATGAATGTTACGAATGAAGAATTAGAAGAATACTTTGTAGATACATTGGCTGATTTAACTATGAGTAGCTTTCACTTCTATAGCAGATTTTTTGATTCACGGGGGCGACTTACTACAGAAGAAAATGCTCGTTATGTTTCTGTTATTTCCTTGAACAGGGATGACCGTAGTTTTCAAAGTATGTCAATAGCTACGTGGAATAGATAATTTGAGTAAGTGAGTTTGAAAATGGAGCGTGATTAAAATGTTTAATAGTAAAACAGATAAAAGGTTTGAAGTTGTAATTAAAAAGGAAGATTTAGGAGTGGTTGATGTAACAGTAATACGAGATAAAAAAACAGGTGTTTCTTATCTATTTGCCGAGACTCTTAATTCTGCGGGGTTGTCACCGTTACTTGAAGCGGATGGTAAGCCAGTAGCAGACGAAATTGAATAAACACTTTAAAGATGCTTATCAGAATGCGAGGCATCTTTTATTATGCAAAAAATAAGAAAAAGAAGGTGAAATTTTATATGAATCAAAATGAAAGAATTAACATTGAAGTCAGATTAGATGACCGTAATGTGTTGCGTGCTTTAGATAGAATCATTGGTAGATTGAATGACTTGGATCGCTCTTTAAGTGAAACGAACGGATTTATGCAAGATACAGCAAGTGAAGTTGATTTTCTTGGTGGAGCATTTAGCATACTTGCAGGACCCATTGGTGATTCAATTGGAAAAACGGAACTTTTTAAAAAAGCGATGAAATTTATGAAAGGTCCGATAGGAATAATCACTGGCTTAGTCGGAACAGGTCTTTTCTTTGCATTTCGTAATTTAAGTACAGGAATCAATGATGCAACTTGTGAAACATTAAGCTTTACTGAAAATCTTGAAAACTTGATTACAAGATACGAAGAACTTGATACTCAAGTTAACAATTCTCGAGCAGTTATGGATCAAATGGCTGAAGATCGCAGAACTGGAGCGTTGTCGATGTATGAATATACTAGTATGATGACTGGGGTACGACAAGAGTATGGCAGATTAACCAGCGAGCAAGAAAGAAATGCTGAACAATTGTATAACTTTAGGGCAATTCTTGCAACTCAAGGCTTACAATATAATCATTTGAGCGATATTCAACGTGATGTTGTTCATCGCATGCTCGGTTATTGGCAGATATATGCTGAGATGGGAAGTACAATGTTTAGAACTTTGGCAACTGAAAGTGAATTGAGTTTAAGAGATATTGTGAACAATATGGATTACAATTTACAAGCAACTGAAAATTGGCAAAACAATATTGCGTTAATTTCCCGTCGATATGTAGAAGAAGTTGCAGAATTTTTACGTGCAAAAGGCGAAGAAGGAATGGCTTTGGCTGCCATGATGGCAACGGAAGTCCTGGGACGTTACGAAGAACTTGATAATGGTATCTTTAGACTTTTGAATAATATGGATAACTATACAACGAGTTACGGTATGCGGATTGCGGAAAACTTGGAGCGTTCTGGTGAACTTGCTAGAGACGGACTTGAAAAACGTGTCGGGGAAGGTCATGACGCAGTTCTTGATATTGTCGAAAGTCTCGTCCAAAAAGCACCAGATGCACTAACTCATGGATTTGAACTGGCGAATTTTCCTGAAATTGGTAAAGCCATCCCTGATGGTTTGATTGAAGGTGTCAGAGAAGGTAATAAAGAGGCTATTCTTGAATTATCAGAAATCGCAGAAAGTTGGGGTACAACAGTTGAAGCAATTCTAGAGATTAATTCTCCGTCGCAAGTATTTGCTAATATCGGTGAAAATATTATCGAAGGTCTTGTTTTTGGACTTGAAGAATACGAATACAAACCTATTGATTTTATGCAAGAACTAATTCGACGAATGAAACAGAAATTTGAAAATGTGAATAGCGATTTTGCAAATATTGGTAATAATGTGATGCAAGGCTTAAACCAAGGACTTCTTAATGGTGAACCAGATGTCATGGCAACTGCAACTCGTATCGCCAACAATATTGCCGAAACGATGCAGTCCGCTTTAGCGATTAACTCCCCATCCCGTTTAATGCGTGAGAAAATCGGTCGTCAAATTCCAGCTGGTGTTGCAGCGGGAATTGATAAATACAGCGACTACGCTTTAGATTCGGTTTATGACCTCGGAAAAGATTTATTAAAAGTCAAAATGCCGAAGATGAGCGATATCATCAATTTCGGACCGAGTTTATCACTCGCAGGTGTTAGTGGGCAAGCTTCTTCTGCGCCAGTTACAAATGATTATTCAATTCACAATGATGGAATGTTCAAGGGTGCAACCTTTGAAATTCATAATGACCAAGATGTTGACCGCATCATGGAAGAAATGGCTTGGAAGATCAAACAAGAGCAAATGCGGATTAAAGATTGGTAGGAGGTGTAAATAATGCATCCGATTTTATATGATAGATTTGAAAATTTGCAAGATGTCGAGCATTTTGGACTGGGCTTCTTGACTGATGCGATGTCTTGTGTTGTAACAGAAGAATTAAACGGTGTTTTTAATTTGAAAATGAAATATCCAACTGTTGGTCAATTGTTTGAATATTTGAAGCCGGAAATGATTATCAAAGCTGATGCTGGTCATGATTTGAAGAATCAGTTGTTTATAATTGAGCGCATTGACACTGAAATGAGTGGTTTTTTAACGGTCTATGCCCGACATATTTCGTCCTTGCTAGAAAATGTTGTAATTGCATCCGAATTTGACATGGATAATATTGATGCTACAACTGCTTTGAACGAATTAAGTGATAGCGCAATAACAAAACATGATTTTTCTTTCACGTCTAATATTGCTCGTAAAAATAGCTTGAAATTTGACTTGCGTACACATGTCAATTTACGACAAGGTTTGGTGAGTGTTGTTAAAAAATGGGGTGGTGAACTTCGTTTTGATAATTTTGATATTAGCTTAAACCGAAGTCGTGGCGGACTGGCGAATACAGTTATAGAGTATGGTAGAAATTTGCTTGATTTAAAACAAGAGCAAAACATTTCAGAAACAGTTACCAGTATTTATCCATTTGTAGTTTATCGTCAAGTGGGTAGTGATGAAGATTTAATATTTAAGTTGAGCGAACAAATTTTGGACTCAGCTAATACAACAAATTTTGCACATCGTAAGACGGTCGCAATTGATTTCTCACGAGAATTTAGTCGTGATGATATTCCGACAGAATCGCATTTGCGTGAGTTAGCTAACCAGTATATGATTGATAATGGATTTG
>Ga0123355_10012051_pt1 | contig 13377 bp, 13 predicted proteins | sample TergutEmb28metaG_3_FD_89872 | JGI IMG/M metagenome (GOLD analysis project Ga0123355, IMG submission 89872) | Embiratermes neotenicus P1 segment gut microbial communities from Petit-Saut dam, French Guiana - Emb289 P1 | ecosystem: Host-associated > Arthropoda: Insects > Digestive system > Gut ...
AAACTCGTTTTGTGCTATAAAGGTCTCGATATCACCCAAAGCAGCCCCATATGACGCACCCAGACCAAACATAATGATTACCCAAGCAATTATGGATCTGCGCAGCAATCGCTTACTTAAACCAAATGTACTCAACAGGCTCTTTTTAGCCGCGGCACGCCCGGGACGGCTGGGTATAAAGCCCTGGTCAATATCCCGTAAAGAATTTAGCCAATAGGCCAATGCCATCAGGATTGCGGCCATGGCAATCAACAACAAAACAGGCCATATATGGTTTGCAACATACACCTCTGCCCGCAAAACCAACCCCAAAGGCGATATTATAGACAAGGCCTCCGCGCCCAAATCTCCCGCAGCCCGCATCACATAAAACACACCCATTATAAGGAAGGAATAACCCGTGGCACTGCCTGCACTTGGGGTTAATTGGGCACAAATGGCGGCAATGGCGGCAAAAACCAGGCCCACAGCACCAAGAGAAGCACCCCACAACATAGACGGCCAAAACCCCATGCTGGCATCACCGGTAACAGCCAGGCCCAGGCCCACCGTCACCGCAATTGCCGCATTAACCAACACCGCCACAACCATGGTAGCATTAAGATTGGCCATGCGCCCTGTTGGCAGCGACCGCACCATCTCATATCGCCCGGCTTCCTCATCCCCACGGGTATGACGCACCACAAAAAATATATTCATGGCCGCCACGGCTATCACCGTAAACAACATCATATTGTGGGTAAACATCGCCCCGTATGTATAATTTTCTCCACCAATAACCGGCCCAACCATAGCAATCATGGCAGGGTTTTCCATTGCCAGAGCCAGGGCCATGCGCGCTTCCCCTTCCACAGCCGCATACATACCAGCCCCCAGGCCAGATATCACCGCAAATAAGGCCACAACCCATATGGTGGACATAACCCGCTCCTTGCGCAATATAAACCGCGCCAACCGCAGGGTGCGGTCAAAATTCCCTTTCATCACAGCACACCCCCATTTTTATAATGCTTCATAAACAAATCCTCCAGCGTCGGCGGCGCACTTTCCAGCTTAACAATACCAAACCCACCTATATGGGCAATAACCTCTCCCATCTGCGCTGTATCCACGCTAAAATTAAGACTCTCCCCTGTCTTTGTTATATCAAACACACCGGGCATACGATCCAGCCCTTCCACACCCCGGCTTGTTATCACCTTCATGGTATATCGCGTAAGATGGCGCAGCTCTTCCAATGTGCCGGTTTCCACGACCTCACCTTCACGGATAATACCCACCCGGTCGCACAACCGCTCCACCTCACTCATAATATGACTGGACAAAAATACCCCCTTGCCTTTGGCCTTCTCCTCCAGCACGCATTCTTGAAAAACCTGCTCCATCAACGGATCCAGCCCACTGGTGGGCTCATCCAGTATATACAAATCTACATCAGATGCAAAAGCCGCTATCAACGCCACTTTTTGCCTATTGCCTTTGGAATATGTACGGCACTTCTTGGTAGGGTCCAACCCAAAAGCCTCCACCAGCTTGTCACGCCGGGCCTTGTCATGCTTGCCGCGCAGGCCGGTAAAAAGATCAATAACTTCGCCGCCGGTCAGATTAGGCCACAGGCTAACATCCCCCGGCACATAAGCAATGCGCTTGTGTATTTCCACCGAATCCCTCCAAGCGTCCTTGCCAAATACCTTTGCCGTGCCTTCGCTGGCTTGCAAAATACCCAGCAATATACGTATGGTGGTGGATTTGCCGGCACCATTGGGGCCGATATACGCAAAAACCTCCCCTTCTTTTACCTGCAAATCAATGCCTTTTAAGGCCGCAAATTTGCCGAAACGCTTAACCACGCCATTAACTTCCAAACTCAAACCACTCATAGATACTCCTCCTTATAAAATGTCGCCCGCATAAAATCCAGCAACTTATAAAATTCCCCTACAAGTTCATCAATCTTCTCAACATTCTCCATCAATTCCATATCTTGCATCATACCCTTGGCCGCCCAATCCAAAAACCGCATAATCGTCTCCGGGTCTGCCCCTTCTTTAAATTTACACAAATCCGTCTCTTCCAGTAAAATTGCGTCGCGGGTAATATTGCCTGCTTCAAAAAATCCCTGTACCTCTTCTTGCACTTCCGGGTCTTGCTCTCCAGAAATTTGCACCAAAAACCGCATAATTGCAGGCTGTCGGCGCAATGCGCCCCTACCGTAAGAAAACTTATTAAGATGGAAACGGTATAGCTTAATGCTATGCCGTTTTTGTTTCGTTTTGTTCGGTTTCGGCTTGTGCCGTTGCCGTTTCAAAATCAAATGCACCGATAAAGTTGTAGACGATAGAAATTTTACGGGGTTTGGTTTGCTTTTGTCCTCGCCCGGTTTCGTTAGCCGAAATATCTATCCTGTCTACAAACTCGCGTAAAACTGTTGCGTCTAACGCTTGTAGGTCGGTATACTTCTTTGTCGCGGCAATAAAGTTTTTGATGTTGCCTTTCTTTTGCTCCTGCTGTTTCAGTTCTTGGCACATGGCTTCGGCGGTTGTTTTTAGATTATCCTGTTCAAGTTCATAGTCGCGGGATAGCTTTATAAACCGTTCGTCGGTTAGTTTCCCGGTTACATTGTCCTCGTACAGTCGCTTGATTATATTATCAAGCTCGACAATACGTTTGTCTGCTTCTACCAACGCTTTCTTTTTCGCCGCAAGTTCACGGTCGCGCTCCCGTGCGGATATGTCAGCCGCTTCACGGATAAAATCGTTTTCGTAAGCGGTAACATAAGATAGGGCTTCCCGTAAGTTCTGTAATACGGCTTCTTCCAATAGCACGTTGCGTATTGTGTGGGTCGTACAAAGTTCGCGGTCTTTGCGGTAAGTGGAACAGATATAATACTCCTGCTCCGGCTTGAAGTGGTTGGCTCTGCAAAGATACATTTTCGCGCCGCAGTCCTCACAAAACAAAAGACTACTGAACAATCCCATATCACCCATTTTGGTTGGACGCTTGCGAGTTTTCCGCAAGTTCTGAACAATCAAAAACACGCTTTCCTCAATTATTGGCTCATGGGTATTCTCGAAAATAGCCCAGTTTTCGGGGTCGTTGTACAAGGTCTTTTGGCTCTTGTAAGACTTTTTGTAGGTCTTGAAGTTTACCGTATGACCAAGATATTCCACACGCGCCAAAATGTCCGCTACTGTTCGGGGTGCCCATTTGCAAGGGTCGGGCGGTGGCTTTGCAGGGGTTGTGAGTTCTTTTGATACCCAATAGGCAGAGGGAGTTAGAATTTCGCTATCCTTTAACCAAGTAGCTATCTGCGACACGCCCATGCCGTCAACGCACAAAGAAAAAATCTTTTGTACGATAACGGCGGCTTCCTCGTCTACAATCCAAACCTTTTTATTGTTCGGGTCTTTTTTGTAGCCGAAAGGTGCGTTAGTTGTAAGACGCTCACCCGACTTGCCTTTGCTCTGCCATGTAGCGCGAATTTTTTTGCTTGTGTCCCGTGCAAACATTTCATTGAATACGTTGCGAATTGCGGCAAATTCATTCTCGCCGCGTGTGCTGTCTATGCTGTCATTGACTGCGATAAAATGTACGCCATATTCGGGAAATACAATGTCCGTATACATTCCCACTTGCAGATAATCACGCCCTAAACGGCTCATGTCTTTTACAATGACACGGGAGATTTTACCCGCCTTAATGTCGGCAAGCATACGCCCAAAACCGGGACGGTTAAAGTTTGTACCACTGTACCCGTCGTCCTCGTCATAGTGCCGTATCGGTGTATAGCCGCGTTCTTTGCAAAACCGCTCCAAAATTTTCTTTTGGTTTGCTATACTGTTACTTTCGCCGTCGTTTTTATCCTCTTGGCTTAACCGCTCGTAACACGCGGTAATGCCCTCCGGCTCGTCATGCCCCTGTTGGCTGTTGTAGAGTTGTATAATGTTGTCGCGTACAAGGGTTAAGGTTTCTGCGCTCATAGGTGCGGTGTTGGTTATGCGTTGGAAATTGGTTGCACTCATACCATGTCGCCCCCTTTCGGAAGCGAACAGTAGCATATAAAACTACCAAGCCCTTTTGGGTTCGCATAACAAAGAAGTTTTTGCATTTGATTGTCAAGGTGCATTTCGTGCGGTTCATTAGTTGTCGCACAGTAATATAGTACTGTCGTTTTGCCCGTTTGATTAAACATAATAGCCTCCGTTTCGGCAAACGGGGAAAACGGAATCCTACACATTATAACACAAATCCCGCCTGTTGTCTGCCATGAATTTGTTAAATTTTCCTTTTGTCGTTTATTTCTTTCCGTATCAGACGGCGTACAATCGCCGTAGCGTCTTGCTTTGTTCCTGTTTTAGCCGTTGCCGATACGATAAATTTTACGCCCCCTATGTCATACTCGCGCACGACCGGGGGCGTTGCTGTGTCTACTCGTTTTATAGGCATTGCACCCATACGAAAATACCCCTTTCGCGTGTATATAAAATAAAAAATAGTTTAATTTTAAAAAATTACATAAGCGCAACGGACGAACGCGGGCGCGTCCTCACGGGAATTTCACCCCGGCATAGTTCTTATGCCGCCGCTCTCGTTGCCTGCGACGCTTTTAACGCTCGGACTACGACGGAACGGGAGTATCATTGTACCGATTTACGCTTCTTCGCCCGAAGATTGCCACATCTTCATTACGGCGTTGTGTTGGTCGCTCCGTCATAAAACAATGACATCATGGCGCACAAGCCGCCCGGCTCAACATAAACCGAAAGTATCCGTTTTGCTCTATTCTGCACCGCCGTTATCTTGCGGGCTTTCTTTGTCAAAGAACATATAAAGGCTGTTGTTATTTTGCGTTTGTCAGCCTGTAAAAGCACACTCGCATAAATAGCGAATAGGCTTTTACAGAATGACAAAATGCCCGTAGGCGGGGAACGTGGAAAGGGGTTCACGCTCCCGCCATCGGGCTTGTCCTATGCCGCCATATCGAAAGTCAAAATTGCGGTTATTAACTTGGTTTCCAGTCTGCGCCGTATTCCGTCGTCAACACACAAATAAGGGTTGCCGTAATCGTCGTATAGTTTCTTTGTCGCTAATACGGCGATATAGCCCTCATAGTGCTTTAACACGGCATTGATAGCGTCAACGTCGCCGTCCGCCGCCAATACGATAACGGGGTACGGGACAAGGTTATTTGCTTGGTTGCCGACTGCGTGTTTTTGGTTATTCATTGGCATTTTCCTCCCTCATAAATTTTTTTAGCTCCCGTAACGTGCTTGTCCGTCGGTATTGGACGGTAGACCTTACCATGTCGAGCTTTGCGCCGATTTCCCCGTCTGATAGTTCAAGGAAATACGACAACAGGATAATGTCGCGGTTGCTTTCCGGCAGATTTCGCAAGGCTTGGGCTATAACGCCGTCGTTTACGATAACGTCAAGACCTAACACGTTAAAAATCTGTTCGGTCGCAAAATATTTATCAGTTGTTGCAAGCTGTTCAAGTTCCCGTTCCGACAATTCCGAAAAAGATATTTCTTTATCCCGTAGCCGCTTCATTTCCGCATACCAGTTTCGGGCTTCGTATTTCAGAACCTTTTTGCAGAAGCTATCGAAAACACGTTGCTTGTCCTGCTCGTGGTTTTTGGGTTTCACATTCTCACCCCCTTTCGCTTCGCCAAAGGCGGGTGTTGTTTCCCCTTTCGCCACTAATACAAAAAAAATTTGAAAACTGCCAAACTTCCGGGGCAATTTTGAAAAAATATTTTTGAAACACAAAAAAGCCCGATTGAATAAAACTCAATCGGGCGCATGGTAATATATTGTTTTCGTCAAAGTAATATTTAAGCGTACTTAATGGGCGCGGCTCTACCCATAAACTGAATAGGCTTTTTTTGACAATAGGATTTCAAAATATTTTTGTTTACGACATAAATTAAACACGGCGACACTCTCCTATGCGCCGCCGTGTTGCGTTACGCTTGCCCGTTTGGGCGCGTCAAACCATCTGCCACACGACGGCTTTTTTTATATGCCGTCGGGCAGTTAAAGTTATGTTGAAATAAACAAAGCCGATAATCGTGAGTGTATTCTCACAAATTATCGGCTCTGCGTCTTAGCGTCTGGCTCTTTGATAATTGTTACGTTGAATCCCTTAACATTCACTACTGTTTCACGTCTGCACTTCGGACAGTATAGAGGGAAATTTAATAACACCGTGTCGGGGTATGCCTTTGTCCGGGTTTTGTTATCGCAAACGGGACATAGCAAAAACTTTTCTTTGCTAACTGTTTCATCTTTGTTTATTCTGACCACCCCCTCGGTATTCGACTTATTACTTTTATCGAATAGGAGTTAAATTTCCGTCTTTCATACCCAATGTAATATCCGCAATGGAAGATACTTTTTTAGAGTGCGTAACAATTATTACGCATTTACCCTCGTTGTGTGCAAGAGAGGTTAGTATTTTCAACACATCATTTTCTGTGTCGGTATCAAGATTGCCCGTAGGCTCGTCGGCAATTATGATGTTAGGATTGTGCGACAACGCCCTTGCAATGCCTACACGCTGTTGTTCGCCGCCGGAGAGTTTCAATACCTTTCTGCTTGCCGTTTCCTTGTCTATGCCTACTTTTTGGAGTAGTTCATAAGCGAATGACTTTTTATCCCGCTCATTGCTTCCACTAATCTGCATAGACAACACAATATTGTCAATGGCAGTCGAATTGGTAATGAGGTTAAAGGCTTGGAATATCACGCCTATACCCTTTGCCCTATACTCGTCCCTGTCAATTTGTTTCAGGTCGTTTTCGCCATGCAGGATTTTACCGTCCGTGCAAACGTCCAATCCCGCAATTAAAGATAATAGGGTTGACTTGCCTGAGCCGGATTTACCCACAATGGCATACACCTTTCCCGCTTCAAAAGACGCACTCACGCCTTTTAATACGTTCTTTTTTGTACCCTCGTATTTATAAGCAACATTACTTAAAGTTAAAACGCTCATTTTTCCCACCTAATTCCTTTCCATCAATATTTTTATCGGTTCATACTTCGTAATTCTGCTAATTGCCGCAAATCCCGCCACAGACGCAAGGAGTAACGATATAAGCATAATTTGAAGTATGGTATCAATGCCAAGCGAAACATCTATTTCGGTTATCGGGTCATCATTTACAACCCTCGAAAGCCCGGCTATATCCCGTCCGGCGAAAAAGTTTTCTTGTATGTTTTGCGAAGTTTCTTGTTGTTGCGCTAACAATTCGGTCGATATTGGCTGTGCGACAAGCGAACCTACAAATATTCCGATTATCAAGCAAACTGCGGTAATGGTAATCATTTCAAACCATAAACCAAACCCAACCTTTGCTTTTTTCATTCCCATTGCACGAAGTACGCCTATCTCGTATTTCCGCTCTCTTATGGCTATTGACGACAAAAGAATGAGTATTATCGCACCTAAAACCAATACGACAATCGTAAAAGTCATTACTATTCCACGCATACCCTCAACTGGTCCGACAATGGCGTTAAAAAGATGTTCGTCGGTGTTCACGTCAAATATTTCATGTAGCCCTTTTGCTCGTAATTCTTGCTCGAAGGCTTCTAAATAGGAAGGGTGTCTAAGATAGTATCTCGCAATTATCGCCGCACCCGGCATCGTATCAGCAATAGTCAGCACTTCATTTTGGCGTATCATTGTTGTACTGCCCCACGTATCAACACTTTCTGCCGAGCAAAAATAAATTCCTGTGACTATAAGATTATAAACAGGCGGGGTAAATCCCATAGCAGCAGCCGGTTCCATTACCGTTCCGTATAATCGAATGGTATCGCCCACAGATATACCGTTTAATTCGGCAAGTTCCTCACTGATGATAACTTCATTGGCTCGTACAGGCATTTCCCCCGTAACCAAAACCCTGTGTCCGTTTGTGAAATCGTCCCAGTTATTACCGTGCATTTGCATGGTGGGGGCAATCGCAAAGCCGTGTCCTGCCGCTAATTCTCCTGTTTGACCTATTGCGGTTACTGCTTCGCTGTAAACCATAGCACTATTCATAATCACGCTACGCTGTAATAAGTCAGACTGCGCAAATGCGATATATTGCTCGTTAGTAATGGTAATCCCCATAGAGGCTTCCCCTCTTTGTCGCATATCAACGAATGTTTGTGTATTACGCTCTATCGTTACCTCAATACCAAATTGACCTCTGTACTCGTCGATAATTCTGTCTGATGTGTTGGTAATCATCAACGTAACCACCGTTGTAGCGATAATGGCGAAAATAATCGCCGCCAACAGGATATTCCTGCCCTTGTTACGCACTACGTTTTTTAGTGCGTTTTGAATGATGTACATTTTTTAATTCCTCCCGGATTGATTTGATTTAGCCAAAACACTTGCTACATAAAAGCCGCCGCAAGCTGACCTTGAATAAATGATACCATGCCAACCTTACACCAATCTTACAAAAATAAAAACGCCGGAAAATTTTATCCGACGTTTTTTGCTTGCGTTGTGGTTTAATCGTCTTCACTATATATGGGCAGTTCCAACCAAAAGCAAACGCCGTCATTCGTATTTTCAAGAGAAAATTCAATCCCCATGCAGTCAAGCGTTTTTTTAACAATAGTAAGACCAAGACCGCTACGGTTGACTTCACTGCTTCTCGCTTTATCTTCACGATAAAAGGGTTCAAACGCATTGGAAAGCGTTGCGACATCTATATTCGCACCCTTATTCAAAATAAATAACCGCGCCGACGTTTTATTATCTTCATGCCATATACAAATTTCCCCATGCTCCGGCGTGTTTTGTATTGCGTTCAAAATTACGTTTGAAAGAACACGGGTAAGCATGAGCAAGTCTGCTTTACAAAACAAAGTATCGGATACATTGATATTAAGCCGTTGTTCTTTCGCTTCGAGCAATGTTTGATGTGAAGCGGTAACGGATTTTACAACCGTGCCTACTTTTGTTTTTTCGTAGTTAGGTATAATCGTGCCGTCAGTCAAACGGACAATATCCAATATTTCAGAAATCATTTTGCTTTGTGTTTTCATCTTCTTTATACATTCGAGTAAATATTTGGGGTGGTTGCTGTACTCCCCAATATTATCCAACATTCCTTGCAAAAGAATTAAGGTTGACGCAATAGGGGTTTTTAATTCATGGGAAGCCGCCGAAAAAAAGTATCTTTGGTTTTCTTCCATTTCACTTACCCGCTCTATCTCGTTTTTCAACGCTTCGTACATTTTGTAAACATCATCTGCAAGCTGTCCTATTTCATCTTTGCGGGTGATAGGCGGCGGCACTAATTCTAAGCTCGCCATTCGCTTTGTATCACGGGCAATGTTTTTTATGGGCTTGGCTATTCGATAAGCGAACAGTCCCGCACTTGACGCACCTATTACAAACAATACCAACAATACGATAATCGTTCTTTGTAAAAATTCGTTATACACAACACTTTCAGATAACACGCTTGCCATATAAATTGTCATGCCGTTTGACAACGGCTCTATTGTTTGAAAACTGCTGTCTATCGGTCTAACCCCAAAAAATACAGCTTGTGAGTTTTCGTTTGTGTTTTCAAGATTTAATGTTGCGGAGTTTGGCGTTTGAAAAATCATTTCGCCATTTTCCGATACAATGATAAATTCTACGGAAGCGTTCCTTTGGTGAAATTCCTCGGCAAAAAGTCTTACTTCATCATCTGATTTATTTTCTATCCCTACAATCAAAGGCGTAAAAATATTTGTTAATTGTTGCCGCTCCATGATTTGCATTATTTCGCTGATTTGATTTGAAAAAAACGCCGCCGCCACAAGAATAACCGCCACAAGGATAATGACTGTATATGAAAATACTTTTGCGTAAATACCGAAAATTTTATTTTTCATCGTTGACCCCCGTTAAGCAATATCCCGCGCCTTTGATTGTTTTTATGATATTGGCGGGGAGTTTATCACGCAAGCGTTTTATATTGACATGGACGACACCCTCGCCGCCGTCAAAGTCATATCCCCATATTTTAGTGAGTAATCCCTCTTGCGACAAAACTTTGTCTTTGTTTTGAACCAGTAAAAATAAAATATCAAACTCTTTTGTTGTCAACCCAATATCTACGCCGCCATACTCGGCTTTGTACGTTTCGGGATATAGTATCAGTTTCCCAAAACAAACCTCTTTTTTAAGAACGCCGCTACGCCGTAACAAGGCTTCTGCACGTTTTAATAATATTTCAATAGTAAACGGCTTTGTTACATAGTCGTCGGCTTCATTTGTGAACGCTTTTATTTCGTTTTCGTCGTCATCTAACGCTGTCATCATAAGAACAGGCGTATCATGTACTTTACGCAATTCTTTCAAAAGCTCATGCCCGTTTACGCCGGGGAGCATTATATCCAAAATGACAAGATGATATTGGTTATCGTAAAATTTTTCCATAGCGTTGTTGCCGTCCGCACAAGTATCAACATGATAGCCAGCGTCCACAAGATACGCCTTAACCGTTTCGCGGATATGCATATCATCTTCAACTACTAATATTTTTATCTCCATAACACACACACCTTTTGTAAAATTATAAAATGCCAATCTTACAGTAATCTTACAAACAAAGCATTTCAATTATTTTTCGGTATTTTTTTATACCGCTCATCTGCGGGCTTTTCAGCGTCAGCGGGAATAAGCCACAAATTCCCTTTTTTAACCGCGCCGTCAATCCGTCCGGCTTCGCAATAATACGTTACCATGCGCCCGGTGATACCCCATTTTTCCCCTGCTTCCTTGACCGTCAAATAATCCATATCAGCACCGCCAATCCTTTACTTGTTTATGCGCCTATTTTATTATACTTCAATATCTCGAAATATACAAACGTTTTCGGAAATAAAACAGTACCTTGCCGCTCTCTTTCCGTAACTTTTTTGTGAACATGAACCGCAAAGCCCGATAATACGGTGCGGGAAATTAAATAGTACCAATGGTACACAGCCATATCGTTTCATAGTCGCAATAGGAAATGTAAACTTACTATGGAGGATATGATTATGTACGAAAAATACAAACTTGATTTGAGGGCGTTCGGGCAAGCCGTGAAAGAAGCCCGCGAGGAAAGAGGAATATCACGGGAGCAGTTAGCGGAAATGATTGACCGCTCAACCCGCCATACGCAGTATATCGAAACGCGGGGACAGCACCCAAGCCTACAAATTTTTTATGAAATTGTAAGGTTTTTTGATATATCGGTAGACCATTACTTTTTTCCCGACACAGCAGACACCAAGACGACGCAACGCCGACAGCTTGACACTATGCTTGACAGCATGGACGAAAAAGAATTGTCGGTTATCTTCGCAACCGTAAAGGCAATGCAGGAAACCAAAGGCACAGGGTAATAAAAACCCCCTGTTTTTCTTTTGTACATAGCCATTCAAAGCGTCGTAACCCGTAAAGGTTGCGACGCTTTATTTTTTTGCGCGGAAGTTTGGCAGTTTTGGGTTTTCGTTTGTATTAGTGGTAGGAAAAGCATACTTGCAAGCATAGGAAGTGTTGCCACACTTCCGCAAAACGCGCCGAAAATTCGCGGCGGTTTTGTGCTTGTCGGGAAGTTTCCCGAACCCTCTTTTTTGGGAGTACCCAAACCCCTTTACTACGAAAACCGAAAGGAGCGTACAGCATGGAAAACAATACCAACACTACAAACGGGCGCAGGCGTGAAATTATGTTGCGGCTATGCGTTACAGAAGCAGAGCGCGATATAATTTTTGAAAAAATGAGCCAGTACAACACAAATAATTTCGGGGCGTATGCCCGTAAAATGTTGATTGACGGTTATGTAATCAATGTTGATTTGAGCGAGATAAAAGCGGTATGTGCTGAAATGCAGAAAATTGGCGTGAACATTAACCAAATAGCGCGGCGGGTGAACACCACAAGCCGCATTTATGAACAGGATTTTATTGAGATACAAGGAAAGGTTGACGAGATATGGCGGTTACTAAGATTAAGCCTGTTAAAAGCGCGCTAAAACAACGCATTGAATATATACAAAACCCCGATAAGACGGACGGAAAAATGCTTGTTTCTACGTTCGGCTGTTCTTATGAAACGGCAGATATTGAGTTTGAGCATACCCTGTCAAAAGCAATCAAAAAGGGTAACAACCTCGCCCATCACCTTATACAAAGTTTTGAGCCGGGGGAAAGTACGCCGGAACAGGCGCATGAAATAGGACGGCGGCTTGCCGACGAAGCCACAAAGGGGCGGCACGAGTATATTTTGACTACCCACATAGACAAGGGACATATCCACAACCACATCATTTTTTGCGCCGCAAGTTTCATTGATTATAAAAAATATAATTCCAACAAAAAGAGCTATTTTGAAATCCGTAATTTTAGCGATAAACTATGTAAAGAATACAGTTTATCAGTTATAACACCGGGACAGGACAAAGGCAAGCATTACGCCGAATACATTGCCGACCGGGACGGCGGCGGCAGTTGGAAAAGCAAGCTAAAAACCGTCATTGATAATATAATCCCACACTCAAAAGACTTTGAGGATTTTTTGAAGCGTTTGGAAACGGCAGGGCATGAAATCAAGCGCGGTAAGTATATTTCCGTTCGCGCTCCGGGACAGGAACGGTTTACCCGCACAAAGACGTTGGGCGTAGACTACACAGAGGAAAATATAATTAAACGCATTGCAGAGGAATACACCATAACAACGCCAAGCCAAGAGCCACATCAACAAGACCTTGATATTGCATTTGACACGCCGGAAGTTGAGGGCGCGGACGTTGCTATTTTCATCGTTGACACCGCCGCCGATACTCCCGATACCACCACGACAGACAAGCCCGTATATGTTCGCCCTGCACCCGCCGCTAATCTAATTATTGATATTGAAAACTGCGTAAAGGCACAGCAGAACGCGGGATTTGCTCGTTGGCAAAAACTCCAAAACTTAAAAGAAGCCGCCAAGACAATAAATTTCCTCACCGAAAACAACCTTTTGCAGTATAGCAGTTTAGAAAACAAAACCGTCGAAGTAGCCGCCGCGTTTGATAGTACCGCCGACACACTAAAAGCCGCCGAAAAACGCCTTAAAGATATGGCGGGGCTTATGAAGCATATTGCTAATTATCAGCAGACTAAACCCATTTATGACGGTATGAGAACCGCCAAAGATACAGAAGCATACCGCCGCGAACATCAGCGCGATATTATACTACACGAAGCCGCCGCCAGAACCTTACGCAAGCACACAGGGGACGGCGGGAAGCTCCCAAACCCTGCCGCGCTCCAAGTGGAATATAACAAGCTGAACGAACGCAAACACGCCCTGCTTAACGAGTACAGGAAATTACAGCA
>Ga0123355_10012052_pt1 | contig 13376 bp, 4 predicted proteins | sample TergutEmb28metaG_3_FD_89872 | JGI IMG/M metagenome (GOLD analysis project Ga0123355, IMG submission 89872) | Embiratermes neotenicus P1 segment gut microbial communities from Petit-Saut dam, French Guiana - Emb289 P1 | ecosystem: Host-associated > Arthropoda: Insects > Digestive system > Gut ...
GGCTGGGGGGGGGACTGATTAATTTTGCTTAGGACAGACAACAGTGACAGGCTCCTGTGAGCAAGGCAATGAATGTTTAGGGGGGAAAAAAAAGGGGGGGGGGAGCAAATTTCTTAATAAGCAGAGCTTAACCTGTCAAGGATTCTGCTCCATACAGTTCGTTAGGTGGAAAAGTAATTCTGAGACCCAAACTGAAACAAGAATTAAAGGCTTATTAATTTGAATGGAATATCATGGTTCACCCAAGTACTGTGGCAGTACCAGGTAAATGTCACAGTCCACGCCCACTCATCATAAAAGCAAACACGTTTCCTATTTTAATATATGTACACTATACTTTCATATGGAACACACAAACCTTTCATACAAACACTTCATATTCAAAGACTTTGAAACTGAATGTAGCCTCTTTCTCTAAAAGAATCACAAATTTATAATTCTTCAGCTAAAACTTGTCTCTATAAGTCACTAAATTAAGTAAATTGGGGACAGTGGATGTCACAGCAGAACTGATAAAAGTAAATCTGGAAAAATAAGAACAGAGATGAGAAAATACAAGAGTGGTCTGAAAACTAGCACACTTTTTTGTGGTAAGATTTTTAATTGTGCTGTCACATGACACAGCAATGACGGCACACGTTTGCAATATTTTTTAACCAACAACAAAACAGTGAGATTATCCACACCCTTGCAATAAAAGTCTGGACTAAACCATGATGGTCAACAACATACCTTAAACTGAATGTCTGCATCTGTGCAGAAGTTAATTTCCAAAAACGTACTGCTTTAATGATCCAAGCAATGGCAATGGAGTATATGTGGCTTCAGTCACGAGTACTATATTAATTAGTGTTGAATAACACACTTAGTACCACATGACTGTGTTACCTTACTGTACACACATCACTCATACATCATTAGAGACATTTAAACTTAACATAATACAAATTAAAATGCCTTAACAACAAAATACGGTGATCACTTACCCTAAGCTGTTCGATGAATCTGCAGAAATAACTTAAACACTCACACGCACTCACTCACGAAGTCACCAAATTCATTAAAACAATCAGTGTCGTCTGCTTCTCCTCCAACCACATGTTCATCCATGTCATTGATACATCCTTACTTCAGAGATACTCTGTGATAACTATGCTGCTGCATACAAGTAGCGAAAGTTGTTTACTGATATTGTACTCTGAGTCATTAGCATGTCCCCTCTCAGTCCTCCCCACTGCTTGTGCTTGCCCACACACATACACACACACACACTCACCTCCACTTTCATTATCACCTCTTCTCACATCATGCCTAGTATAGTCCATGCAACAAATGAACAAAAGATTAATGAGACTGAGACATGAAGGAAGAGTAACAACAGCAGCAGCAACATGTCTTAGCAACATATATATATATATATATACTACCAATAAGAGAAGCATAATGAAATCAGCTAATATTTATGCCTATCACAGTACCCATTAAAGGCTTCATATCTTAAATACTACAAAAGAAGGCAATGATTAATTTATATACATATATAAACACACAAACACACACACTCTTGTAGTGTTGCATATTCTGTGTATATGTTGGTTAAACAAAAAGCATTGTATAAATTATGTATAAAACATATATAAATTTTAAAAATGTACAGTAATCAATACCAAAGCCAACATAAAGCAATTCATACATCTTTAAATATTATAATACTCACCACAAAAATGTCTGTTCTGAATGGGTAAAAATTAATATTAAACAAGTAAACACACAAATAATAACTACACATCTGTAACCAACATAAAAACTTTCAAGAGGTCAACTGAATATCTTCTTATGAAACCTTCTACAGAGCAGAATATTCCTGTAAAAAATACTGCTGGAATAAAATAATATATTCTCTCTATTCCTAGAGCATAATTCCAACTCCTGCCCTTATATATGATGTGGTTGTTGCTAAAATGTTTTCTCACTTTCCTCCCAAACCACTTTGATATAAATAGGTTTCACAAGAACAATTACTAAGCCAGATTACAACTTGCAAATGTTAGCATTACATAACACTACTTAATACTACCTTTTAACTTACTAACACTCAACATCAAAAGACTCAATGTCTCCATCACAGAATGATATAACCTTCATTGGACAAAATACATGGAAGGCCTTCCCCAATTTCAAACATCAAAACAAAAGGGCTTGACCACATGTCACCACATATTCATTACAGTGTCTAATAAGAATAGGCCTTGACTGTACTTAGTAGTCACTTTACATGCATGTGTACTGTACTGCATAACAACTGAAGGTCATGTGGGAGGAGAAAAGGGAAAGTGGGAGAGGAACAGCAAGGAGAGGAGAAGTGTTGAGTAACACTAGGACAGTCACAGAACGTTGTAAGGTATTCCCAGCAGGTGTTCTGAAGTAATACCTTACTACTGACATGATTAATGCTTTCACTACAAGAGTGATACAAGACAGAATAAACTTACATACAACACTGAAGAACAATTAAATTTTCACTTACAGTTTAGATAAAACAACTGTGTCTACATAGGAATGTATTAGCATTCATGTGGACAGCAGAAAGCACTCTACATTCCTTAGGAATTACTAATCAGCTACTGATCCCCATAACAAGCCTTAACTTTGGGCATGTCTGAAAACAGGGGAAAAGTTGAATCAAAACACAAAACCAGGAGAAAGTGCAATGGCCATGTGAAAATAATCACTGATAACAATGATAATTCAGCATTCATAAAATAAAGACCCTTCTTACATTAAAGGTTGTATTAACCCTTTCTGTATTACAAATGAGGCCCAGTGTTCAGAAAATTTGGCCACTTCTAAATGTTCAACAATTTTCATGCAATCTTTGTATGAATGTGTACAATGATTACTATGTCCATCTGCATGTTAGACTTCTAACACCAGTTATCAGCTTTCAAAATATTTAGTATTGACAGATTTACACTGAAAATTGTCAGGTGAATTCAAGTTTCATTCATACCAGCCATACACAAATCACATTCTGCATAAAACTCGAACTTCACAAGCCATTGTCAAAGCAGCTCATCAATCAAAGACTTTGTACATTATATATGATTCCAGCTCAACAGAACTATTATGTTCAAAGAAAGATTTTTTTTTTTAAATGATGAACATTTAATTAAATATAAGGACAAGTAATTTCTGATTCTACGTGCTGTGAACAGTTTAGCAGTAATACATTACTATATCGGACACATAACGGATTTGGGTATCAGAATTAAATGTGTGCATCTCTCTGTTCCTTTATAAAACACACATTTACTTGTAATTCTTCAACAGACACACGTATAACATCCATTAAAGACCTCACTCTCACAATTCAAGTATGTAGCTGATCAAAGTCAGGATTATATGGCAGGGTATATGACATGCATAGGAGGAGAGAAACACACAAATAGGTTTGGTGGGAAAACACGAATGAAAGAAGCCACTTGGAAGACCAACTCATATGTGGGAAGATAATAATAGAATTGGTTTTAAAGAAATAGGATTGGGGTGAGTTGAGTTCATGTTGCTCAAGACAGGGACCAGTGCTATCAAATATGGATATTTACCAAACATGGGACAAGAAAGAAAAATCTTGTACACCATGGAGCAAGTAACAAAAGGCAATTCAACATTAGCCCATTACTTATGAGTCATAATGATGTCTGATTTCTCATGTAAGCACAAAGTATGGGTCAGTAAGAACTCCACATACTTGCTGGACTGCACCCTAACAACCAACTTCTACGTCTGCACAGTCCACTTCACCCCTACTATGATGTTAGTAACTCAATACATACAGTACTGAATTATAGGACAGCAAGTAAATAACGAGTTCTAAAGAATATAGAGGGAAGTGGTGGTGGCCTAACATGAGGCACTACCAAGAATTTGTCATGAGGGACTAGTGACAACCACACAAAATCTCAGGAGATACAGTGATGAGACAGAGGTTCAAAATGGGCACCTCATAAATACAAGCCAGACACCTGGTACCTCTATTACATTGTACATAAGCATAACAGCATAACAGAGGCCAACTGCAGTTGGTAAAGATGAGACTATTCTAAATTACATGCTGACACACTGTCAAAAGTTTCAGATAAAAAACTGAATTATAATCATAAAGCAGCAGTAGGTGGGCATTCAGTTTTTAGGGACACCATTTCCCAAAACATTAGCAGACAATCTTTTTGTAATTCACAAGACAGAAGCCTTCACACACATAAGTTAATAAATCCAAAGATGTTTACTGCTTCAGGGAGTAACACAAAATGTTAGGAAAGCAAGGAATTTAAATGTTACGACACGCTAGTACGCAATGTGTTAATAGTATATTAAAATATACTACACATACATGGGTAACATATCACAATTACAACCTTTACAATGTAACAAGAATCTTACAGTATAGGATGTACATTCCACATACATTTATTGCTCACTAGGAGGAACAGAAATGTAACTCACCATACTCTTCCGTAGCAACATTCGCTGCTTCACTCCACAGTGATCCCTTGTCCAATGCCGAGGTTAGGGACAGTACATCATGTTGTGCTGGGCAGAACCACACTGCAAAAATTTCTTATGGGAAAAACATAATTACATTAATGTGGATGCTTACAGATCCCACTTCATTTAAGTTTGAAAATTTATGGACATTAAACACTTCAGCAGTGTTTGGGTAGCTGATGCTGCCACCTTCCATGGTAGTTGAGTATCTACCGGCATTTATCCATACATATACATTTTTCAGCATTTGGTTAAATCCCCCCTCCCCCCACATTTATTTTGAACCTCAAATAGTCATAACTGCATTGGACAAGGGGTCACTGTACAGTCACTAAAACATGATACCACATAAGGTAGGTAATCTCACAGTGAGATACCAAGAACAGCTGCATCTCTTATGGGATGAAACACTACAAACTCTTATAAACATATATGTAATCCCTTTTATTTGTCCACATAAACTATTTACAGAATGCATGCAAATTAAATGTGGTAACCTGAGAGACAAAAACTGTTTTAAAGCCATTGTTATGTCTTCTACCTGTGTGTGTGATGCTTTGCCACATGACATATGCAAAGCCAATTAATCATTAGTTTCACCATAAGCCTCCAAAGCTCCATTACATTTTACATAAATTTCAAAATGACACTGCTTTTGTGTACCTTGTGTTATTTGTTACAAAAAGAATAGCAACAGCAGTTATTCAACTAGACTGAACATAACTGCAGTATATGAGTTTGCACATTCCTGTTACAAAAATGAAATAATAATAATAATAATACATTGTGTCTAAACTACAACAGCATCCACTTCCATCAAGATATCATAGTAATTAGTCTGGCTGTGTCATTAATAACCACACTTCCTAGCCCACAAAAATAAGCCAGTCTCAGAAATTATAAATATCGTCAGAGCACAAATCTTATTTCTGGTACAGTTTTAATGCATTATCCTTAATTATCAAGCCTTCATTAAAGGTACAGAATAAGCTACAGAAGGCAGGAGAACATACACGGACAAAACTATTGCCTAATAATCTGTGGTTCCCCTCTCATGATGTGGGATCCTTTTCACACCACATTTTGAAGTGACTAACCACCTTATGCTACATATGGTAACAAGGACACCAGCCTATGAACCAAGGCTCTTAAACAAAAAAAGTTTGATGAAGGGCTGTTGTATATATTCTTCAAAACACTGCTTAATGTAGTTCATTCTTACTTTAATATGCCACTGTAAATATAACATTTAAAAACAATTATTAAACTTCCAAGTACAGAAACAATTCTTTGTTTGTACCATTGGCATGTATTTCTCCCCACTGTATCAATGTGTACTCATTCTGAACCAAAAATCAAACACTTAAAGTTTCCAAAGTATGAAATCAGAAGTGATGTTATGTGTATACCTGGTTTAACAATTCCAATCACTAATGTCCTTGTGTTTGTCCATATGTGGCTCTACCTAATCTTCCACAAATGAAAACTATTTATGCCAGATGATATCTGTTCAGCCAAGACATTTTCCTGATACTTTTTCAAGGCACTGATTTATGTTGTTCATATGTGTACACTTATCCCTCACTTTTTGTGGAGGCAAAGTTCCAAAATTCCCTGCAAAAAGTGAAAATCTGCAAATAATTGGTTGTGCCCCCCCACCCACCCAAAACAATGTTTTAGTATTTTTTTAATGCTTCTATTTTCTTCGAATAAGCACTATGATGGGAGCTGCTTCTTCTTTTTCCTTCAACTCTCTGAACACCACGCAGAGTGTCTCGAAGACCTGCTAAGAGTTCTCGAACAATTCTGATGCTCCTATACATTGAAGGGTACGAGTGATGTATTCTTATTCTTTGGGAGGCCCCATAAATTTCCAAAACTGCAAAGTATGAACCCACCAAAGTGAAGAATGAGTGTACAAATTTTCAGACCTTAATTACAACTCTAAGTGTTTTAAAACGGTACGACTGGGTGAAGTATGGGGACTCAAGTCTTCTGGTATATTACACATTGTTGACTGGTGCAGTTACCATGCTCTTGAGGAGTGTACTGCCTCTGTCTTTATCGTCTAGAAGTCCAAGAAAAGCAGCATATGGTGCCAGAGATAAAGTGCCTCTAGATTCCATCCTTGCCACTATTTATACAGTTTGTAAATGACGGTTCCTCAATACCTAGTGTTCATGGAGTTCTACTCATAGATGAAGCATTGACAGGAAGGCATGAGTGTTATATTCTCAGCACAGGATAATCTTCTTGGCCTTCCAGACCCTGAAGATGGAGGAAGCACACTAGTCCAAAGCACCAGTAACTATTTCCTGGTGAACATCACAGAACATCTCAGAAGACTTGAATCTTTACCAGCAAAAATTTGTGAACCTCAGACCTCTTATTTCATTTATAGTGCTGATGTTTCTTGTACAGAAGACCAGACACCCCTCCTGAACTACTACCTGCAGAGAAGTGAAATATGCTGCAAAAACTCTTCAGATCTTCTAATACATATCCTCCACTGGAAGTGAGTGTCACTTTCAGGGAATGAAAATGTGTAGCAGATGAAAAATACCACTACAAGTTCAATACAATGCACAAAAATTCAAATTTATAAGTAACTGTCTAGGCTCAAACTTCAGACACATTCACATCGCCTTCAGGTCTGCACACATTCAGAATCTAATGTGGCTTAGGATCTCCCTTTACTGATGAGAATAGAAGGTATATCAAAACAAATATACAATGACAGCAGAAATTGTAAATTGTACCCCACTGAAATAACTAAGGACAGCAGAAGCTAAGCAATTCTTTTGAACTGTGAAAATCAAGGATGACCACTAGCTATCCTACAAAAATATGGAACTAAAAATACCCAGCAATGCAGCCTGGCCTAGCAAGTTAAAATGTAGCAGTTAAAGGGTTAATACCAAAGAAATTACACAGGCTGATGTCCTTATATGTTTCTCATAAATTTAGAAAAATGTCAGTAATCATAAGATGGTTGGATCCCTAAACTGCGTAGAGTATTACAACACACCACTGGCAACAACCAACACAATAATTAGAAAGTAATTCAACAAAAGGTTTTAAGTTTTCAATCTTAAAGCAAATTATGTGATTTCTGAAAACTAACACAGCCCTTGAGATAAGAAAAAAAGAATTTTTATGGTTGCTCTGCTTACAGTTTTAAAAAGACATAAACCAATTTATCTTTACAAGCTTGTGGAAATGAAATTCACAACAAAACATTAGGTTTAAAATATAAAAATTATTAAAATGTAACATATAAATAATATAATATAATAACCTATATATCATGGAAAAAAATAACAAATGCACATACTAAAATCACATTTTTAAACTCACTTGTAATTCCATTTAATTTGTCAAGAAACTTAAATGACACAAACTGATTAAAGCATAGGAACCAAGCAGCCTGAAGACATTTTAAGAACCACAAAATAAACGGAAAGTGTGATGATGATTGACAATGATGATGGCAATAACTACGACAATCTGTTACAAAAAATACCTTGACTATCAGAACTAGCATTCTAGAGAAGAACAATAACTCTAGAATCTTGCTCACACTTACAGTACATGCATATGCACACAACTGTAACCACTATATAGATCTCCTTTCCATATATCAGAAACAGCAGATATCATAACAAATTTTTAAATTTCCCCCAGAACTCTTCCCTGAAAAAAAAGCAGGATAAAATATCACAGAAGAAATTATATAACTTAATTTCCAGACTATTATTATTAATTACATTTGTACTTTTCAAGAAAAGGTAAAAAAAGGTCCCACATTTCCAACACAGAATTCACAGCCAATTTATGTAACAGATTCTAATAACAAATGCAACAAAATAAAAAATGTAAAATAACATTCTAAACAAAAAAAAAAAACTTAAAATGTTTCCTGCAACACACATTTACATATTTCACCTGTAAGACCACAAAATTAATCAGAAACCATTACATCAACATAACATGGTTTCACTAAGCACTATATAAATATCTGGCAACTATTATAAATATTTCAGCCTCTTTTTCAGACTAACACAAAATATTCAAAAATAGCAGCTTGATATGTAAAACTATTGATATGCAGGAATTTCTCACCTCAACCAAACACAGTCTGAGATACACTGTACTAGTAATGCCCAATAAATTGTATGCTATGTATTATTTTACTGTAACCAACTTATAACCCAAGTCATATGTAAATGACTTACAGCCGTTCCTGGGAACAGTTAAATGAAGAAGTAATATTTCCATAACTGTTTGCATAGCTGTGTAAGAAAAGACACAGAAAATAATGTCTTCTTCAGTGAATACTATAGTACAACAGCTTCACTAATCACTCATCTAAACAAAGAATTTGATTTCTAAGTGAACATAAAGCAGACAGTTTAGTGACAAAATCTATGCACTTCAGAGGTCACAGAAATTTAATTCTGCTTCATTAATCACGGCATTAGAGGAGAACAACTTCAAGGATTATTCACAGAATCCATTACAGTGATTTTACATATGCTTTAATACGCAAGTTAGTTTTTGATTTTACTGGAAAAGTAATACATCATGAAAAATTCCAAGGAAGAGTAATTTTAACATTCTGCATAACTAACTACAAGCAAGTGGACTTGGCTGCTGTTAAGTTAACTGCTAGATGTTCTATGTAACTGCAAAAGCACAGATTATTATTTGAATATTGTGTAAACATTATCCAGAAAAAATCTTTCTACAAAAAATACTTTCTTTAGGAATTCATATTAATTTTATCTAAATGTGTGAGTATACAACTATTCACATCTGCTAACTTAAATGTTTTTCTCCTACAGCATTACTTTGTTCACAAAGTACTTTTTCATACACAATTAAAGTTGAAAATCTTATGAAGAAACTTTGTTTTTGTTACAAGATAAGTCAACAATACAAAAATATGAGTGTTATTACACTTAGACATGTATGACTAGCTTCCTATTATTTACATTATTCAGTTCATTTGTTTTGCCCCACCTTTATGCGTATCTTTAAACAAAAGCTGCAAAATAACTTTGTACTGTATAATACAACTTATCAGTGCTTATGGATGGGCCTGCGGTATTCGGTTACGTAGATAAGACAAGATGCTGGGCGTGCCTTGGGTTAATATGGCATGACGAGGCTGTCGAAAACTATTTCCCATCAACTCCAAGGACCTAAAAATCAGAAAGTTTGTGATATTCAAAGAATTACATATATGAGTCAGTGATAAATTTATATAACCAGGTAACACTTTGACAAGACAAATGGCACAAAGAAAAGTATACATAAGTTAAACAGGATCAACAAAGGAAAACTATATACTTAATAACATCCAAGAATCATGAAAATTACACCAATATGTAACAGATGTTCTGTTTCTACACATGTCAGCAGACACAATGCCATCTCATCTCCTTTTGAGCTTTTCAGTGTACATTAGTACAACTGCTACTGACCATGGTCTATTACATGCTAGCAGAGGGTCCATAGGGAAACAAAGAGAAAAACTATGTGCTATATTTACACAAGTGTAAGATGACCCCAACAAGACAACTGATGAAAAAATCATTCACTATTAAATTCAGACACTTAATAAAGATGTCAGATTCTAGCTACCTTTACTGATAAGTCAGTGCTTTCATCCTTCTCACACTCACTCCTAACATTCCCATCCTCTTCACTACCATTCCACAATGTATTATCATCAGGTCCACACATTACATTGGACCCAGTAGAGTTTTTAACCCCTTTACAATCACTTATAGTGACATGTACCTCCATGCTGTGATGATCCACTTATAAAGAGGAGTCACAATGGGCTATATCTTATCCCAACAGCCACTCACTATACTACAGTTTTAGGTAATTTTTGAGCAGTTTGTTCACCACAACATGTACTACCTGCAAGTAGAAAGTTAATGCAAACCCCCCATCCCATGTATGACAATAAGGTCACTGTACATGGAAATGATTGTGGCTTCTATTTCAGGTGTTAAAATGCCAACTACAAATATCCAACACCATCAACCCACATTTTCTCAAGAGCACCCTTTACTGTCCAATGCAGCAGATAAATCATGAACTGTGACTCAGTGGTTTTCCAACATCTGTTTGTCCACTTGTGCTCCATTCATATCCATCCTGATTTGATTGATTCACCCACTTTTAACTTTCTGCACCACTTTCCAAAATGCTACATTCTCATTATGCCTTCATCATACACCTCTAGCAACTGGCAGTAAACTTTGATAGGAGGAACATACATCACTCATGAAAACCAAATTACACTACAAACTTCTCTGTAGGAACAAATTTTAAATTTCATTGGCAATGCACATGAATTATCACCCAAACAGCATCTTATTGACTGACTCTTGCGCTATCTGTTGCATGTGAGCACTAATAAAAGTGCTATCTCCTACATAAACACTAACTGCTTAATTAACATGTAAGTTACAGCTACGGAACCTTCCTTATTCAACATACTTCATATAATCTTCCAATCTTCCATCTAAAAATTTAAAGATTAAAATATATAGAATTATAATTCTACCCATTGTTTTGTATAAGTGTAAAACACTCTCTCTCATGATAAACAAAAACTGAACTTGTATTGCTGCATCATCACCCAGTACTTGTGACAAATTACAGATGCTCACCAACATAAGACGACAGTTCCATTCCAACAATCAGGTCATAAGTTGACATCTAAGTCAAAAATGCCTTATGCACATACATCTACTGCCCACTAGTAGAGTTAGTAAAGGAGTAAAATGTAAATACAGATCAGACACTCCAACAGAGCACTGCAGTAAACTGACAAAAACAAAACAAAAGAGACCTGACACAACACGGGCTTAATGCACGAGACCTGCGTAAGCCAATCATGGGGCTTACTGACTGTATCAGGGTCATTTGTGTGAGTGGTGATTGCCATAAGTAAGGGGGCATTTGTACAAGTGATTAAAAAACCAACAGGTTGCACATAATAAAAGCAATCAACTTGGGACAAATCAAGTTATTTCACTCTCCTACATGCTTCAGTCCTGCAGGGTCACCTTCAGTAAGAAAATCTAATAATAGTGGAAACTACCAAAGCAGTAAGACAATTAAATCCCCAATTATCTGACTGGTTACATATTATTTAAAAGCCATTTTAGCACCCATAAATTAACAACCCTTAACATTACCAGTACTTATCTCCTTTGTTAAAATTCTACAAGTGAAAAGACAAAGCACACTGCTTTATTTAATTAATGGTCCTTACCTCAATTGTGTCATGTTACCCAATTCTGGAGGCACATGACTGATATTATTATTTGCTAAATCCAGTATAGTCAGCCTGCTTAGCTGGGAGAGCCCTGCTACATCTATTCGTGTCAAACAATTGTCATGAGCAATCAAAATCTCAAGGCCTGGTAATCTGTACACACAGTCTGGTAGTTCAGTAAATCTGAAAATGAAACAACTTGTACTTTAATTGGTGCAGTAAAAAGAACATGATGATGATGATATTTCAGTCGTTATAACCAAATATTTCAGTCTTGTTTTATTACAAATGTACATATGCTCTAATATAAATAAAAATTCCATTGGAAGCAGGTAACTATTTTGTCTTCCAAACCAAAAACCATAGAGATTACTGTACTGTCAAAAAGATCATACAAAATGCAATGTAGGAACAATTTTAACACAAAAAAGGACAGAGATTCCATAGATGATAGCACTGTTAGAGTAATTACATAAAATTAGGGAAGACTACTATCTTCCCCCCCACAAACCAAGAAATAATTCTCAGAACTCTCTGGTCAACCGAAATAAATTATCATCACCTCCCCAACCCACAGGAAAAAGTAATTTACTTTTGCACACAGACTACAGTAAAGTGAAACAGTTAAACAACCATTATCTTTCTTGGTAAAACATAAAAGGTAGAGCTCTCCTTGTGCTCACATAACCCATCAATGAAAGAACGTGATCATATGAATGGATAGCATTTAAATATTTTCATTGATATATGCAATACTTTACTAAAACTGCTCTAAATATGAAAAAATGCAGAATTTATCAGCAAAAACTTAACGGAGTAATCAGCAAAGTACACAGATTTAGATAATTAATATTTCATGGATGAGTTTTGTATAATTTGTCAACAAATCCAACACTATACTAAAACTGCTGTAAATAAATCAGTGTGGAATAATAGCACAGACTTAAGAGCATATTCAGCAAAGAGTACAAAATTTGATTATGAATAATGTGCTCTAAGTGCAGTACTAAGGTGCTCACAAATGAGTGCACTAGCAGTCTGTTTTCACAAAGTCAAGTTAGTGTACAAGTAATATGAAGTTCTGCACCAGTGCATTCTCATACTTAGGTACAGTGTGCTAGCGGCTTGCTCAAATGGAACACATATTAATGTTAAATTCAAACTTCATGGGACTTCACTCTCATATTTATGCAACACACACTAGCAGCCTAGTAACTTTAACAGTATTATGTTATATATACAGCTATAATATGCTTTATGTGTCCAGAGTCCCCATCTATGGTTGGTTGGATTGAAAATTAACAAATAAATAAAATAAACACTACTGTATGTCAACGTCTTTGTGCTTGTGCACTTTCACATTTACAAAGGGTGTACTAGAAGCATATTCACATCACACAAAACTTTCAGAATCTTATGTTTATTGGACCGTGCATCATTGTGATAGTTGAAGAATAAAAGACCAACTTGATGTCACTTGCTATTTTATTTCACTTCTTATGTGCTCAACATGTTTCGGACATTAATA
>Ga0123355_10012053_pt1 | contig 13375 bp, 10 predicted proteins | sample TergutEmb28metaG_3_FD_89872 | JGI IMG/M metagenome (GOLD analysis project Ga0123355, IMG submission 89872) | Embiratermes neotenicus P1 segment gut microbial communities from Petit-Saut dam, French Guiana - Emb289 P1 | ecosystem: Host-associated > Arthropoda: Insects > Digestive system > Gut ...
CGCGAGCGGCAGAGGCTCCGGCCGCAAGCCCAATGGCACGTGCTACAACAATATTTATGTTTGTATACCCGTGGGCTGTACTTCTGGTACTTGCCTACAATTTAATAGGCTATACTATATTTGTGCGCAAATTACGCCACAGCTATTTCCGCCCGTATCAAGAAGAGCTAGATTTCTTAAATAAGCTAACAGTCGGTGGGCGTACCCCACGCCTTTATTGCAGCAAACTTACGTCTACTCCAATGTTAGTTGGCATAATTAGGCCAATTATTGTTTTGCCAGACAGGGAGTATACAGAGTCGCAACTGCAAAGCATACTACTGCACGAGCTTATTCATATGCGGCGGTTTGATATTTTAATAAAATGGCTCTCTCTTTTTGCATGCGCATTGCACTGGTTTAACCCACTTGTGTGGCTAATGCGCCGTGAGCTAGACCGTAATTGCGAACTTTCATGCGACGAGTCTGTAATACGCAACATGAGTACATCTGCAAAACGCATTTACGGCAATACTTTAATAGATGTAGCAACAGATGTAAAAATCCCGCTCCCTGTACTTTCTACTACAATGTGCGAAGAAAAGCGGGCATTAAAAGAAAGGCTTGGCGCAATTATGAAAAGTAAAAAACATACAAAACTTGCGGTTTTTGCATCTATGGTTATAGTGCTGGCGGCTATATTGGCGGCATGCTCTATAGGAGCTGGACACAGCGAAAATAACGTCACGGAATATGAAAACGGAACCGAAATAACAAATGACAACGCAACTGATACAATGCGAAGCATCATGCAAACGTTGGAATCAAATGCTATTCCATTCCCCACAAACCCAACTACACATCAAGATTATGCATATCTGCACATGCACTATGTTGTACAAGACTGGCTACCGTCCCAACATGTACAAATTGTAGACTATAGAATTAACAGGTTCGAAAAAGTTGCAGAGTTCGACCATTTCCTCCCGCAAAACCTAGAGCTGTGGCGGCTGGATTTTGCCATTCGAGTAGAATACGAGCCATTTATGCGCTGGGGTTCATTCACCCCAGATGCAAATGGCTGGATATCACAAGCCACTGCGTTTAACAGTGCTATTGCATTACTAATTTTTTACGAAGAAAACGGAATACTACACTACATGGACTATTTAAGCTGGCATTGGGACATGAACCGGGACGACGACCCAGAGCTGCTTGAGGTAACAATGCACTATTATTTAGCATCTATTGGGCTTGTGCCGCCACGTGTTTCGTTCCCCGGTAACCATTATTTTGTGTATGTATGGGTAAGCCACGACGGCCACTATGGGTTTACACATAGGCTTTTAATGTCTCAGCCCGTGCGGCAGGGTGAAGGCGGCATTTGGACGGTTGACAGGTTACAACATTTGTTTGAACACGAAACCTTTCCGGTAGCGGCACATCACGAGTACGACGATGCTACAATGATGGAAAATTTTATAGAATGGCAGCGCGAAGCAGACGAAGGTATTACCGACAGGCATTTTATCTTAGCCCATATCGCAGGGGATTATATGGCACGTACGTCCTTTACCGAGCATGTTATTGTTGTGGATATAGTGGAAGTGCCAGCCGGAACAGAAAACCCATTTGCCATGCCAAGGCAGCACGGTGCACAGCTTGTAGATAGCGAGCCCGACCCTAACCGCATGACCGAATCGCCATCGTTTTTTGGTGCGCACAGCTTCCATGGGGAGTACTATACCATGCGTGCACCAATTTTAGAGCAACTTGGCGGGCTTGCCTTTAACCAAGCCTATCATTTACAAATGGAAGACGGACGCTTTGCACTGTTTACTGGCTGGCGGCCTATGATTAGCCACGACGAAATGCTGCACTATACAGGCATTTATGTACCACAGCAAGTTGGCGATTTTACCTTGCTTGGCGTAAATGTGAATGACACAATAAGCGATTTTGTTGTAGTGTACAACAATCCAATTCCGCCGATGTTTACAAGCTTTGGCACGCTTGGCCACTGGCCAGATAATTTTATGAACTATGTCAATACTTCAGACTTGCCGATTAACGAAATTATTACACGTCATGTATATGTGCTTTCCTACGTTGCCGTATATGTAAACAGTCACGGACAGCATGTAGGCATTGCAACATTCCAGCCATCGCTTGAAAGTAATGAGAATATTTTTGGCGGCTTGCCATTTAGGGTGGAAAACATTGCACCCTATGGTGAATTTGTATTAGTTGGTAGCAATGGCAGGTATATTAGCGTAACGCACGAAAACGCCACTACCCAAACAGGGATAGAATTTGCTTTTGTGGATATTAATACATTACCGGACTTTAACTGGGGCGGCTGGGCTAGGATAAACACTTTTAACGGTTTGGTTCCCGTTGCGGCAGAGGATTTGATTGGTTTAGTGGATGTTTTTATGGGTGTAGAGTGGTAAATGATTGTATTTTGAATTACGTATTAAACCCAACTGGTTCAATTTTTGGGCCAGTTGGGTTTTGTATAATGTTTTAAACAAGACACATCGTTGTCGTGTTTAATATGATATGCTAATATAGTCACAGCCCCATATAACAGTCCCCCGTGACTTGCAATTTTTCCACACTACTGCGTCACAAGGGACTGTTTTATGGGACAGTGACTATAAAAAACCAGAGAGGTTGTTACACAAATGAATCAAGAAATTATTACAAGAGCGGCAGAGCTAATTAACTCAAAAGCAGAGTACAAAGCCGGAGGAATGGAAGGCTACGCCGCTCTTTCTCTTATTGATGACAGCGGCTACCCATCTGCCACAACATTTTGCATTAATAAAGCCGACGGCATAAATTGGCTGACATTTAACACAGCCATCAACGACAGGCCATATGCGGAACGCATAAGTAAAAATAACAAAGCCTGTGTGTGTATCAACTCTAGTGGATACACAATAAATCTCGTTGGTACGGTAGAGGCATTAACCGATGCCAAAACTAGAAAAGAAAATTGGCTTCCGTTTTTTAATGACGGCGTACATTGGAGTGGGCCGGAAGACCCCAATTTATTAATTTTGCGTTTTACAACAGAACGCTACACCATAACTTTTGCTGATGATGGAAGTTTTGCGGCGGGTAATTTATAGAATGCAATTTTAAGTCAAACAAATCCAAATGGTTACTGAGAGTAACCGTTTGGATTTGTTTGCATGTTCGCCTATAAGCTATATCTTTAAACTACAGTTATATCCCCGTAGGCTAAATCGTTTATCAGCGCAGTTACTTGTTTCAGGTTGCCTTGTATTAGATTAAGACCTGCGAAACCTCGCTTAACGCCTGAAAGCATATTCAAATGGCATTGATGGATAACCCAATCAATCAATGCCATTTTTTCGGCATCTGTTCTCTTTTTAGGCCAGTCATCTATAAATTTGAAAAAAAAGGGGTTCGCCGCACCATATGGCATTCGATTTTTGTTAAAGCTACGCATATATTCCCTAAAAATGTATGAATAGCCACAATTGCAAACAATTAATCCATTTGGCGGGCTGGTTATTATTACCCCACAATTATGGCATTTTAATTTGCCAGCTTTGCTAAGCTCGCATTCTTCTTTGGCTTGAAAACACCTTACATATAGCATAAGACCTACTTCGTCCAAAAGCTCGCTATCAATAATCATCCGTACGTCGCTTTTGTAAAGACGAATAAAATATTGGCGTGGAACTTTTGGAGCCCATTTAAATATATTTAATTTGCTTGGGTCAATTGTACTTTCAAACCATTCTTTCTCGTCCTTCTCCCGCTTGATGCGCCTGGCGGCTCGTTCGGCTTGTTTTTTATTGCGCCTGACCATCTTCTCATTAAAAGCGGAAACAAAGTCCTCGTTATGCAAACTATCTACATATTCAACTGCTTTTTGCATATCCGAATCGCTGGTCACAGGGATATCGTCTATATAAAAGCAATCGTCGCATATAATCACATTTTTTACTAGCGGCACGCCTGATTTGGTAAATTTGAACTTCCACCTCGTTGTTTTTGTATAGGTAGGGTGAGTAAGGTTCAAGCCAAACTTTTTGTTCATTTCATTAGATAAAGCAACAAAAATACTTCTTAACTCACTCGGCCAAAAATCTTCAAGTGCGCTTGAGCGTTCATATTGGTAGTTTTCTTTATCATACATTTCTTTCCATGTTTTATTGTTCGGTACCATTTTTTATCCTACCTCTTTTTCACAGGGAATAAAATCGGAATAATGAACGCACCTTTTCCATCCGCTCGGTCAATATGTTCTTCAAGCCCTAGCCTTGTTTCGTCATATTTCCACTCCCATTCATTGTCGCTACACAAATCGTGTACTTTCTTCCACCCATAGCTAGGGTCGCCTCCATATGCGCTTCCGGCTATTACGGCATACAAACCACCCGGCAACGTCATTTCATACAAAGGCTTGGGAATGTCAATCCCTTCTGGAATGGTAGCACAAAAACCAAAACCGTAAGCAGGGTTATCGTCTGTAGGATAGGGTTCGGTATTAAAACCGAACATTCTCATTGTACCCTCAAGACCATTTGCGACAATCCAGTCCTTTACCGGAAAAAACGCCTTGTCCTCTGGTTCTGTGTCTACACATGAAAATGCAACCGTCCTCGTTGGTGCCATTTTAACAATTTGAACATCCTCGTACTTGCCTTTTACGTTTTCCATTGAAAAACCTCCTTGTAATTTAGCTACAACGTGTTTTTTCCTCTCTAACACAACAGGATATAGGATGTTTTCAAGCGACGGCAAGGTTAATGGCGGATTGGTTTTTATTAGGGCAATCATTTCGGAAATTGTTGCTTTAAGCATTTCTAAATCGGAACGTGTTTTTTCAAGCCTTGATAACCGTTTTTGTAAAATATGGCACAATGAATCAACGGTTTTGTTATCAATCACCTCTTTTATGTCACGAATTGATAAGTCAAGGCGGCGCAATAAATCAGTTACACGTATACACTGTAACGCATGTTCGTCATACATCCGCCAACCAGATTGAACATCTCTAATGCTTTTAAAAAGCCCTGCTGCCTCCCAATAACGCAAGGTGCGGCTGCTGATGCCCAAATCCACGGAAACCTTATTAATCCCAGTAAGCATTTCTATAACCCTCCTTTCATCCCTGTTTTTTTAATGAGGAAACCCACAAGAAGATTCTATAAAATAACATCGCGTCAATTGCAAGTGAATATAAAATTTTTTATTCCTTAAAACAATCCACTCTAATCATTATACACAAGATAAAAACAATTATAGCTGCTTATCCTTTTTACGCCAGGTTACACCAAACTCTTTTTATAATCAAACTATCCCTTGACGAGCCTATACATATATGAAAAAATCATATGAACTAAAAGGAGATGAAAAAGCAATGAAAATCTATGAAACACTAGAATCCGGAATTAAAATAGTAGACTACGACCATTGTCACGCACCAAGCCTAGCCGAATTTTGGAACATCTGCGGTCAAGAAGAAGACGGTGCCTGGGGCGGCGAAAGCGGTATTAGCACCGCCGCACAAGTTATAGCCGAACACGAAATGTCTTCCCATTACAACGTGTACCTTGCACTGGACGGAGACATCGTAGTAGGCTACTGTAGCTTTGGCCGCTATTTTGCCGACGCAAACACCTTATACATTGCACTACTAGGCGTGCGCCCAGACTATAGAAGCAAAAAAATAGGCAAAGCCCTTGTACTACGCTGTGTAGAGCGTACCACAGAGCTAGGCTACCCACGCCTAGACCTATTTACATGGGGCGGCAATACAGAGGCCGTTCCACTATACAAAAAATGCGGCTTCTTATGGGAAGACAGAGCCGACGGCGTTCACTTTGTTAACTTTTTGCCAACAATACTAAAGCTCCCAATTTTCGAGAACTTCTTTAAAAAAGCCGACTGGTACAAAGACTCTACACATTCCCTGGAAATTGTGCCGGACGGCGCAAAAACAAACGGTTTTGAGCTTTTTGGCTACACCTGGGAAAAAGACGGCGAAACTCTAGCAATAGGTTACGAGCGTGCAGGCCGCCAAATGCGCATGATAGAAACGCCAGACTATAAAATTGAGCTAATGGCACAAGGCCACGAGCTTGCTTTTGGCATGGACTATAACTGCACATTTGCTATAGAGAATAAAACAGGCAAAGAGTTAAACATTAAAATTGCCGGGCTGGAAGACAAAAATATAAAACTAGACTGCAACACAGAACTTCAAGTAGTAAAAGGCAAACAAGAAGTTGCCGCAAAGTTTTATGTAGGCGCGATAACCGAGCCGCAAGACCCGTGGAAAACACACCCATGCCTGCTTGCAGATGTTGAAATAAACGGCCAGGCAGTAACATTTGGCTTAGGTATACAAGCAAAATTCCCGCTGCTTGTAAAATTTGACCGGGAATGCAAGATAGACCAAGTTGGTATGGATGTAAAAACTCACATCAGCATTCAAAGTGCGTTGCTTGAAGACGCTACAGTTGAAGTAAAAATACCAGCCAACAAATTATTGGATGTAAAAGAGAAATCTTTCACCATAAACATCCCGGCCAAGGGCAAAGCTTCCGTTCCAACAACATCAACCACCCTTGCCATTGGTGCAGAGAAGTTGGATATAAAATGTACGGTTGCCCTAAAAAGCGGCAGCAAGCGGGATATTACTGTACCGGCGTTTGTATCTACAAGAGACATGTCGACAGCATTTTTCCAAGAAGATTTTGAATCTTACCGTATATTTAACGGCCCGTGGGAGCTGGAGTTTAACAAAAAAGAAAGCGAAACATGTATAACCCACCTCACCAACAGCGGCTACAATAATGAAGACGCATTCGACTCACCAAAACTTGGCAAACCTTATGACGATGAGTTCAACTTAATACAACCCAATGTAAAAACGTACCAGCAAGGCAACGCAATTACAATGGAACTAGAGTTTGTATCCGAAAAGTTTACCGGAATGGTGGTTACACACGTCTACACCCTAGTTGCTACAGGCTTAATATCCTTTACAAGCAGAGTAGAGAACCGCTCCGACAAGCCACGCCATGTTATGTTGCAAGACTGCTATGGTCTTGGCCTTGGTGCCAACTCTGTATTTAGCTGCAACGGTCAAATTACACGCAACCAAGACCGTGCAAACCCGGGCGGCATGCTAAGTGGCTTTAGAAACGTAAGCACAGAAAATATTGACGAAAACTGGATATTTGAAGATTCCCCAAGTGCGCCAGTAGGCTATTGTTGGCCTATGGAATACAAGCCGCTTGTTGAATGGGGCTGCGTTGCAACTTTTGAAATAGACCCGGGCGAGCTTGCACCAGGCCAAATTTTTGAAAGCAAGCCCGTAATATACGCATTAGGGCTGTTTACAAATTATAACGACCTGCGAAACTATGCACGACAAATATATAACCTCACCCCACCGCCTACAGTAAATGCCATGGAAGTAGTGGTTAATGAATACAACTTGTTTGCGGCAAGCTCGCAGCTTAAATTGGATGTGAAAAATAACCGTGAAGAAGTGCAGGAAGGTACGATAACCGTATCGTCCGGCAATTTGGCCGCTCCAATTTCCCAAACTAACCCGCACGAAGATATTGTTGAATGCAACAGTTTTGACGTGGCCTTAAACAGGGCAGGGGATATTGCGGTTGTAAATGTAGCAATGAACATGGTTGGCTATGAAAGAACATGCAGCAAAGCTGTTTTCTTCCCAAAAGGCGAAGTTACAACGACGCTGGACGGCACGTCATACAATGTGTCAAACGGTGCAATAACTTTTAAGCTAGACCCCAAATATAGCTTTGGCTGCTATTCCTTAACGGATAGCAAAGGACAGGAATGGCTATTTAACCAATATCCAGAGCATAAGCCGTATTCATGGTTTAACCCGTTCCTTGGCGGTATGCGTACCCGCATATACTCTATGATGGACGATAGAACTGTGCTAAAGGAAAATATAACTACCGAATTTACCGAAGTATGCGATAATTTTGGCAACAAGTGGCAAGGAGCATGCACAACCCTGTCTATTAACGAAGATGAAGGGCTAAAAGGTGTGGTTTGCAAATTTTATTATCTTACACAGCCCGGGCTGCCTGTTTTATGTTCCTTCTATCAATTCGAAAACGGCACCGGAGAATATAAGAGCGAGAGAATATGGATTTCTTCCATATATAAACCAGATGACGATGCAAAAAACGCTTTTGTAGAGGTAACGTGCGAAGACGGCAGCAAACGCCGCTGCCGCCTAGGCTCGGTAGACTGCGACGAAATATATTACAAAGATTTGGCAGTATACTCTGGCTCTCGTGCAGAAAAGTTATACAGCTATAGCTCTACCAAAGACGCCGGCTTCCTTAACGACTTTTGGGCTAATAATAAAATACCTGTGGTAAATCTAACATCACATTCCTATGCACATGCCGCAAACGGTGAGACATTTACGTCAACTCCTACATTTATTGTAGTAACGGATAAAGAACTGCCAGAAGGTGCATTGAATGATTTGGAAAGAGTGAAATTTAGTTAGTTTATTAATCAAAAGCCACTTCAAATATTGATATTAATGATGTCAATATTGCGGTGGCTTTTAAGTTCATTCGACTATAGCATGGAGGAAATAAAAATGATTAATAAAGACACTTTTAATGCAATAACCGAAAAAGCAAGCGGTTATACGTACTCAGCTACGAACTATATAGACTTTGAAGACTGCCAAAACTCCGAAATTTTACATGACGGCAACGACTTCATTTTAATGCTGGATAAAAGCAAAACACCAAATATGCTACATTTTGCCGCCAACAATTTTGAAACATTAATCAAAAAAATTGCAGATATACCGGGTAAGCTACGCATGCACTTTGTACCAAAAGAATACACCGCACAGCTTAGCGAAATTGGATTTACCGAATGGGCAGAATTTGCAGATTTTTGGAACGCAGACATAGCAAAAACCGCATCAAACTTTGATGCGGCCAGCGAAATAGAGTATCTCAACCCAAATGACTGTGAAAAAGTGTATGCCGTATCTAAACGGTGTGAGCTTCAATCCAGAGGTTTTGAAGGGCAAACCGCAGAATATTTTGCAAAATGGCTGGACGAAAACAATATAATAATTTGGCGCAATGGCTCAGACATAGCTGGGTATTGCTGCGTTGCCATTATTAACAACGGCACAACGCTTTGGATAAGAGACGTTGGTGTAGACCCAAAACACCAAGGAAAAGGTTTTGGTAAAAAATTAGTGGAGCAAGCAATAAAATACGGTGTAGAAAACGGAGCGGCAAAGGGCTTTCTTGCAGCCGATTTACTAAACAAAAACGCAATTGGTCTATATAATAAATATGGCTTTTTCGTAAAAGAAAACGAGAGCGAGCTTCAAATGATAAGATAACTTACACCCCAAGCTCCACAAAAATTGCCATTAACCCATAAATTATAAGTGCGATTCCGGAAATTATATGGCTTATAACTACCGGAACCCGCTTTACATATTTTGTCCTAGATAAAAAAAACGACAGTGCTGAATAAGAAAAATGAGCAAACGCAACAACAAAAGGAATAATAAAAGTGGAGTTCGGCAGAAATACAAACGTTATCCCCATAGTAATCATCATTGCTTCAACGCTCATAACCAACCCCACAAGCGCAATTGTTTTAAGCGAAGTCTTCTCTTCCCCCGCATTACCTTTGTAGTGTTTAATTTTTTCAGATATAAAATAATGTAAAATGCACCAAAGCCCAAGAGAGATAAACGCAAACCCAACAATAAGGTCGACATCAAACTCTATTAACTCGTAAATCCGCCCTGCAATTAAATAACCAAATATACAAAGCCCTAAAAGAACAATGTTGATAATAACAAGGTGCAAAAACCTACATTTCTTTTGTAAACCAAGCGAAAGTCCAATAAAAAAAGCATCTATAGACACAATAAGTCCAGACACAACTGGCATTAGCATAATACTTTCCTTCCTGCAATAAAATTAGGTTAGGGAAAATTATTTTCCCTAACCTAATTTATGTAGCCATGCCTTAATGGGTGACTATACTTGAGCGGAGGCATGTATGTCTGACAAAAATGCGTTTTATACTTTAAAAGGTTATGCCCTAAAAGAAGACAACGCCATTACATCGTCCATGGAGGACTATTTGGAAATGATTTATAGAATCCATTTGGAAGGCGAAGCTGTTAGACTTGGCGCAGTGGCAATGCGTTTAAACGTTAAGCCGTCTTCTGCTACAAAAATGGTCTCCAACCTTAAAGCGCAGGGGTTAGTTTCATCCGAAAAATATGGGTACATTAAACTTACAGAAGAGGGTGCAAAACTTGGCCAATATCTGGTTTTTAGGCACGATACTTTGCATAGGTTGCTATGTTACATAAACCAATCTGATAACGAGTTGGAGCAGGTAGAAAAAATTGAGCATTTCATTAATGAAGAAACGGTGTATAACGTAAAGAAAATGCTAGAAAGTATATCGTGATTTTTTGGAAAACAGTAGCGCACAAATAAGGGCAGTAAGTGGCATGGCTAGAAAAATCCCAAACACGCCAACAATCGCTTGCAGCAACTCCACAAGAATTAACTCTCTATTTAAAATTCGCAACAAAGAGCTAAAATGCGACAAAAGGAACAGGACAATCATAAGCGAGCTGCCAATGTACGCTAGCACTAATGTATTAATACAAGATCCATAATTGCACCCACTGCGCCAATTATAATGCCGGCAAATATTATTGCATTTAAATCTATCGAGTATTGTAAAGGAAGGTCCAGCAAAATTCTGGATTCGCTTTGTGTTATACCTGCCAGCCCCATTGTTTTGCCCATTATTAGTGTTAGCAACCTTGCTGCCAGCACTCCCCTAAACAACCAGCAACAGCGGCGGCTTTTTTGTTTACCCCATTTATAGCAAAAATTGTAGTAATAATGGCGTAAATACAAATAAGTACAGATTACATATAAATATTCCTGCCAGACAGCACTGATGGTAAAAATACTGCAAAAATACCCAAACATGTAAGCCTTAAAGATAGAATGGAGTTAAAGCCCTTAAACCTGTGATGTTTGGTACAAACGAAAAAGCAAACACCGCTTTCTTGTTCTTGACAAAATTACACGTCTTTGATATTATTTACACGCATTGAGTAATTGCATTGATGTGAAAGTTATGAAAGGAGTAAGTACATGAACATTGTACAACATGCATCACCAAACATGAGCAAAGGCAGACAGGGGTGGACACCGGACTTTATTGTTTGCCATATTACAGAAGGAGCTTTTGCTGGGACAGTTTCTTGGATAACAAACCCTGCATCACAAGTGTCTTACCATTATGTAGTTGCACGAAACGGGCAAATTACCCAGGCGGTAGATATTAGCAACACAGCATGGGCGAATGGGACAAACAACTCTACAGATAACCGGGGCAACCAGCATTCCCAGCTTGTGGCTGTGCGAGAGCGCAGGGTAAATGCTAATTTATTTACAATTAGCATTGGTTTTGAGGGACGACTGGCAGAAACAGGCGGCAGATTGGCGGAAACCCAGTTAAATGCAGCAGTGTGGCTTATCGACAATATCCAGGGAGCAGTTTGGCAGCGTTACCAAACGGAAATACTGCTTGACAACATAGTAGGTCATGCCCACATTACCCCAAGATGGAAACCAAACTGTCCGGGTGCGGGTTTTCCGTTTGAAGAAATTGCTAAACAGTTGCGACAGCCCGCAATAGCTGGTAACAATAGCCCCAGTAGGTGGGCAACAGAAGCTTGGGAGTGGGCAATTAAACACCGTATAACCGATGGAACCAATCCACATGCAACTCCTACACGGGAGCAAGTGGTACAGTTATTGTACAACTATCACAAATGCCTACCGCCTGCCTGAATGAGCATTTTTTAGCTTCGCCAAAAATAATTTTCATGTCGGGCGAATCTCCGCAATTTATATTATAAACATGACGATATAGTGGATTGCAAGTGGAGAGGCACTGGAACCATGTAAGCATTAAACAAAAGGTCACATGTATATGTGACCTTTTATTTGATGCTTACGCGCCAGTTCGTCAATTATTTCTTCATAGCCAAACTATTCGGCAGTTACTGTTTGAGGTTGTTCTTTGTCTTGCCAAAATTCATCCCAATATTTTTTGCTTTTTCATTCATTTGTCCCACTTTGGCAAACCGTTTTCAAATTGCCCGTCGGGATATGCCTTTTTTACTGCATCCAAAAGCCATTTTTTGCTTTCGTCCGACAGCAGTGGCATGATTGCGGCAAAGTCACCATCTGTTTTGGGCTTCACTTGTGGATGTGTGTTTGAAAATTTATCAGTTTTGTAAAACAATATAATTTCCGGGGCAAGATAGGCTATGCCGTCGCGATATAAAATTGCGTTGTCTAGCGAGCGGGTGATTTTCGGGCTATCTTGCAAAACAAAGTAGTCTTCCTCTTTCGCATCGAACTCAAATTCGATAAATTCGATTTCATCCTGCACAAGCCATTTGCGGGATTTGTATGTGTATACTTCCCCTTGCAAACGGTCAATTTTTTCAAGCACATTTGGCAAGCATTCGGGGCGCACAGCCCAAAAGTTCTTGCAATCGTCCCAAAAACTGTTCGTGATGTCCTCGACCTTGTAAAACAGTAGCAGCGTTGCCATCCTGCCTTCTTCCATAAACCTGCCAAAAACAATCCAATCGTTATCCGCAAGGAATTTTAAGACTCGGAGTTTATCTTCCTTATAAACCACAATGTCAAAATCCCCATGCGGGCGCAATTCCTTATTAGCAAACATATCAAGACCAAAGCCGCCGCATATGGCGTAATCAAAGCCAGCGTTTTTGAATAGGTCGTGGGCTTGCAAAATTATCTTGTTCATAGAATCCTCCTTAAATTGGTTTTAGTGTTACCATGGATTATATTCCTTTTTCCTTGTACCGCTCAGCTAACCAAGTATTTACCGCATCGCCTACTATTTTTACGTTTTCTGCTTCAAAAGGCGTAGGTAGACCAGCTTCTTCTATTAATTGCAAGAATGTTTTTGTGCCTGCAAGTCGGATTAGGCGCATGTATTTTTCCCATGCCGCCTTTGAGTTTTCTTGACTTTGAGCCCATAAGCTTAACGCTATTATTTGCGCAAGTCCGTAATCTATAAAGTAAAACGGTAAAATAAAGATATGCAGTATGTTGTGCCAGTTGCGACCATCGCCATAAAATGGCACATCTTCTACATCCAGCCATGGCATATATTTCGCCAGTAGTTGCAGCCAATATTTGTTACGTTCCACTGGGGTCATGTCTGGGTTTTGGTATATGTGATGTTGAAATTCATCGCCCAGTGAAGTGCTTGTTAAAATAAACAA
>Ga0123355_10012054_pt1 | contig 13375 bp, 6 predicted proteins | sample TergutEmb28metaG_3_FD_89872 | JGI IMG/M metagenome (GOLD analysis project Ga0123355, IMG submission 89872) | Embiratermes neotenicus P1 segment gut microbial communities from Petit-Saut dam, French Guiana - Emb289 P1 | ecosystem: Host-associated > Arthropoda: Insects > Digestive system > Gut ...
AAACAACTTTACTTTTGTTCATTTAGCCGAAACGGGATTTAGGTAGTTAAACAGTTTATACTAATTCAAGAACTGGGGGGGGGTTCACCCTCCAGTTTCATATTTGATGACTTTTTATCGTTGCCTTATATACCGGAAGTGGACATTTTGAATACTGCCATGCGTCTAAAACCTACTAAATCTGTCGGACTTGGTGACATTCCAAGCGTTGTCATAAATTTAGCACCTGTACTTCAGTACATTTTTAGTCTTAGCCTGTCACTGCAGGATTTTCCAGTACCCTTGCAACAAGGGTTAGTCGTGCCTTTCATCAGGATAGGCGACAGTGCTCTTGTTGTAGCAATTGTAGGCCTATTTCTCTCAGCAGTTTATCACAGTTGTGTGAAATGGAAATCTTTTTGTAGCTTAGACTGAATTTTTGTCATCATGGTATTGTTAAATCGAAATCCGCAGTTGCGAACTTGGTAACATACCAAGACCGTATTTTCGCTTTAGTCACATTTCAGCTTCAAGTGCGTGCTGTTTATTTTGATCTTAAGCAGTCCATTTGACCTTGTTCTGCACTCTATTCGCCTTAAAAAAAAAAAGTTACTGCTTTTGGCCTTTTAGACGGTTTCTTCGGCTGGTTTAGCAGCTCCTTGACCAGTCGGCAAGCATTTGTACGTATTGCGGACGTTTTTCGTCATCTATTATTGTTCTGTCTGAAGGGGTCTGTTCTGGAGCCGCCTCCTCTGCCGTAGTTTTATTAATGACCTTTGTAATGTCAGGAAATGTTCTAAGTGTCTTCTCTTTTCCATGATATCAAAACTTTTAATGTTGTTAATTCAGTTAATGGATGTGCTGCTAACAAAATCCGGTATCGATTGTACGTGAAACTGAACACTGGTAGGACTTTTTTTACTTTCACCAAGAAAACAGATGCTTTCGAATATACATTATTTATAGACTTTGTGATCCTGTATTACTCGCACTGACTGTGGTAAAACATGGCAGTCGTAATAGATATAAATAACGTTTCAGTCACGATGCTGATTATATTTTTCTCAGTTTTTAGGCTTCTTTCGAGCCATAACATATTTTTCCTACCGTTTTTCGTTGGTTGTTGCTGTATGTCGCCTTACTTAGACCAAGCATGATTTCGCTTAATTTGTTTGAATTCCATCACTTTTCCTGAAGCGAAAATTTTGAAACGTGTATCTTTGTGTTGTAAGCGCCCCCTCCTCCTTGTAAATGACAGGTCTCCGAGATCTTATCGTAATTGTATGGTCTCCTCAATGTTGTCTGTTCCACGCAGAAAACTGCTTTTCCACGCAGTGCATAAAAGCACCAAACGTGGTCTGCAGAGATTTGGACATATTCAGAATACCAGTCACTGCTTTAAACCAGATTTTGTATTAGTTGACACTATTTGGTAACAGACCTAATACTGTTTTTGTTGTTGTTGTGATTTAATAAATTTTTCTCTGTATTCATTAATCACCTAAACTCATCACATTTTTTAAATTTTTGTCCTTTGTTGTATTTCGATTCATTGTGCATTTTTTTTTGTGTTTGTTCTCATGTATTGAAGAACTGAAGAGTGTAGGAACCGGACAATAATTTAATGTGGCGTTGAGTCAACTCACGCACTTAACATTGTTTTTTTTTTTTGTTATGTAATTGTTGCGTGTCTGTTTATGTAGTTTTCGTTCAAGTTTTATAATTCCCGCGCGTTGTTAAGCTTGCACAGGAATTAGATTGAATTGAAGTGTTTTCTGTTCAGTGTGTTGTCGCACTTGTGTGTGTATTTATGTAATTTGTGCTAAATGTATTTAGTGCTTGTTTTATAATTTGCCATAAACTGGCGCGTTAGTCAGGTTTGAAATGAATTGTTGTTATTATCTATTATTATTGTTGTTATTAGTTTTCAGATTTTGGATGTCGTTCATATGAAGTTTTCCATGTCATCTTTCTTGGGTGGGGAGTGTGGAGGGGAGAATGGGGGTTTACATTAAACCAAAGACTGGGTTCATAATGCATGCCTGAAAACGACAGTGTTATTTCTTGCTGTTCGATGCCCCTACCGGTAACAGAACCACGATTCTTCGGTTGTCTGGACGGCAGCCTGTTACGGCGGCTGTTGAAGGGTTGGTGTCAGAATAGTGCACGTCAGTATGAATAATGAAAGTATTGACAGTAGACTTGTAGATCGTGCGAATTAATAATTATTCGTTAATCATTCTCGCAGCATCCTCAATGCTTATGCCAGCATCTGTCTGCTGTTTTACAATTTTTCTGTTGTTCAAATGTCCTGATTCTGGCTTTGTTAATGAAAACGAGGGAATACGTTTAAGTTTCATGTATCTGCATTTTTTCTTTTAACATTATTTTAATTCCTTTTATGCAGTGGTCGGCTGGTTTATTTGTTTTTAAATTGTCCCCAGTACGAAGTCACGTCCAAGGCTGCCGGTGTTGCTTTGCCATATAAAACAGCGTCTACTTCCGTTTGGTGCTTTGAGTCAAAGTGCGAATTGTGCCATTCGTGACGGGTGTGAGTCACGTACTCTAAATTAATCAGTGGAGAAACGCAGAAAACGCCCTGTGAAATGTTTTGATCGCGCCTTTCGCCAGATCGAATTTGCCCTGCGCATAGCCCACACAGAAGGCCTCGGCATCGACTCACTGTTTTCAACCGCAGTGTTTGCTCTTAGATTACTGTCTTCATTTAACAGTATCATTATGTCCGTATAACCGTCCACGATTCCAGTGGCTGCGCGGTCTAAGGAGTGGTATGCGGCCCCTTGCTTGCTGGGAGTGTGGGGTTCGAATCCCGCCTAGGGCATGGATGTTTGTCTCTTTTGAGTGTTGTGTGTTGTCAGGTACAGTTCTCTGCGTCGGGCTGGTCATTCGTCCAGAGGAGCCCTACCGTGTGTGGTCTATCCAATGAGTTTGATCGCGAAGCCCCTTCAGAGGAGGTCATGACCCGGAATTGGGTCGAAGCGTCACAGCGAAAACAAACCGTCTATTTGTTGTCTTAAAATCACATCGCTAGAGACTGCTGCTGTATTTGTATGCTATTCCCTGTAATCACTGACACCTTCTGAGGGGAACTCAACATCAGTTGCTCTTACTTGAAATTATCTTTGGTAATAGATTTTCGGTAAATGTCAAAATGTTTTCTTACCGCACTTCTTAGAATGTAAACCGATACAGTAAGTCATATACAGGAAATAGCCTTGAATGAATAGGCACAGGCACATATTTTTGCTAGGTCATGTTAAGTTGCGTCCTTCGCGACTGAGTATTTTGTGTATTACTGTGTTTTGTCTTGCTGCATCTGTCGCGTTTTTTGTTATTTACATAGTAGTAAGGCGCTGAGTTGTTGTTATGTTGCACGCACTGCTAAATACAATTCTGACCTTTACTCTTCGGGATAAATGCTCTGTCTTGCTCCACGTGTGTAACAGCCTTTGTGGTGGATTTCGTTTTGTTACGCAGAACAGCTTTTGGGATTCTCATAGTATTCTTATGGATTAATTTTTGTATTATTTATGTATTCTCTGGCTTCGACATCTCATGTTATGGCCAAAATACTATGAGATATGAGTGTCGGTGGCAGACCTGTCTGCCTACACAGTTGTGATCTGTAAGCTAACAAAATGGAACTGTATGCATGTGAGAATGTAGATGTTGTTTTGTAGTTTGGGTGTCAGGAGGGGGAACACTCGTCACACGTCACGAAGAGCTCAGCAAGGCAAGCCTGCTTGGACAAGTGTGCTAAGAGTGCAGAGTGTATGCAGGAATTATGAAAGAAACGAAGTGAAGCAGTGAAGATTTTCAGCTGTGTGCTATATTAAGACGATACTGATGATTTTTGTGATTACGTTGTGCGTAGATATGATTCGAATACTGTGAGGTGAGAAAACTTTGTGCACACGTTTCACTGTAAATGGAGAGAAGATTAACATAATGGAGGGTCGCTGTACTGTTGGTCATTGAACACAGCACAGAGGGTAAAATGACACCCAATGTTGAGGGCGACATAAGAATAATGACGTAAGAAGTCAGTTTCAGTCCCCCCCCCGCGCGCTGTAGACGGCGACCTACGCTTGTCAGAATCACGTAGGAATAAGTACTGGAAATAGCTCGGTAATATTCAGAACATCCGAAATCTTTGCCAAAAATGTCTTCGAAGGACGTCAGGTGTCCTCGAGCAGGAGAATGCAGAACTGGCGAGAGTGATTCATTTCTGCCTGTGGCCAGAAGCCAAAGTTTGGGGTTGGCGTTTTAAGTAGCTCTGGTTTATGTCTCCCACATGGTTTTCCAGGCCAACTTCGTGTACTAATTTCACAACTTCCGCACTGACGATTTGTAGTTTCGTGTGAGCAATACGCCGCAGTGTAAATTGCCATTGGAAGCAGACTCGTAGAGATGCTTCATGCTGTTGTCTCATAATGTGATGTTTGCAGCCTATGGTATTTTGTGTGTTTAGTACAGAACTTCATTTTTAATGAAGCCGCGAAGAACGCTGAGCATGTAAAATCATATTCTCTCTAGGTATCTTCATTTATTGACAATCACATTAGTTTTCTGAAATAGTGAGACATTTCATGTTTGAATATTTTGTGGTGTACAGCGCATTTATTTTTTTTTTCTTTTGTGGTTCTCCTTCTTTTTTTGCCTGTACAGCTTCATGAAATTTACCCGGGAATCGCAAATGGTGCTTCTATTTTGTAATGCTTGTAACATGAAATTTAAATTAGGGATTTGGGGTTCTTACGTTTGTGACGTTTTGCCATTACTACCCTGAAGATCGAGACAGCGCATTCCACCGAAACATTGGGACGTGTATTTTGAACTACACGACCCCCCTCCCCCTTCTAGCATACAGTAATATCCATTTCATCTTCCTTCTAAATATGAAATTAATGTCTTCTGGGAAGTGGAATTTAATGAGTTACGGTTCTTACTGAAGATGCCGTCTGCCCTGTGAGAACGTACGAAATTAAACTGTTATCTGTGGTCTGTAGTGAGGTAATTTTCTCCATGCAATTTCACGTAAAATGCATAGTTGTGTGTATAAATGCGGAAGTGTTATATTCAACCACCGTTCATGGAAGGAATAAATTGTTCTTTGTGGTGTCAAAATGACGTTTGGGTAATCATTAAAACAAATAAAAATAGCTTAATAATTAGAACGTTGGGTATTATAGATTAGTTCATAGGTTAAGATGTGATTTGTTAGAAACAACGACTGGATTGTCTCGTATTAAGAGAGGATATGTAATGACTTGTATGGAATTTAATTTTTGAAGTTAACCATTACGTTGCTGCCAGCAGTTTTAACGATGGAAATAAATGTACTATGTTAATTTTTTTTGGCTTTATTTAAAACATTAATGATTTGAAGATTGTGTGAACATCACATTCATAAATATCATTAATTCATCGCGCAGTCTGTCTTAGCGGCAGGTCCATAGCCTATTCCAGATCGAGTTCTCCACAGAGTGCGATCAAGTGCATTCTTTTCCAATTTCCAGTAACTTCTTGTCTCCTTAAGGTCAGCCAGTAGCTGTTTACGTCTTTTCGTAGTGTTTCCGTTGCTTCTGTCCATTCTTGTATCTTTCCATCAATAACGTATTTTAGAAGGCAGTTTCTACGCACGACGTGACCAATACAGTTACCCTCCTCCTTTTTAGTGTGTGTAGCACGTTGTATGTCCAACCCATTTTTAAGTCTTTCTGTTGGCACCTAAGCTATTTTAATAGTCATGCATCAGTGTGGGTGCAAAATGTGAGTGCTGTAACATACAGAGCTGTTGTGAGAGCCTGTCTGAGATTTCCGTTAAATTTCATTAAAAGTGCTCAAGTACTACGTATCGGATATTCCATATTAAGTGTCGTCAAAGGCAGAAATATTTAAAAGCTAGTCACTTATTTTACGTAGAAGGCAAATGAAATACTAAACGTCGAAATTCGTCAAATCTGCTTACATTAACCTTTCGGCGCCGGAATTATTTTTTTTTAATTTTAGCACACTCTGTATATAAAATGTGAATAAAACAGGAACCAAATACGTTAGAATTATGAAACAAACTGCGTTTTGAAGAGAAAAAGAAACCGGAGAGTATATACCATATTTAAAATATTCAGTATCTATATTTGTTGAATAAATATATAAAATGCAACGTTTAGAGGTTAGCGGTGCGGTACGACCACTATAGGGGTCGTTAGGCGTCAAAGGGTTAAATCAGATTTATGCCAGATATAGGGATGTTGCTGGAATATAACGTCATATATTCAAATTCACTTGATATAGTTCATAACCTTCGGCACGTGGATCCGCATTCGTGACCTAATTGTCCATGAGGAATTCCTAGTGTACTGCGCTATGTTGGAGACGCTTTTTTTCAATACCGTCGTCGCTTGTCGCTGTAACTTGTTGAATTTTTAGATTGTCCACATTCTTCCTTCGTCTCTACATTGTCGCATTCCTCTCACTGTTATTAATGTACAGCCGCCGAAAATACATATATCGCGCTGTGTTCTTCCTGATCGATACGTCTGCGAAAGACAATTTTCGATTGTTGCCGTCGAGTTATTAGCCCTCCTGCTCCTGAAGATTGTTAGCTCTCCTGCTCCTGAAAATTATTAGCCCTCTTGCTCCTGAAGATTATTAGCCCTCCTGCTCCTGAAGATTATTGGCCCTCCTGCTCTTGAAGATTATTAGCCCTCGTGCTCCTGAAGATTGTTAACTCTCCTGCTCCTGAAGATTGTTAGCTCTCCTGCTCCTGAAAATTATTAGCCCTCCTGCTCCTGAAGATTATTAGCCCTCCTGCTCCTGAAGATTATTGGCCCTCCTGCTCCTGAAGATTATTAGCCCTCCTGCTCCTGAAGATTGTTAGCTCTCCTGCTCCTGAAGATTGTTAGCCCTCCTGCTCCTGAAGATTATTAGCCCTCCTACTCCTGAAGATTATTAGCCCTCCTGCTCCTGAAGATTGTGCTCGGCTCTGTGGCCAGATCCTGACTCATATTTTTTCTGTCCCTGCAATCACATGTAGTAGATCATAAAATAGGACACGCCTGTTTCCTTCGAAATTCCTCCCGGGTTCATCCATCGGCCATCAACTTTGAATGACGAATCTGTAAAGAACGGTGTTATACATTAACTTACAAAGACGAAAATTCCATAAAAGCATGCACGTTGCAAATAATCACGCGTGAAAGAACGAGACTTTTATCTCAGTTTACAATTAATATAGATCTTTGTTTTTTAAAGCACGGGAATCGAAATGTTTGACTGAGTAATCTGAAAACTGCAACTGCCGCGTTTTGAAGATCCTTGGCCCCGCTTGCGTGTGGCATATTAAGTCCCAGCGGTGGGTGTTGTCAGATTAAATGCGAACTGCAGTCGCCTAACTACTTGCCAAATCCATTGAGAAAGAAGGTGGGTCTGGCGACTGGCAAATCTACCGTTTGAGGGAAGAGCCGCCTGGTGAGCCGCTCCGAAGTTGTCATGTGGGTCACAGGAGCCCACACGAAAGAGTGCTCAAAATTCAGCAGTACCTACTGTTTCAAAAGATGCAGCACTATGTTGCTTCTCTCCCGTTACACCCGGTGACGTGGCTGGGTCAGTGGGTGACATGTCATCTGTCACCACTTTCCCGAACTCCTAGATGGAAAAGAAAATCTTCCACCCAGAGGAGCGACGACAGAAAACATCGACTTATGTTTTAGAACTGAAAGATATGAAAGTTGTAGATTGCATTCGCGCGAAAAGCTTATGGTCCGGATGAATGATTTCCTTGTATTGGTGCCTCATATTGTCATTGTGGCTTCCTGGCCACTATCGGCTCCTTCTTTTCTCTTGGTGGGAGCGAGGGAAGGAGTTTTGGCACATTCTCTTTCCCAGAAGACGGATACTTGCGTCTCGTGTTGAACGTTGACATGCCTGAAAATGATGCCGTTGAGTTTTTGAAGGTCATGCTTATCCGTCTGCAAGCTTTCCCGCAGCTCCGGTCGAGGTGCCCCCATCAGGACGCAGGGAAGGGCCATCCCGTTACACCCACACTTCGCAGTGTCGATTGCTTGGGCTCCCGGCCCTAACGAAAATGCGCTTTTGCACCGAGCTCTGTGGTGTGGTGCAGAAACTGAGCGCCCAGTTGGAGTCGCTGCCATCGCTTCGGGCGCAGTAGGATAACTGTGTATGCATTTCGCTGTGCATTCTATAGAGACGCCCACCTCTCGGGGGAGCTGTGGAGATAACTGCAGGGCACAATACCGTGGTTTCAGAAAGTGATAATGGTGGGAGGGGAGTGCGGTCAGGAGGATGACGCCTGTACATGGTTTGCCATACCCATAATGGCTCCAAACATATTGTTTCCTGAACAGGAGAGCTTGGATCGAAGCTGGAGCCACGCTGCCCAAGAGGTTTTAGTAGCTCAGGCAGAGGATAGGCTTACTCTTACTCCCACTCGCACTGTTCACGCAGGCCGAACTATAATTCCTTTAGATTTATTACAGACGTACAGTTTTCCTTCAGTTCTGTGGTATATATGTTTGTCATTGTTGGTAGTAATACATTTCCTCTCGAAACATCCGCGTCTTTCCTCTTCTCTTTCCCTTTAAAAACAAAATTTAATAAACTTGTTCTCAGTCCTGTTGAACTTCTTTGTTTTGTAAATTCTGTTTCACAGTAAGGTAAGCTGGACAGGCCCTTAGGGTTCCGGGATTTTGAGGCTCCCAATATCTAGAAAATCGGCACATGAAAGTAGTAAGTTTGTCAGCCCTTCGCACCGTCCGCCTTAACCCCCTAGGATATGTTTATGGTACTCATCTCTGCTAGAGGTCCAGTCGATTCCAGGACAATAGTGCGGCCGGGAGGATTAGGTTAATGAAAAATTGCACTGACATCATCGGGAATCGAACCCTCGGTCTTCCCTTGTAGTGCAGTGCCTCAATGAACTGCACCACTTCCTGCCCATTATTTCTTATTGTGTTTTTTGTATTCCAACTGTAGCTTTTGTACATTCCTTACTCAGTAATTCATTGGATATCTCTCTTCTCCGTCACTCTTCTGGTACTCATCATTTTTAAAATAAATGTCTACTATACTACTACTACTACTACTACTACTACTACTACTACTACTACTACTACTGCTGCTGCTGCTGCTGCTGCTGCTGCTGCTGCTGCTGCTGCTGCTGCTTCAGTATACCCAATTCTTCCGACCAAATCCTTTCCAGAATCTCTCCTTCCCAAAGTCTTCATTTCTCTCACTTCATAAGGGCTTCTTAAAATATTCCCTTACCTTCCTTGCATCTACTTCGTTCTCTTGACCTGGATTTATTGAGAACTCTCTTGCTGTAATCGTATCTATTAATGACTCGCGGTTTGAGAAACACAGAACTGCACCATTAACTAAACCTTAGCTAGCCTTTTTACTTTTAATGTAAAAGAATGTACTCTTGTGTTTGTTGATGTTGCACTAGAGTATAATCTATTCTCTAAACATGTAGCTCGTTTAGAATTTATCAGAGCGCAACAGTTACGTATTTCTGCAATAAATAATATTCTGTTATTTTCCTGTTGTTCTTAGTAACATTAATTTATGTGTTACGTGTTTCATTCTTGTTATCTGACAAAGGCACACAGATCTAAATTGGCAAATCATGTTGTTATTTGTGAGGTTTTATATTTGTTGGTTGAATACAAAGAAAATACGAAGTTCCTAGTGTGTATTTGAGCTGTAGGACATCTTGGATTTTTTAAAAATGGTTCTCAGTTTGGATGAAGTAAGTGTGTTTTTGAAACTCCAGCAGTTATCAGTGAGCTTTTAGAAAGATGCACCAGTATTGTTCTGTGTTTTGCTAGTTTCAGAACTGAACGTATTGCTCTTATTCACATAGTTGCATGAAAGTGTAGCAATTGCAGCACAGATTTTAGAACTCACATCACACCACAACTTGCTCCATACTTACCCTGCATTTTTATTTTTCTTCCTGCTGATTACCTTTCCGTAGTGTTGGCTTTAGAGACTTGTCTCCATACCATGTATTTTTTGTCGGCCCATATTTGTTTCGTTTTTCGTTGCTTCTCAGCCATGTTATAGTATTAGCCTTAGTAGCCTGATTATAGAAATGTGGCAATGGAAAATTCTGTTTGAAAGACGAGTCTTGTCTATTGATACAGTAGTGCTTTTGGCTTAAACTTGTAGTTAACAGTACTTTTGAATACGCATAACTTTATACATTGGAAATTCAGTGTGTATTTCTGCACTACATGTTTTGATATAGTGCTGTACAAAACTTTCTAGTAGTATGGCTGTCTTTCCCATCTTAGTGTCCCCATGTAGGGGTCAAGATGTCAAAGGATGAGGAACATAATGGTCAGGGGCCTCTCTGGCGGAGGATGTCTCGTAGTGTGAGCGACTCTACACTTCGCCATCCTCGTCCCAATCTTACGCTGCCCCTACCTTCTGTTACTTCTCTTATGCAATTTAAGGTAAGAAAGACTCACATAGGTTCTCATACTGTGTACTTTGAATGGATAATACAACGAACCCCATTTAAGGTGACCCCACTTAAGATACTCAAAGTTAAATGCGTTGGAATAATTAACACCAACATTTTCCCATATGAATAATTTGCGTTGCCCTTTAAATATGCTTCCTGCTTGACAGGATATACCGTTTAAGAAGCACGAAAAATACATGACGCAGCAAATAGTCCTTCTAATACATTTTTCATATCGAAGTCGTAAACAACTTCCTCGGGTTCGCGTTTTTTCGATTTATTTCAAACGTATTGACAAAATGATGCATACAATTTCTAAATGCTAATATCCGAGGTCATTTATAAGCAACTGAGTTTTACACGGTGTAGCGGTCCAATCTTCGTTTCGAAGCGGACCGACTTTTCTGGGTGCAAGGCAAACTATGTGCTGGCCTAATCCTGTTTATATGCGAATTGTATTAACTGTTGGCAGTTTGGAAATATTTTATTGTGTGTCGTTCAGAGATTTGGGTGAAGGCTGCCTGTTTGTGTGAAGTGGCAGCCAACCCTTTGTTCCCATGTTTATTGTCTGTATTCAGTTTTGCTGTAAAGAAGACATTAGTCTGAAGACTGGCTTAAGGATCCCCATATACCAAAATGACGTTAAAGGGACAGCTAGTTAGTTTTCCGTTTCTTTGTGTCAGCAGAATTTGTACAAGGTATACCCCAGTTTTGTGTAAAGCAGGTGGCTGTCGTTGTGGCCAGTATGGCAACTGCCATGAAGTCAGGTATTCTGTTAGTTTTGCGACAGGTTTTAATTTAATTTTCTTGAGACGTTAGAGACCCATTGTTTCATCGTCCTGAGTAACAAACATCTATATTGTGAATCTTACTCAACTATCTATATTGTATGGTATACATTCGTACAATAAGAACCAACTGGATGCACTATTTACTTTCAATTTATTTCAGTAATTAACCTCTACATGTTTCGAGCAGGCTTACTGCTCGTCACAACGGGATTCTGCTCTGTATATACAGCAGTTGGTATAGGTCATGCGTTTATGTTGACTGGCTGTTGGCAGAATCCACCTCGATCTTGCCAACAGCCAGTCAGCATAAAAGCGTGACATATACCAAATGCTCTATATACAGAGTAGTACCTCCTGATTATGAACAGTAAGCCTGCTCGAAACATGTAGAGTTTAATTATTGAAATAAATTGAAAGTAAATAGTGCATCCAGTTGGTTCTTATTGTACGGATATATCACGATGCACGGCCAATAAAACATTAAAAATGGTATGCATTGTATGAGCGGTGAACTGATATTGCTGGTGGACTGTAGTAAGTTGTAGTTTTAATTAATCACATTTTTAATTAGCCGTTGGGTTGAACACTTACAGCAGACCTCAGCTGACCAGTGCACATCTAGCTTAATTTAGGAACCTTTTAAGAGTTGCTTATTAGCTAAACTTTAGATAAAATGAACTACCACTCTATTTGGAGGACGTCATCTTGAAACAGAAAGACGAATATGGAAACACCTTGACAGAACACCACGTATTGGCAGAAAGGTTACATAGTATGAGAACGTCAATTGTCATAGAAGGTGGATAGCAAGAGGTGGGCTACTAGATTGGCCATGTTCTAGGGTTGAATGAAGCCTAGGATTACTACAACCGTAAGCTAGAAAACAGGCACCACCGGATGGTAGAGTGTGTAATCAGAACCATGCTGGCATGATAAAGAACGTGGGACATGTTCAGTTCACTGACGCGCATGTATGCAGCCACAAGGTTGTCTATCACTTCAAAAATCTGATTTAATTGTAAAGATTTAAGTTTATACTAATACAGGCCATTTTAAAGTTGATTATGTACCAGTTCCTACAATGCACAAATGCTGAACTTGATAACGACTTCGAAATGACTTATGGTCCATGGGATGTTTTGCTCACGGTAGCTCCATAAAGTTGTCTTGACATTTCCCCAACTTTTTGCAGCCTCTTAGACGCAAAAACCCGGGATAAAGAGGCTACTGGCCACGCTGAAGACAGGATCAATATAATTTTATGTGCTGGTTAATAGCGTGTGGTTAACAAGAAACTTATACCAGATTCTTACTGCATAACCTCGTATCGGGTGTCACTTGCAAGTAGAGTTGTTGACTAAGTTTCTGAAGGGATGTTTCCAGTAATCCTGTTTCTTTATTCTGGTTATGACACTGATTACGAGCTTCTGGTTCCGTCAAGTTTTGTAGGCATGTAGACTGGACGGTCGGATTGTTTGTCATTTTGCTTTAATCTTACTAAAGACTTCATAACATGAATCAGTACATCCTAGTAAGGTAAAGGTAAGATTGTCCCTGTGCACACCATGATGGCATATGGAGGAGGGAGGTATAGCTCCATTTATTCTTATTCTTGACACTAGGTGGATGTGAGCGGTCAGCCTTACGCCTCGGCCGCTTTACACCTAAAGAAAGAGACCTAGTACCCAAGGGATAGGAGGTTTTTTTTTTGGGGGGGGGGGGGTGTTGGCCAGGACACTTTGGAGAAGAGAAAAATTTCTGGCCTCCGCCGGCAATTGAATCACAACTGTTCACTTGTACATATATGTCATAGCATATGTGGAAGGGGGTGGGGTTGTTTAGAGGCACGTCAGCGTCGACCGCTATATATGCACCTATGAAAAAATCACTGATAGGGGTTTTCAGTCTTGTAGTCTAGTCGCTATACTGACTACGTTGCCTTAATATAATGTATCGCAGTAATGTTTGGAAGTTTGATTTCAAGATTTTATTTTAAAAAATGGGCAAACATTTTGGGAGTTGCATGAAAGGAAATAACATTGCTGGTCACTATCTTTTCCATGTACTGTGTGTGTGTGTGTGTGTGTGTGTG